>Ga0315905_10003397_pt1 | contig 16450 bp, 13 predicted proteins | sample LakEriMetagenome_5_FD_203522 | JGI IMG/M metagenome (GOLD analysis project Ga0315905, IMG submission 203522) | Freshwater fungal communities from buoy surface, Lake Erie, Ohio, United States - Buoy 4 MA121 | ecosystem: Environmental > Aquatic > Freshwater > Lake | place: USA: Lake Erie, Ohio... | reverse complement strand
ACCCCCTTGGCGATGCCCTCGCCATCGATGCGCGCGACCTTGGAGGGGGCGCCCTTCGTGGCGCCGCCCTTGGTCCGCTGAGCGCGGTCGAATTCCTCCTTCGTCATCCGCTTCGCGTCCTCGGCCGCCCGCTTGCGCTCCTCCGCCAGCCGCTTCTGCTCCGCCTCGCGCTCGCGGCGGAGCTGTAGCTTCGCCTTCGCGTCGCCGCGCACGATCTCGTACTGAATCTTCTTCTTGAAGTTGGGCACGGTCTCGTTGCCGGGCGCCGAGGGTGTCTTTTCGGCGGGCGGCGCGGGCGTGGACGGCGCCTTGGGCGCGGGGACAGGGGGCGAAACGGCAACGGGAGCTGAGGCCACCGGCGCGATCTCGGGCGCGGGCTCCGGCTCCGGGGGACGCAGGAGCGCGGGCGGCTCCGGCCGGGGCGCTGCGGCGGCGGGGACGCTCAATTTCACCCCCCCCTCCACGCCGAGGGCAGGCGCCTCGGTGGCGGCGTAATTATCCCCCTCGCCCGCGACCAGCTCGATGATCCGCGCGGCCTCCGGTTCCCGGTTCGCGGCAACGAACCCGAGCCCCAGTACCAGCGCGACCGCTGCGCCGTGCAATGCGAGCGCCTGGAGGAAACCGCGGGAGGAGCTGTCGGTCATCGCCGGGGGAGCGGGCGGCCGCTCAGGAATCGGTCTTTGAGTCGATGGTGATCCGGGTGAGGCCGGCGCGCTGGAGCTCGGTCATCACCTCGGCGACCTTCTGGAACGGCACCGTGGCGTCGCCCCGCACGCGGATGACGGGGGGCTTGGGCTCGGCAGCCAAAGCGGTGAGTCGGGTACGGAGTTGAGCGAGCGTCAGCGGCGCCGGCTGGTTGTCCACGTAGAACCCGCGGGCGTCGATGGCGACGGCCACGTGGCGCTCGTCGGACTTCACCTTGGGCTGGGGGGCTTTAGCCACGGAAGGCAGGTTCACCCCGACCGTCTGCTCCTGCTGGATCAGAGGCGTCGCGATCATAAAGATCACCAGCAGAATGAACCCGAGATCGATCAGGTTCGTCACGTTGAGGTCGGCGATCGCATGCGAGGCGCGCGGACGGCGGAAGTTGCGGGCCATAACCGGGCGGGTCAGCTGGACTCGAGCTCGAGGCGATCGGCGAGGCTGGAGGCGTAATTCTCGAGCTCGGTGGTCATCCGGCGAGTGTGGCTAAGGAGCAGGTTGTAGCCGAAGACGGACGGGATGGCGACGACGAGGCCGGCAATGGTGGCGAGCATCGCGCCGGAGACGCCGGGCGCGAGCTGCTGGATCCCGGCGGTCTGCTGGGTGGCGATGGCGCTGAAGGCCTCCATCACGCCCCAGACCGTGCCGAGCAACCCGATGAAGGGCGCACCGGAGACGATCGAGGCGAGGAAGATCATATTCGACTCGTAGCGGAGCGTCTGGCGGGCGATCGCGCGCTGGATGGCGTTCTCGGACTGCTCCAGCCGGGCGCGGGGGTCATCGCGGCCACGCTCGCGGTCGTGGGCGGCGGCGCGGCGGTAGCACTCGATCGCGTCGGCAAATAGGTCCGCGTAGGGAATCGAGCGGGGGGCGCGAAACGTGTCAGGGACGTCGAGCAGGGAGCGCTGGTCGCGCAGGTGCTGCTCGAAGGAGAGGTTGAGCCCGCGGAGGCGCTTCAGCTCGTGGTGTTTCCCGAACATCACCGTCCAGGCGACAAGGCTGAAGAGCGCGAGGCCGAGGACGATCGTCTTGTCGATCGTCCCGCAGCGCTCGAAGATCTCGATGATGTTGGCCGCCAGCACGGGCGAGGCAAAAAGCTGCACAGGCATATCTGGCCGAAACCGTTGCCCGCTTTGGCTTGGCGCAGCAATGGAAAACCCGGCGACCGGCGAATGAGGTTGCCGCGCACGCGTCCGGCGGCTTCCTCCGGCGCTCCGCTATGTTCCGCGCCCGCACCCTCCGCCAGCTCGCCGCCCGGTCCGCCCGCCCCCGCCGCGCCCTGGTGGGCTTCGATGGTTTCGTCGACTCAATCGTGACGCCGGTCGGGCTGCGCCGCGGCCCCGGCGAGGACTTTACGCCCATCCCAACCCTTGCCGAACTGGGCGCGCGGATCTCCGCGGCCGCGGGGATGAGCACCAACCTCGAGCTGCACCCGCGCGGGGACAAGCTGGGCGGCAACGGCCCAATTATGGCGAATGCGCTCCTCGCGCTGGGCAGCGGGCTGACCTACGTGGGCGCGCTGGGCCGGCCGGCCGTGCACCCGGTGTTCGCGGACCTCGCGGCGCGCGCGCGGGTCTTCTCCCTCGCTGAGGCGGCGCACACCCTCGCGGTTGAGTGCCGGGACGGGAAGCTGATGCTCGGCCGGATGCGCAGCCTCGACGAGATCACCTACCCGCGCCTCGCGGAGGTAGTGGGCGAGGAGACGCTCCGCGCGGAGCTGGCGGGGGCGGACCTCGCGGCGTTCGTCAACTGGACGATGATCCCGCACCTGACGGCAGTGCTACGCGAGCTGCGCGGGAGGATCGTGGCGGGGCTGCCGGACGCGGCGGAGGCGCGGCGGTACTTCTTTGATCTGGCGGACCCGGAGAAGCGGGCGGTAGCCGACCTGCGGGAGGCGTTGGCGGAGATCGCGGCCTTCGGGGCGCACGGCCGGGTAACGCTGGGCCTTAACCTCAAGGAGGCGCGCCAAGTGGCGACGGCGGTCGGGGAAGTGGAGCCAGACGAGGACGAGGCCTCGCTGCGGGGCGCGGCGGCGGCGCTGCGGACGCGGCTCGGGGTCGACACGGTGGTGATCCACCCGCGGGCGTCGGCGGCGTGTGCCGGGCCGGAGGGCACCGCGTGGGTGCCGGGACCGTTCACCGCGGAGCCGCGCCTCACCACCGGCGCAGGAGACCATTTCAACGCGGGATTCGCCACTGGCCAGCTCTTGGGCCTGGACGCGGAGGGCTGCCTGACCCTAGGGGTGGCGACCAGCGGTCACTACGTGCGCACCGGAGAGAGCCCGGACCTGCCGACACTCGAAACCTTCCTCGCCAACTGGCGCTGAGCCCGCCATCACCCTGCCGATGCCGCTGCCGTACAAGCCAGCCGGGCGCCTCATCTCCTTCGAGGGATCGGAGGGAGCCGGCAAGTCCACCCAGATCGCCCGCCTTGCGGCGCACTTCCAGCAGGCAGGCCGCGAAGTGCTCACCACGCGGGAGCCGGGCGGCACTGAGATTGGCGAACAGATCCGCAACCTGCTCGTCCACAATTCAAAGGGCGACGAGATGTGCGCCGAGACTGAGCTGCTGCTCTTCGCGGCGGCCCGCGCGCAAGTCGTGCGTGAGGTGATCGCCCCCGCGCTCCTCCGCGGTGCGATCGTGCTGAGTGACCGGTTCCTCGACTCCTCGACTGTGTACCAAGGCATCGGCCGGAACCTAGCGGCGGATCCGGTGAGCCAGATCAACCGCTTCGCGGTGGGCAACGTGATGCCGGACCTGACGGTCGTGCTCGACGTGCCCGAGGAGGTGAGTCTCGCCCGTCTGAAGCGCCGCGCCTCCGGTCTGCCGGACCGGATGGAGCGCCAAAACGTCGAATTCTACCGCAAGGTGCGCGAGGGCTACCTCGTCCTCGCCCGGGGCCTGCCCGAGCGGTTCGTACTCCTCGACGGGACCCTGCCTGAGGACGTGATCGAGCGCCGGATCCGCGCGGAGCTCGCCGCCCGCCTCGGCTGCTGACACCCGCGATGCCCCCGGCGCCCGCGACCCCCTGGCCCCCTGCCCTCGAGGGCACCCCCTCCGTGGCGGTGATCGAGCAGGCGATCCGCCGCGGCCGGCTGGCCCACAGCCTGCTGCTGCACGGCGACGATCCCGCCACCCTCGCGGGCGTGGCCGCGGCGATCGCGGACCGCCTCCTGCGCGGCCCGGCGCCCGCCACCGCCTTCGCTCCGGATCAGCACCCGGACTGCTTCACCCTTCGCCCCGCGGGCAAGTCGCGCCAGATCTCGGCCGACGCGACGCGCGCCCTGATCACCAAGCTGCAGGTCTCCCCGGTGATGGCGCCGGCCAAGGTGGCGATCCTGCACGAGGTGGACCGAATGAACACTGCGGCGGCAAATGTCTTCCTCAAGACCCTCGAGGAGCCACCGCGCGACACCACCCTGCTGCTGCTCACCACGCGACCGTACGCACTGTTGCCGACCATCCGGAGCCGCGTGCTGATCTTCCGCTTTCCGACAGCGGGCACCGCGGTCACGGCGGACGGCTGGCCGGCGTGGCTGGAGGACTACGAGGCCTGGCTCGGGCGCCTCGTCGAGGGCGTGGGGGGCGACCGCAAGGCGGTGGCGGACCAGGTTCTGGGCCTCTACGGCCTCGTGGCGCGATTCAGCGCGGTGCTGGAAAACGCGACCGCGGAGGCGTGGAAGGTGGAGAAGGCGAAGCTGCCCGCGGAACTAGACGACGACGAGCAGGTGGCGATCGAGACCGGCCTCGCCGTCGGCCTGCGCACGCGGCTCCTCGTGGAGATCGAGCACGCCACCCGCGCCTTCGCCCTGCCTAGGCTGCGGGAAGGCGACGAGCCGACACGTCGCGCGCTGGTCGCGGCCGTGGGGCAATTGGAGCAGGATACCGCCCTGCTGCGACTCAACCTGAACGAGGCGGCGGCCCTAGAGGGATTCCTCCTCGCGAGCCTCCGCGCTTGGAGTCGGCGCTAATCAGACCACCGTGCCGGCGGGCAGGTGAACGTTCTTAGGCACCACCAGCACCCCGTCGCGGATGATGACCGAGCCGCCGACATAGCTCCCGTCGGCCTTGCCCTGCGGCGAGAGCACGCAGCCGTCGCCGATCCGCGTGTTCTTGTCGATGATCGCGCCGGAGATGCGACAGTTGCGCCCGATCCCAAGGTGCGGCCGGCCGGCGAGGCGGTTGGCGTCGTGCTGGCCCTCGTCCTCGTACTCGTCGTTGCCCATCAGGATCGAATCCTCGACGTGGCTGCCCTCGCCGATCACGCAGCGGACCCCGAGCACCGCGCGCTTGAGGCTTGAATCGGTGATGATACAGCCGTCGCCAATGACGGCGTGGTCGATCTGGCAGCGGTTCACCTTGGAGGCGGGCAGGAAGCGCGCGTGGGTATAAATCGGCGCCGAGGGGTCGTAGAAGTTGAACGGGGGGAGCGGCTGCGCGAGGGCCAGGTTGGCCTCGAAGAAGGCACGCACGGTGCCGATATCCTCCCAGTAGCCCTCGAAGAGGTGGGCGAAGAGTTTTCGCTTCCCGAGTAGGCCGGGAATGACCTCCTTGCCGAAATCGGTCATCGCGTTGTCGAGCGCCATCTCGAGCACATAGCGGTTGAAGACGTAGATGCCCATCGAGGCGAGGCAGCGGCGCTCGGGGTTGGGCGACAGCTCAGCCTCAAGGGCGGGGCTGACCGCTAGGCTCTCGATTACGGCGGGATCCTTAGGTTTCTCGACAAAGCGGACGATGCCGTGGTCGTCGCGCACCTCCATCAGGCCCAGGCCGGCGACCTTGGAGACTGGGACCGGGATCGCGGCGATCGTGACGTCGGCCGCGTTGGCGAGGTGCTCGGCGATGATCCGACGGAAATCCATCCGGTAGAGCTGGTCGCCGGAGAGGATGAGCACGAGGTCGTGCGGGAAATTACGAAAATGAAGCAGGTTGCGCCGGACGGCGTCGGCGGTGCCCTGGTACCAATCGGAACCGCGCTCGGTCTGCTCGGCGGCGAGGATGTCGACGAAGCCACCCCCGAAGGGGTCGAAGTGGTACGTGCTTTGGACGTGGCGGTGCAGGGACTGCGTCTGGAACTGCGTGAGCAGGAACATCCGGTTGATGTCGCTGTTCAGGCAGTTGCTGATCGGGATATCGACCAGCCGGTACTTGCCGGCGAGCGGCACGGCGGGCTTGCAGCGCTCGAGCGTGAGGGGTTGCAGGCGGGTGCCGCGGCCGCCGCCCATGATGACGGCAAGGACTCGTTTCTGGGTGTTCATCGATGGTGGAGGGAGGAGCGGTCGGGCTTGCCCCACGTTTGACCGCGCCCCAGCTTTCGCCAGCACTTTCTGCCTATGCCCCACGTCCTCGTCACCGGCGCCGCCGGCTTCATCGGCAGTCACACCGTCGACCAGCTGCTGGCGGCGGGGCACCGGGTGACGGCGGTGGACAATTTCCGGACGGGCCGGCGGGAGAACCTAGCCGGGGCGCTGCGCTCGACGGCTTGCCGGCTGGTTGAGGCGGATGTGTCGGCGGAGGACGTGCTAGGGCAGCTGGTGGCGGCGGGGCGGCCGGAGGCGATCGTGCACCTGGCGGCGCTGGTGAGCGTACCGGAGAGCATCCGGGATCCGGAGCTTAACTTCCGGCTGAACGTCGTCGCGACCCAACGGGTAGCGGAGGCGGCGCGGGTGGGGGGCGTGAGGCGGGTGGTATTCGCCTCCTCGGCGGCCGTGTACGGGGATGCGCCCCCGCTGCCGGCGGGAGAGGACGCCCCGAAGGCGCCGATCAGCCCCTATGGGTCGGCGAAGCTGGCGAGCGAGGCGCTGCTGCTGGGGCACGCGGCCGCGTTCGGCTTCACGGTGCGCTGCCAGCGGTACTTCAACGTCTTTGGACCGCGCCAAGACCCGGGCTCGCCCTACTCGGGGGTGATCTCCCTCTTCGCCCGGCGGCACCGGGAGGGGTCGGCGGTGACGCTCTTCGGCGACGGCGGGCAGACGCGGGACTTTATCTCGGTGCACGACGTGGCGCGGGCGAACGTGCTGGCGGCGACGGCACCGGGGCTGGTGAGCGGGACGGCGAATATCTGCACGGGAAGGGGCACCTCGCTGCGGGAGGTGCTGGCGGTGTTTCAACGGTACTATCCGTCGGCGCCGGCCCCGGTTTTCGCCCCGCCGCGGGGGGGGGACATCCGGCACTCGCGAGGCGATCCCGCGGCCGCCGCGGCCGCCCTCGGCTTCCGCGCCACCGTGCCCGTCGAGGACGGCCTCGCCGAGCTGGCGGCCGCGGAGTAGGCGAGGACCGCCGCCGCGCTTGCCTCCGCCGCAGTTTCCGCGCGGGATCGGGCAACCCCGATGCGCCCCCGCCTGACCGCCCTGCTGCTGCTCGCCTGCGCCACGTTGCACGCCGCGCCCGCCCCGGCTCGTCCCAATATCCTGCTGATCCTCGCCGACGACCTCGGCGCCTCCGACCTGCCCGCCTACGGCAACGCTTACCACGAGACGCCCCACCTCGACCGCCTAGCGCGCGAGGGCCTGCGCTTCACTCAGTTCTACGCCGGGCCCGTCTGCTCCCCCACCCGCGCCAACCTCCAGTCCGGCCAGGACCAGGCCCGCTTCGGCCTCACCCAGCACATCCCCGGCCACCGCCGCCCCTACGCGCGCCTCCGCGACCCGCAGGTGCCCGGCCAACTCCCGCTCGAAGTCGTGACCTTCGCGGAGGCGCTCCGCGGCGCCGGCTACGCCACCGGCTACTTCGGGAAATGGCATCTCGGCGGCACCGGCTTCGGCCCCCGCGACCAGGGTTGGGACACCGCGGAGGAGTTCCAAGGCCACACGCGGGGCGAGCGTCGCGCCGCCGCGCACCTCGCCGACCGCGCCATCGAGTTCCTCAGCCAACCGCGCACCGGCCCTTTCCTGCTGCAGCTCTCGTTCTACGCCGTTCACATCCCGCTCACGACCACCCCGGAACTGCTCGCCAAATACCAGGCCAAGCCACCGCGCCCGCCGTACCCGAGCCGTCCCGAGTACGCTGGACTGCTCGAGGAGCTCGACACCGCTGTCGGCCGGGTCCTCGCGGAGCTCGACCGGCAGGGGTTGGCCGGGAACACCGTGGTCTGGTTCCTCTCCGACAACGGCGGCCTCGAGCACGAGCAAAGCGGGCGGATCGTCACCTCCAATGCGCCCCTACGCGGCGAGAAGGGCACGCTCTACGAGGGCGGCGTGCGCATCCCCGCGCTGGTTCGGTGGCCCGGTCGCATCCCCGCGGGGGCCGTTTCCGCCACGCCCGCGATCACCTACGATCTTCATCCGACGCTGCTCTCCCTCGCCGGCGCCGCGGCGCCCGCCGGCCAACCGCGCGACGGTGAGGACCTCGGTCCGGTACTGGTCCGGCCGGAAACGCCCCGCACCAACGACGCCCTCTATTGGCACCTCCCGCACTACCACCACAGCACGCCGGCCAGCGCGGTGCGCCGCGGCCCGTGGAAGTTGATCGAATTTCTCGAGGACGGCCGGCTGGAGTTGTTCTCGCTCGCGGACGATCCCGGCGAGCAGGTCAACCTCGCGGCCCGCGAACCCGCTCGCGCCGCGGCGCTGCGGGCGGAACTCGACGCCTGGCGGCGCCGCGTCGGCGCACGGATGCCCGAGCCCAATCCGGACCACGACCCCGCGCGCGCCACCGAACTCGCAGGTCGCGCCGACCGCGAGCGGCGGAACCGCCGCTGAACCCCTTCCCCACCCAATGCGCCTGACCGCCCTCCTCCTCGTCCTCTCCGCCGCGTTCCCCGTTTCCGGGGTGGGCGCGGCCCGGCCCAACTTCCTGATCATCATCGCCGACGACCTGCACTGGCGCGACCTCGGCGTCACCGGCAGCCCGGACGTCAAGACGCCCCACCTCGACCGTCTCGCGGCGGAGGGGATGAACCTGCGCGCGTTCTTTACGCCGGCTCCCACCTGCTCGCCCCTGCGCCACGCGTTGTACACGGGGCTGTTTCCCATCCGCAGCGGCGCCTACCCGAACCACACGATGGTGGATCCGACGACGCGGAGCGTCTTCTCCCACCTGAACGGGGTGGGCTACCGCACCGGCCTGCTCGGCAAGACCCACGTCTCGCCCGAGAGTTCGTTCCCCTTCGAGCACCTCGGCCGGAGCGCGGACGACGCGGAGGCCTGCGGCCGCTTCTTCCGCCGCGACCCCGTCCAGCCCTGGCTGCTGGTGCTCGCCTCGAATGACCCGCACGGACCCTACACCCGCGGACCACGCGAGCAGTATGACCCGGCGCGGATCACCGTCCCATCCTACCTGCACGACAACGCCGTGACGCGCCGGCACCTGGCCGGGTACTTCGCGGAGATCACCGCTCTCGACGCGCAGGTCGGCGCATGCCTCGCGGCCCTCGACGCCGCCGGCCAGCGCGACCAGACCCTGGTGCTGTTCCTCAGCGAGCAGGGCAGCGGCTTCCCCTACGGCGGCAAGTGGTCCCTCTACGACAACGGCATCCGCGCCGCCGCCTTCGCCCGCTGGCCGGGACGCATCCGGCCCGGCACCGCGAGCGAGGCACTCCTGCAGTACGTGGACGTCGCGCCGACCCTGCTGGCCGCCGCCGGCCTCGACCCGGCGGCGATCGACACCGGCTGCCCGGACGCGCGCGGCTTCCGCGGCTTCGACGGCCGCAGCTTCCTCGACGTCCTCCTCGGCCGCACGGACCGCCTGCGCGAGGTCGTCTTCGCCCAGCACACCACCGTCGGCATCAACGGATTCCGCCAGCCGTACCCGATCCGCGCCGCCCGCGACGCGCGCTTCAAGTACATCCGCAACCTCGCCCCCGAAAACCTCTACCACATCGGCGGGGTCCACGAAGGAGAGGTGATCGACTCCTGGCGCGAGGACGCCCGATCCAATCCCGCGCTCGCCGCGCGCATCGCGTGGCTGCACCGCCGGCCGGCGGAGGAGTTGTACGACCTGCAGGCGGACCCGGAGGAGACGCGGAACCTCGCCGCCGACCCGGCGCAGGCCGCGACCCTCGAGCGCCTCCGTCGCGAGCTGGACGCGTGGATGGCGCAACAGGGCGACCGCGGCCTCGAGACCGAGTTGCTCGCCCCCACCCGCCAGCCCCGCAACCGCGGCGAACCCGACGACGCACCCGACCGCAAGGCGCGCGCCAAGGCCAAGAAGTAACCCCCAACCGCCACCCCGATGCTCCCCGCCCGCCTCGCTTGTGCCACCCTGATCCTACCTTCGCTGTTCGCCGCGGAACCACCCGAACCCCGCTTCCGGGCGCAGGACATCGATACCACCGTGCAGATTGGCTACGGGGTCGCAATCGCGGACGTCGACGGCGACGGCCGGCCCGACATCCTGCTCGCGGACAAGCGGACCGTGCAGTGGTACCGCAACCCCGGCTGGGACAAGCACGTGATCGCGGAGGACCTCACGCCGCAGGACAACGTCTGCCTCGCGGCCCACGACCTCGACGGGGACGGCCGTTGCGAGCTCGCGATCGGCGCCGGCTGGAACCCTTCCGAGACCGCCGATCCCACCCGCAGCGGGGCCGTGTTTTACCTCATCCCTCCGGCGGACCGCACCCAACGCTGGGAACCCGTGCGTCTCGAGCACGAGCCCACCGTGCACCGGATGCACTGGGTCGTCGCTCCTGGCGGCGGCTGGGAGCTCGTGGTCAAGCCGCTCCACGGCCGCGGGAACAAGAACAATGAGGGCGCGGGCAGCCGCGTCTATGCCTACGCCCGGCCGAAGGACCCGCGGGGCCCTTGGACGCGGACGCTCGTGAGCGACTTCACCCACGCCAGCCACAACTTCCAGCCCATCAACTGGGACCGCGACCCCGAGCACGAGTTGCTCGCCGGGGCAAAGGAGGGCCTGTTCTGGTTCGGCCGCAGCAGCGGCGCGTGGCGCCACCGCCAGCTTTCGGACCAGTGGACCGGCGAGGTGCGGGACGGCCGCCTGCCCGGCGGGAAGCGCTTCCTCGCGACGATCGAGCCGATGCACGGGGGCGTCAGCGCGGCCTACACCGACCCGGGCACGAGCCGCGGACTCTGGCCTCGGACCGTGCTCGATGACTCCCTCAAGGACGGGCACGCCGTGGTGATCGCGGACTTCCTCGGAATTGGCAGCGACCAGGTCGCGGTGGGCTGGCGTGCGCTGAACCCGCGCGGCGCCCCTGGGGTAAGGCTGTTCACGCCCCTTGTCGCGGACGGCCGGCAGTGGCGGCGCACGGACCTTTCGGGTCCGGAGGTGGCAGTGGAGGATATGCGCGCGGCCGACCTCGACGGTGACGGCGACCCCGACCTCGTACTCGCGGGCCGGCAGACCAAGAACCTGCGCATCCTCTGGAACGAGCGCGGCCGCTGAATGCCGCGGCGCGCGGGCTTGAGTTTTGCCGGCGGGCGCCGAGCCTCGGGGTGCTTTCCGTAATGCCCCTCCCCCGCCTGCTTCTCGCGTTGCTCCTGCCCTACGTCCTCGCGGCCGCCGCGACCCCGCCACCAAGCCCGAACGTCGTGCTCGTGATGGCCGACGACCAAGCGTGGGGTGAGACCGGCTACAACGGCCACCCGCAGGTGCGGACACCGGTGCTCGACGAGATCGCGCGCACCGGGCTGCGCCTCGACCGCTTCTACGCGGCCTCCCCGGTCTGCTCCCCCACCCGCGCCTCGGTGCTCACCGGACGGCACGCCAACCGCTCCGGCGCCTTCGCCCCGAACTACTCCACCCGCCCCGAGGAAATCACCCTCGCCGCGCTGCTGCGCGCGGCCGGCTACCGCACCGGCCACTTCGGCAAGTGGCACGTCGGCGCGGTCAAGCGCGAGTCCCCCGTCAACCCGGCCCGGATGGGCTTCGACGAGTACCTTTCGCACGACAATTTCTTCGAGATGGATCCCCCGCTGAGCCGGGACGGCGCGCCGCCCGTAATCCATCGCGGCGAGAGCTCGGCGCTGGTCGCGGACGCGGCCGCGGACTTCGCGCGCCGGGTCCGCGCCGAGGGCCGGCCGTTTTTCATCGTCCTGTGGTTCGGCTCGCCCCACGGCCCCTATTCCGGACTCCCCACGGACGTCGCGTCCTACGCGGCGATCCCCGATGAGGAGTTGCGGCGGCGCTACGCGGAAATCACTGCGATGGACCGGGCGCTGGGCGACTTCCGGCGGACCCTTCGGGAGCTCGGTGCCGCCGAGAACACCATCCTATGGTACAACTCCGACAACGGCCTGCCCGGCGAGCACAAGGGCGCCTCCTTCGACGGCGGCTGGCGCGGCGCCAAGGGCAGCGTCTTCGAGGGCGGCCTGCGCGTACCGGGCCTCGTCGAGTGGCCGGCCGTGATCCGCACGCCGCGGCGGTCCGCCGTACCGGCGGTGACCTCCGACATTCTCCCCACCGTGCTGGACCTGCTCGGCCTGCCCGCGCCCGCGCGTCCTCTCGACGGCATCAGCCTGCGCCGCCTGTTAGTGGACGGAACCCTCGCGGAGCGTCCGCAGCCCATCGGCTTCTGGCGCTATCCGGTGCAGCGGGAGCGGGGCAACCCGCGCTGGATCGACGCGGAGCTGGCGCGCGGGACGACCCCGACCACGCGCAACCCGGCGATCGACTTCCTCAACTACCGCCACCCTGTGGCGCGCACCGAGGGCTTCGGCGGCGAGGCGGCGTGGACGGACAACCGCTTCAAGCTGCACGTGTCCGAAACGGCCGAGACGGCCGAAGCGGGGGGCAAGGCGACCGCGAAGCGCAAGGGCCGGGCGGGCTCGGGCGTGCAGCTCTTCGACCTGCTGGCCGACCCGCGCGAAGAGCGGGACGTCGCCGCCGACCACCCCGAGGTGGCAGCCCGGATGCTCCGGGAACTTCACGCTTGGCAACGCTCCGTCGAGGTCAGCCTCACCGGGGCCGACTACCGATGAATCTCTCCCGCTCCTTCCTCCGCCGAGCGCTGTTCGCCGCGCTCCCGCTCCTGCTGCCTTTCGTCGTCCGCCCCGGCCTCGCGGCGGCGCCGGCCGCCCGGCCAAACGTCCTTTGGCTCACAAGTGAGGACAACGGGCCGTTTCTCGGCTGCTACGGCGATCCGCACGCCCAGACCCCGCACCTCGACCAGCTCGCCGCCGAGGGCGTGCGTTACCGCCGCGCGTTCGCAAACGCCCCCGTCTGCTCGAGCGCCCGCACCACACTGATCACCGGGATGTATCCGCCCTCGATCGGCGCCCAGCACCACCGCAGCCGCGTGCCGCTCCCGGCCGGGTTCCAGCTCTACCCGGAGCTGCTCCGTGCCGCGGGCTACTACTGCACCAACAACGCGAAGACCGACTACAACGTCACCCTCGACCGCAAGCCCTGGGATGAGAACGGCCCGCGCGCGCACTACCGGAACCGCCCCGCCGGGCAGCCGTTCTTCGCGATCTTCAACCACACCTCCAGCCACGAGAGCCAGGTGGCACCCGCCGCGGGCAAGACCACGTTCCGCGTCCCCCCGGAGCGCGTAACGCTGCCGCCTTACCATCCAGACACCCCGGAAATCCGGCGCGACTGGGCGAACTACCACGACCAGATCACGGTGATGGACGGCCAGATGGGTGAACTGCTCGCGGAGCTGGCGCGCGAGGGCCTCGCGGAGGACACCATCGTCTTCTACTACTCGGACCACGCTGGCGCTCTGCCGCGCGGCAAGCGCAACATTCACGACTCCGGGACGCGGGTGCCCCTGATCGTGCGCTTCCCGGCGAAATGGGCCCATCTCGCCCCCGGCGCCCCGGGCTCGTGGGTCGAGCAGCCGGTGAGCTTCGTCGACCTCACCGCGACCCTGCTGGAGCTCTGCGGCGTGCCCGTGCCCGCGAACTACGAGGGCCGTCCTTTCCTCGGGCCGCGCGCGGCGGCGCGCGACGAGGTGTTCCTCTTCCGCGGCCGGATGGACGAGCGCCACGACGTCGTCCGCGCGGTGCGGGACCGCGACCACCGCTACGTGCGCAACTACTCCCCGCACCGCCCGTGGGGCCAGCCGTACTCCTATCCCTTCCAGGTGCTCCCGAGTATGCGGTCGTGGCACGCCGCGTTCCTGGCCGGGAAGTGCGACCCCGTGCAGGCCGCCTACTGGCGCCCAAAACCGCCGGAGGAGTTCTACGCGGTCGCCGCCGATCCCCACGAGGTCCGCAATCTCGCCGACCGGCCCGAGTTCGCGGAGCCACAGCGCGCCCTCTCCGTCAAGCTCCGCGCGCACCTCATCGCGACGCGCGACACCGGCTTTATCCCGGAGGGAATGGCCAAACGCCTCGCCGCCAGCGGCGACCTGATCACCTACGCCCGCGGGCCGGCTTATCCCATCGAGCGGGTCGTCGATCTCGCGGACCTCGCCGCGGCCCGTGACCCGCGCCACCTCGGGGCCCTGCAGGCCGCCCTCGCGGATCCGCATCCGGTGATCCGCTACTGGGGGGCGCAGGGTTGCCTTATCCTTGGGGCGCAGGCCGCGCCCGCCCGGGACGCGCTGCGCGCCGGCCTCCGCGACGAGTGGGCGGATGTACGCGTCGCCGCGGCCGAGGCGCTGGGCCACCTCGGGGAGCTCGACGCGGCCCTCGCGGCGCTGGGCGAAGTGATCCGGGCCGGTGAGGCGGACGAGGTCCTCGCGGCGCTCAACGCCCTCGACTTCCTCTGGCTCGACGGCCGCGCCCCGCTGGCGCGGGTCCAGGCGATGGTGCGCGGCCTTAAGCTCGCGGAGCCCGCCGACCGCATTCCCCGCCACCTCCTCGCCGCCACGGACGCCCAGCGTACGCCGGCCCCCTGAAGATGACCCCTCGTCCCCTCGCCCTAATCCTCTGGTTCGCGGCCGCGCTCACCGCCACGGCCGCGGCAACCCGGCCGCCCAACATCGTCTACGTCCTCGCCGACGATCTGGGCTGGACCGATCTCGGCTGCCAGGGCTCGACGTACTACCGCACCCCACACCTTGACCGGCTCGCGGCGGAGGGGTTGCGGCTACAGCGCTATTACAATTCCCAGAACTGTGCGCCCACCCGCGCCGTGCTGATGAGCGGACTATACGCCCCGCGCACGGGGATGTACACCGTGAACACCCTCGAGCGCGGCGCCGCCGCGGACCGGCGGATGCACGTGCCGCCGAACGAGACCCGCCTGCCGCTGGACCTGTTCATCCTGCCGCAGGCGCTGCGCGCGGCCGGCTACGCCACCGGGATGTTCGGCAAGTGGCACCTCGGCACCACCCGGCCGCACCACCCCGCCGACCGCGGCTTCGACGAGGCGATCGTGTCCGACGGCCGCCACTTCAACTTCACCACCGTGCCGCCGGTCGAGGCGTCCCCGGGCCAGTACCTCGCGGATTTCCTGACCGACCGCGCGGTGGACTTCATCGGCCGGCACCGCGAGCGACCCTTCTTCCTGTACCTCCCGCATTTCGCCGTCCACACGCCCATCGAGGCCAAGCCGGAACTCGTGGCCGAGTGGCGGGAGCGCCAGCCGTCGGGACGGCACTGGCACCCGACCTACGCGGCGATGATCCAAAGCGTGGACGAGAGCGTGGGCCGGATCACGGCGCGCCTCGCGGAACTAGGCCTCGAGCGCGACACCGTCTTCATCTTCTCCTCCGACAACGGGGGCCTCGGGGGCTACGACCGCACGGAGCCGCCTTCCGATAAGCGCGGGTTCACCGACAACTCTCCGCTGCGCGGCGGCAAAGGCACCCTGTACGAGGGCGGCCTGCGCGTGCCGTTCATCGTGCGCTGGCCCGGCGTGGTGCCGGCGGGAACCCTCAGCGACCAGCCCGCGGCGCACATCGACGTCTATCCGACGCTCCTCGAGCTTGCCGGTGGTCGGCCGCGCCCGGGGCAACTGCTCGACGGGGTTAGCCTCGTGCCGCTCCTGCGCAACCCGGGATCCCAGCTCGGCCGGGCGGCGATCCACTGGCATTTTCCCGGCTATCTGGAGTCCTACGTGCACCCCCGCGGCTGGCGAACCGGTCCCGTGGGCGCGATCCACGCCGGCAACCACAAGCTGCTGGAGTTCTTCGAGACCGGCGCGGTCGAGTTGTATGACCTAGCGCGGGATCCCGGCGAGACCCGCGATCTGGCGGCCGCCGAGCCCGCCCGCGCGGCCGAGCTTCGGGCCCAGCTGGCGGCGTGGCGGCACGCGACCGGGGCCGCGATGCCTCGAATGAAGACCCCCGCCGAGCTCGCCGCCAGCGACCCCACTCCGCCTGCGCGCGGCCGCCGCGCCACCTCCCCTCCCGACCAGGAATGAATCCCCCCGCTATGTCCCGTCCCGCGCTGCCCCTCCTCCTCGCCTGCCTCGCCGCGATCCTTCCGGCGACCCTGTCCGCCGCCGCCGCGACCCCACGGCCGCCCAACGTGGTCGTGTTCCTCGCTGATGACGCCGGCTGGGGCGACTATTCCATCAACGGCAATCGGAGCCTCCGGACCCCGAACATCGACGCCATCGGCCTCGGCGGAGCGCGGCTCGACCGCTTCTTCGTGTGCGCGGTCTGCGCCCCGACGCGCGCGGAATTCCTCACCGGCCGTTACCACTCGCGCGGCGGTGTGCGCGGCGTGTCCACCGGACTGGAGCGGCTCAACGTGGACGAGCGCACCGTGGCGGACGCCTTCAAAGCGGCGGGTTACGCGACCGGCGCGTTCGGCAAATGGCACAATGGCAGCCAGTGGCCCTACCACCCCCGCGCGCGCGGCTTTGACGACTACTATGGCCACACCTCCGGTCACTGGGGCGAGTACTTTGATCCCGAGATCGAGGACAACGGCCGGATGATCCGCGAAAAG
>Ga0315905_10003396_pt1 | contig 16451 bp, 8 predicted proteins | sample LakEriMetagenome_5_FD_203522 | JGI IMG/M metagenome (GOLD analysis project Ga0315905, IMG submission 203522) | Freshwater fungal communities from buoy surface, Lake Erie, Ohio, United States - Buoy 4 MA121 | ecosystem: Environmental > Aquatic > Freshwater > Lake | place: USA: Lake Erie, Ohio... | reverse complement strand
GCGCGGCCCCCGCCGCCGCGCCCGCCGCCCGCAGCAGGCTTGGACGCGTCGACGGCGCGCGTGACGAGGACCTCCTTGCCGGCGAAGCGGCGCGTCTCGGTCACGACCACCTTGCCGGCGCCCGAGACGGACGCCGCGTCGCGCGCCGCCGCCAGCGCCGCGGCCGCGGCCGGCTTGAGCGCCTCAGCGCTCGGGCCGGCGCCGTCGGTCGGCGCCGCTGCTGCTGCTGCTGCTGCTGCTGCTGCTGCTGGTGCTCGTGCTGCTGGGCGCTTGCCGGCGCCCTCCTCCTCCTCCTCCTCCTCGTCCTTCGCCTCGGCCGCGCGCGTGCCGCCGCCCCCGCCGCCGGCCATGAGGCGCGCGATCAGCGCGTTGGCCGCGGCCGCCGTGCTGCCGCCGCCGCCGCCGCCGCCCTTGGTGGCGTTGCTTCCGCCGGCGGCCGCGCCCGCCGCCGCTGCTGCCGCCGGGGGCTTGTCGTCCGCCCTCTTGAGCAGGCCCAGGCTGCGCATCCAGTGCTGTGTTGGTGGTGTGGTGTTTCGAGGGGAGCGAGGTGCGTGCGTCAGAAAGGGACGGGCGGACGAATAAGCGGGACGCGAAAAAAAAAAAAAAAAAAAAAAAAAGGCGAGGACGACGAAGGAGGGAAAAAAAACTCACCGCGTCGGACGAGGCGGCCGCGGGCGGCTTGGCGCCGCCGCCGTTGCTGCCACCGCCGCCGCCACCCGCGCGCCCGCGCATCAGCGCCGCCATGTCCAAGCCACCACCCCCGCCGCTCGCGGGCTTGGGCTGCGGCTGCTTGGCCGCCTGGCCACCGCCGCCGCCGCCGCCGCCGCCCTTGCTCAGCGCCGCAAACAGCTCGTCGGCGCGCACGCGCTTGACGCGCTCGGTGGCCGTCTCCTCGCCCTCCTCCTCCTCGTCGTCCTCCTCGCCCTCGTCATCGCGACCACCGCCCTTGGCCTCGGCTGCCTCCGCCTCGGGCTCGTCGGAACCGGCGGCCGCGCCGCGCAGCGGGCGCTTCTTCTTGCCGCCGCCGGGCGACGCCTTGTTTTTCGCGGCGCCGGGGCCAAAGGCGCGCTTGCTGGGTTTCGGGGCGTAGCCCTCCTGCGCGTTGAGCTTGGCGTCCTCCTTCTCGGCGGCGGCGGCCTCGGCGGTCGGGTCGTACTCCTCGTCCTCCTCGTCCGAGGAGGGGAGGTCGGCGTTGAGCAGGGTGGCCATGACGGTGTGATTTTGGCGGCGCGAGCAGAAGGAAGGCGACGACGATGCAGCCGGCGCGACGACGACGGTGCGGGCAAGGGGCGGGCCGATGGCAGGCTGGTGGCAAAGCAGGGGCTTTGCGCAGTGGGTGCGAGGAGGCGCAGGGGGCGCTCTTGTACTCCTGCGCGATCGGCTGGGCGGATGGGCGAGGCTGTGTGGCGCGCGCGAACAAGTCTCGGAGGCGAGGCCGCAATGAAAAAACAGGCAAAACTAACGTCGCTTCGTTTGGCGCCTAGGGCGCGGTACACGGTGGCGGTCCGGTAAATTTAGGTGGATAGGCGTGCGAGCTCGGGCTTGCGCGTGGTGCGCCGTGATTCTGGAGGGACTATGTGCGCGCGCGGGCGCAACGAAGTGAGCGAGCGAGCGAGGTGGCTGCTGCTGGGAGGGAGCTCGCCTGAAGAACTCTGCCGGCCTTGCCCCCGCGTCATTCGCGACGCAAAACGCGACACACGCGCGCGCGCACAGACACTGACCGATCCCGCCTCGTCGACACACCACCGCAAAGCACACGAATCGTCGCAGCCTCAGCAAAGCAGCGCGCGCAGACAAGCAGCAGAGCAGAGCGTCGACGACGACGACCAAGCGCCGGCTCTCTTCGCGGCTCCGTCGCTCTCGCGCTCGAGCGCGCGCGCGCGCCAGCCTGCGTGCCAGCAAGACGCGCAGGAGCGGACGCTCGAGGCTCAACCCAAGCACCGGGCGCCAACAGAAGCGAACGACGCACGGCACGCTCTCAGCGACCATGTTCTGCGCCATCAGCGGGGCCGTGCCCGAGGAGCCCGTCGCGTCCAGGAAGACCGGCCACGTCTTCGAGCGCCGCCTGGCCGAGAAGTACGTGGCCGAGACGGGCCGGTGCCCCGCCACGGGCGACCCTCTATCTGCCGACGACCTGCTCCCGCTCGTCGCCGCCGCCGCGACCGGCGCCGCCGCGCCGCCCCGCCCCGCGCCCGCCGCCAGCGTGCCCGGCTTGATCGCGCTGCTGCGCGACGAGTGGGACGCCTCGGCGCTCGAGGCGCACGCGCTGCGCGCGCAGCTGCACTCGGCGCGCCAGGAGCTTGCGCACGCGCTGTACCAGCACGACGCCGCGTGCCGCGTGATCGCGCGCCTGCTGCGCGAGCGCGACGAGGCGCGCGCGGCGCTCGAGGCGGGCGGCGGCAGCGTCGCCGCCGCACAGAACGGCGGCGGCGGCCAGAAGCGCGCGCGCCCCGCCGACGAGCAGGCGGGGCAGCAGCAGCAGCAGCAGCAGCAGCAGCAGCAGCAGCAGCAGGCGGCCCCGGCCCAGCCTCTCCCGGACAGCGTCGCCGAGGACCTCGCCGCCACCAGCGCCGAGCTCAGCAAGGCGCGCCGCGCGCGCTCCGCGCCCGAGTCGCTCGCGGCCGCCGAGCAGGTCGCGTCCTTCGCGCCCTCGGCCGCGCACCCGCTGCACGGCACGCGGCCGGCGGGCGGGATCCTGGCCGTCGCGGCGCGGGGGGACGTCGTGGCCACGGGCGGCGCCGACGGGGCCGTCGGGCTGCTCGACCTGGCGTCCGGGCGCGCGCTGCCCGGCGCGCCGTTAAAGGGGCACGGGAAGAGCAAGGTGACCGCGGTCGCGTTTGCGGGGGGCGCGTCCTGCGTGCTGAGCGCCTCGCCCGCCGAGCGCGCCGTGCGCGTGTGGCGCGCGCCCGACGACGGCGGCGCCGAGGGCGCGTGGGCGTGCGCGCACGCGCTCGAGGCGGCCGAGGGCGGCGGGCGGGGGGGCGCGGGCGAGCTGGTGGGCGTGGCGGCCCACCCGTCGGGGCGCTACGCGCTGTCCGCCACGGCCGACGGCGGCTGGGTGACGTGGGACCTCGCCTCGGGCGCGCGCCTGCGCGCCGTCCCGCCGCCGCCCGCTGACGACGGCGACGGCCCCGCGGCCGCCCCGTGCGCGGCCGTGGGCCTGCACCCCGACGGCCTGATCGCGGCGACGCTGCAAGGCGCGCGCGTCGTGCTCTGGGAGCTCCGGTCGGGCGCGTGCGCCGCGGCCCTCTCGCCGCCGCCGCCGCCCGCGGGCTCCTCCTCGCCCCCGGCCGCCGCGACGTGCCTGTCGTTCTCGGAGAACGGGTACCACCTGGCGGTCGGCGCGGCGGACGGGCGCGTGCGCGTCTGGGACCTCCGCAAGAGCAAGCTCGTGCGCGTGCTCGAGGCGTTTCCGGCGGCGGCGGCGGCGGCGGGGGGCGGGGCTGGCGGCGAGGCGGCGGCGGCCTCGCCGGTCGCGAGCGTGGCGTTCGACCACTCCGGCACCTACCTGGCCGTCGCCGGGGGCGCGGCGGGCGTCAAGGTCTTCCTGACGGGCAAGGCCGAGTGGCGCGAGCTGGCCGCGTGGCCCGCGGCGCAGGTGGCGAAAAAGGCGGCGCAGGGGGTCGCTTGGGCGGCCGACGCGCGGGCGCTGCTGGTGGCCGGGAGCGACCACAACCTGCGCGTGCTGGAGGCGCCCAAGTAGGGGGGGGGAGATTGTTGACACGCGCCGTTTTTGGCTGGGCCTCTTGACAACCCTTCGAAAAGAAAACAGAACCGCGTCCTCAACCCCCCCAACCCCCCAAAAAAGCCGCTAAAAGTCGGTCGTCCTGCCGCGGATCTCCCAGTCGCCGTAGCGCGTCGGCTCCTTCTTGGTGCGCGGCCCGCCGACCTCGCCCGTCTCCGGGTTGACCATGTCGACCATCTCTTCTTCCTCCTCGTCGTCGCCATCCCCTGCTGCTCCTGGTGCTCCTGGGCTCGGCGCGGCGGCGGCCGCGGACGCGCGGTCGGCCGCGTCGGCCGCCACCGTCGCGGCGCGCCGCGCGGCCGTCGCGGCGCGCGCCTGCTCCTGGGCCTTGGAGAGCAGGCGCGCGAGCTCGCCCTCGGTCTTGCTCTGCAGCGCGCGCGTGAAGGGGTCGGCGGTGGGGTTGCTGCTGTCGCTGCCGCCGCCCGCTGTTGCTCCTGCCGACGACGACGACGACGACGCCAGGGCGCGCCGCTGCTGCAAGGGCTCGTGACGCGGCCAGAAGATCGACGCGCTGCTGGTGGCCGCCGTCCTCGTCAGCGCGGCCCAGCCCTGCGGCCCCGGCTGCTGCTGCTGCTGCTGCTGATGAGGCTGTTGCTGGAGGCGCGCGGCGAGTGGTGGTGGCGCCAAGGCACCACGACCACTCGCGGCGGCGGCGGCGGCGGCGGCGGCGGCGGCGAGCCTCTCGAGCTGCAGGGCGCGCGCGCCGGCCGCGCGCGCGAGGAAGCGCGTTAGGAGCCGACCCATCGTCGGTCTGCTGCGGCTGGGGCGAGCTTTTGTGGGGATTCGCGGGCCGGTTGCGCGCTTCTCCCGACTCTGCGAGTCCTCCGATGTCGCGGTCCCGTCGCGTATCGAGAGGCCGGCGGTGAGGGTCGTCAAGCGTGTAGTGATTGTCGTAGTAGTGAGCGCGACGTTGCGCGCGAGTTGTGCGCCTGATGCGCGGGAGACTGAAGAGTGCGCGTCGCCGATTTTTTTCGTCCGTCAGGCGCCGCTTTGCCGGAGCAAGGCGCGCCGACGGTTCCGACCGCGATGGTTTCTGCGTGCTCCCTCATCCTCGCGCGCGCGCTCTCTCGCCCTCCTGGCCGCCCGGCCCAACAACCCCGTGGAAACCTTGCTCGATTGGCTAGCCCCGCAGCGCGCCCTTTGCATCCCAATCGTAAGTATCGATTGCCTGTCTCTGCGCTCAACCAACCACCATTCTTGCCGAGACCGCGCGCGCCCTCCCTTTCCAATCGCTCGCTTCCCGATCAATGCAAGGCCCGGTCCCGGCGCGTCGGCGAGGCGCCTCCGAGGTGGCCGCCGCGATGCCCGACGCCCCAGCCTCGCCCGACAACAAGGCCGCCGCCGTCGACACCGGCAACGGCCACGACCTGCTCCTCAGCGCGGCCGCCACGCTGGACGCGCTGTCGCGGCTGCCCGACGCGGCCGCCGAGGCGCTCTGGCAGGGCGTGCTCGCGCCGATGGCGGCCTCGCTGTGGCCATCGGCATGGGCCGCCGCCGCCGCCGCCGGCGCGAGCGCAGGAGAGGTCGGGGCTGGCGGAAAGCCGCTGCCGCCGCCGCCGCCGCCGCCCCGGGAGCCGCCCTCGGAGCCGGCCTCGAGCGACGAGCAGCAGCAGCAGGTGCTGCGTCGGCGCGCCGAGGGGCTCGAGCGCGAGGTCGAGGCGCTGCGCCGCGAGGTGGCGGCGGCGCGCGAGCAGCGGCAACAGGCTGCTTTGACGCCCCCGCCGCTGACCGAGGGACAAGGGCCGCGGCGCCGCTCGAGCCTGCTCGGGGCCTGGGAGGGCGGCGGCGCAGCCGGCCCCGCGGCCGCCACCGCCGCCAGCGCCGACGCCGACGCCGAGGGCATGGCCGGGGCGATGGTCGCCGCGCAGCTGTCGGCCCTGCTCGCGGACAAGGCGCGCCTGGCCGCCGACAACGCGCGCCTGGCGCGCCAGGTCGAGGGCCTCGAGGAGCTGCTGGCGCACGTGGCGGCGATGCAGCAGCAGCAGCAGCAGGGCGGCGAAGAGGCGGGGTTGGTGGAGGACGAGGAGCACGACGAGCGCGCCGGCGACGACGGCGACGGCGGCGACGGCGGCGGCGGCGACGGCGCCGGGACGAGCAGCAGCAGCGGCTCGGGCCTCGCAGAGGTGCCCACGGCGGCGGACGTCGTCGCGACGGCCGCCAAAGCCGCCGCCGCCGACGCCGAGACGGGCGCGCGGGGGGAGGACAACCGCCACCGCCACCGCCACCCCCCGCTGCACATATACGACAACGCCCTGTGGGCGGCCATGGCGGCGGCCGACGCGGCGGTCGTCGCGGCGGGGGCGTCCGCGTCGGGCCGCTCGCCCGCGGGGAGCGCGGGGCGCCTGGTGCTGCTGCGGGGGTCGGCGTCGCCGCCGCCGCTCGCCGCCGGGAGGCCGGGCACCGCAGGCCTGGTTGGCAGGCTCAAGTCGCCGCCGTCGGTCGGCTCGGGCGCGGCCCCGGCCGCTGCCCGGCGGCTGCGGAGCGGCAGCAGCGGCATCGCGGCGCTGCTGCACGAGGAGGAGGCGGAGGAGGAGGAGGAGGTGGAGCAAATCGGCGACATCGATTCGTAAGCTAATCCAGACACATACACACACGCACACACACACACGCACACATATGGAAACACATATGGAAACAAAAAAACGAAATCATTCAAACGGCGCCAGGCCGAGGGGGCGTCGATGCCTCCGCCGCTTCCGCCGCCGCCCCCGCCAACAACGAGGGCGGCTGCGCCCCCGCCGCCAAGGCCGCCGCCTCCTCGAGCGCGGCCGTGCCGACGTACGCGTACTGCTCGAACGTCTGCACCATGCCCATGCGCTGCGCCCGCAGCGCCACCACCAGCGAGGGGACGTCGAACAGCAGGGGCGACAGCGCGGGGCCAGCGCGATCGCCGCCCCCGTCCTGCTGCTGCTGCTCCTCGTCTTGGCCACCATTCGGCCTCGGCTGCCGCCGCGGCGGCCCGGCGTGCGCCCACATGCGCCGCAGCAGCACGTCGACCGCGCAAAAGGTGCCCGTGCGTCCGATCCCGGCGGAGCAGTGCACCACCACGGGCGCCTCATGCGTTGCTGCTGTTGCTGCTGCCGCCGCCGCCGCCGCCGCCGCCCGCCGCCGCTGCTGCCGCGAAAGCTCGAGCGCCCGGCACAGCGCCCGCACGGGCGCGCCGCCCTCCCCGCCCGCGGGCACGCCGTGGTCCGGCCACGCGTGGAGGTGGTAGTGGTCGAGCTCGTGCAGCACGCGGCCCGAGGACGCGCACCGCAGCTGCAGCCGCCGCACCGTCACGGCGTCGCGCGCCGCTGCTGCAGTGGCGGCAGCCGGAGACGCGGGGCCGTTTTGCTGCTGTCTCCGCGCGCCGGGCGCCAGCGGGGGCGCCGCCTCGGGCGGCACGCCGTGCGAGACGTGCACGCAGCGCACGACGAGGCCGCGCGAGGGCAGCGACAGCTCGCTGGATGGTGCTTGTTGTGCTGCCGCCCCGTCGCTGCCCTCGGCGCCGCCGCCGCCGCCGCCGCCCTCCCCCCCCCCCCCGCCCGTCGGAAAGTACTGGTGGCACTTGGGCGCCCCGCGCTCCACCACGTTGGTCAGCATCACGATGGCCGGGCTCCCCAGCGCCGCGACCATGGCCCAAAAGTCCGCCGACGTCGACGGCAGCGGGCCCTGGGCGGCCACGTACCGAGCCGCGGCCGCGCCCTGGCCCTCCGCGCCGCCGGCCGCCGCGGCGGCGGCCGCGCTCGCCAGCGCCGCCGCGACGACGGGGTCGTCATCCTCGTCGTCCTCGTCGTCGCGTGCGCCCGCCGCCCTCTCCGGTACTTCGGTCCGGTCCAGACGGACGACCACGTGCGACGCGTTGATGTAGTCGTTGGCGGAGGCGCTGCCGCTATTGCTGCCGCCGCCGCCGCCCTCGGCCTCTGGCGGCGGCGCCGCGGGGGGCGCCGGCAGCCGGACGCGGTTGCCGTCGTACGGCAGGACGTCGCGGTAGCGGTTGCGCCCGTGCGCGCGGCGCGACATGCTGTGCGAGCACGGCAGCGCGGCCTGGAGGTCCGCGTCGCGCTCGACGACGGCCGCGTACTCCCGGACCAGCCGGCGCACGTCGGCGGGGCTGTCCGGGCGCCGGTCGGACAACAGGGCTCGGGCGGCGGCGGCGGCGGCGTGCTGCGCGGTGGAGGAGGAGGGCCGTCGCCCGCCGCCGCCGCCGCCGCCGCCGCCGCCGCCGTTCACGCACCGCCGCTGCTCGGCGCCATCGCCGCCCTCTTGCCGCCCGGCCACCATGCTGGCGGCCGCGGGCCCGCCGCAACCTGCCCGCGTCCCGGGCAGGAGGAGGGAGGAGCGAGCGCGCGCGACGAACGAGCGCAGCGGTGGCAGCGCTGGCGGCGCGCGCGTCGTCGGCGGGGGCGGCCGCCGCCAAGGGACGGCCGGTGCTCCGAATGCGTCGACGCGGGGGTACGAGGGGCGGCCGATGCGGCTGCCAGCTCGAAAGTGAGAGCGAGAGCTCGAAAGTGAGAGCGACACCGCGGCAGGGAGAGCGTGAGCGCGCGCGCGGACGATTTCGGCGCACTGGAGAGATTCAGCGTGCCTCGCGCGCCCGATCGCCCCTTTTGGACGGGATTTGGTGACAAGCCGGTGAGCGTCGTGTTGGTGGTGCGGGTCGTCGCGAGCTCGTCGCACGCATACAGTAGAGTGAGTTGCGCTTGAGGCCGGCCTCGGGCGGGGGGGTGGAGCGTGAAGGTCGCCTCTCGACGGCGTGCTCCGCCCGCCGCGCGCCGCCGAACTGCGCCCGCGGATCGCGCCACACAGCCCACTCTCTCTCTTTCTCTCCAAGGACGTGTCAACTTTAAACACCCAAACAAGGCGATCGCGCCTCACTTCTTCCCGCCCCCAGAGGCCCCGATCGGCCCGGCCCGCCGCCCCTCGAACCCGGCCCGCAGCAGCTTCTGCTCGCGCTTCTGCTTCCGGCGCTCCTGCTTTGCCTGCACGCGCCCGGCGAGGTTGTCCCGTCGCCGCTGCTGCCGCTGCTGCTGCGCCTCGCCCGCGGCGCGCTCGCGCTCGCGCCACGCCTCGGCGCGCTTGGTGCGCAGCTTCTGGTCGCGCTTGAGGGAGCGGCGCAGGAGCTTGGGGTCGTCGAGGACCTTCTCGCCGCGCGCGCGCTGCATGGCCGCGCGCCACGCGGCGGCGGCCACCTCGGCGTCATCGGCGCCGGCGGGGGCCAGAGCGGCGGCCGCCGCCACCGCCTTGCCGCCCTGCTGCTGCTGCTGCTGCTGCTGCTTCTGCCGCTGCTCCTCCTCGAGCTGGCGCAGCAGCTGCTGCTTGCTCGGCTTCTTGCCGCCCTTGTCGCCCGCGGAGGCACCGCCGACGTCCAGGCGGCTGAACATGAGCCCGTCGGCCGCCGCCAGAGCCGGCGGCGCGGTCTTGCCGCCGCCGCCGCCGCCGCCCGCCTGCAGCTGCCGCTGCCGCCACTCGCGCGCCTTGTCGGCGGGCGAGGCGGGCGACTGCTGCTGCTGCTGCTGCTGCTGCTTCTGCTGCGGCTTGCCGGGCGGCGACGCCGGGCCGTCCTGCCGCGCCTCCTTGGCCTTGTCCTTCTTCTGCTGCTTGAGCTGCTGCTTGTGCTGCTGCTGCTGCTTCTTCTTCTGCTTGCTGCTGCTCGGGTCGCCGCCGTTGGCTGCCGCCGCCGGCGCCGCCGCCGCCGCCGCCGCCGCCTCGCCGCGCTGGCCCCGCGCCGCCTCGATCTTCGAGTGCAGGCGCGCGAGCAGCTGCGCGCGCGACGGCGAGGGGCCGGGCGACAGCTGGAACTGCAGGCCGGCGCGGGCAGGCGACTGCGGGGAGGCCGGGGCGGGCGCGACGGCGCCGTCGTCGCCGGCGGCGGTGGCCGCAAAGGGCCGCTTGCCGTTGCCGTTGGGCTCTGCGCCGCCGCCGCCGCCCCCCCGCTGCCGCCGCTGCTGCCCCCCCTCCTCCTCCTCCTCCTGCGCCGCCGCCGCCGCCCGCCGCTCCCGCTCCAGCTGCGAGCGCTGCACCTGCGTCGTCGTCGCCGCCAGCCCGGCGTCCGGGTCGAGGCGCAGGCGCTTGCCGGCCTTGCCCTGCCGCTTGAGCTCGGCCTTGGCCGCCGCGCGCGCGTCCTTGCCCAGGAACCGGAGCGCCTGGCCCGAAGGCAGCGGCGGCGGCGGCGGCGGCGGGAGGGCGCCGTTGCCGCCGGCGTTGTTGTTGCTTGCTGCTGCTGCTGCTGCTGCGCCGGCTGCGCCGTGCGCGAGGGCCGACGCCGACGTGTAATAGCGCGCGTCGACCAGGTCCGCGAGGCCGTCGAAGAAGGCGCACTCGGCGCGGACGCGGGCGGACAGGGCGTCTTGGGCGTCGCCGTGCCCGCCTCCTGCTCCTCCTCCTCGAGGAGCAAGGGGCGCCGCCATCGCTTCGCTCTCTCGCGATGCCTCGTGCTCTGGGTCGCGGCCGTCGCTCGCGGGCGCGCGCCGACTAGTGCCGACGCGTCGAGCCGCACTACCTCCGAGGTCGCGACTGAGCGGGGGAGGATGGGGCGGCGCGCGCGATGTATCGAGCCCGGAAAGCGACGAGTCGGCGCGAAATGACGCGCGCGCGGAGAAAAGAAGCCGTACGTGTGTGTGCTAGCTGCGTGCGCAAAGGTGGCGACCTAGGATGGGTCGATCGAGTGAGTTGACTGGAGTGTGCTGTTCGGATGTGGAGTCGCGGAGGGTCGCGGGAGGGCGGGCGCGAGAGGCACTTGAGCTCCGCGGTGCCGCCGCCGCCGCCCGGCCCCTCGCGAGGGGGCGCCGGCAGCCGAGAAGGGACGACGGCGTCTGTCGGCAGGCGTTTGCCGGCGCGACGAGAGAGGGAAAAAAAGCTCCAGAGCCACCGTCGATCCATCGCGCCACGCGTCCAGCAGTCACGGTACATCTCACGGCTCGCCTGCCCGAGCGAGTGATCGGCCCGCCCATTAGCGTCGTGTTGCCATCGCTCGCGCCGGCACGAAACCAATTTCGAGGTTCAAAACACCGGAAAGCTGTTCGTTGCCCGCGTCCATCGCCTTCTGCGCAAACCGAACAGCGATGGTCCTCGGCCTCCTCCTCTCCGTCCTCGGCGGCATCGTGGGCGTCGGCGGCGGCGGCGGCGGGCGCAGGAGCCGGCGGCGGCGGCGAAGCAACGCAGCGCCGCTCACGCCGGCAGAGATGGCTGCCGCCGATGCTCGCGACGCGGCGGCCTTCTGGCGGCAGCAGCTCGAGGAGGCGGTGCAGGACAAGCAGGAGTGGCGCGCGCGGTGCTACCTGTACCGCCGGCAGGCCGAGGAGACGAAGCGGCGGCAGCAGCAGGCGGCGACGGGCGACGAGGGCGCTCAGCCCGCTGCCGCCGGCGCCGCAATCGCCCCGCCGCCACCACCACCCCCCGTCGTCGCAGAAGAGCAACGACAACAGCAGCAGCAACAACAGCAGCAGCAGCAGCAACAGCACGCCGCCGCCGCCTCGATCGCCGCCGCGCGCGCCCTCGCGCGCCGCGCCGAGGCCCGCGCCGCCGAGCTGAGTGAGCGCACCGCCGCGCTCGCCGCCTCGCTGCGCGCCTCGGAGCTCGCGCGCCGCGAGGGCCGCGCCGAGGGCGAGGCGCTGCGCGCCCGGCTCGCGCTCGCCCAGGGCCTGTCGGACGCGACCGCCGACCAGGCCTCGGCCCTGCTGCGCGAGCGCCAGCGGCTGGCCGACCGCGCGGCCGAGCTCGAGCGCGAGCTCGGGCACCGCTCCGAGCTGCTGGCGCTGACCGAGGCGCGCGCCGAGGGCATGGCGCGGGAGCTCGAGCGGCTCGAGCAGCAGCAGCAGCAGGGGCAGCAGCAGCAGCAGGGGCAGCAGCAGCAGCAGGGGCAGCAGCAGGGGGTTGGGCGGCGGCAGCAGCGCGGGGGGGAGGAGGAGGAGGAGGAGGAGGGGGGCGCTGCTGGGGCGGGCGGGCCGGAGGGCGCGGAGGGGCAGCAAGAGGCGGCAGGGGGGGTGTTGGCGGCGGCCGACGCTGCAGCAGCTCGAGCAGCGGCAGCCGCCGCCCCCGCCCCCTCGCCGCCGCCGCCGCCGCCGCCGCCGCCGCCGCCGCCGCCGCGCGTGCACATCGTCGTGCCCAGCCTGCACGCCCGGAGGAGCTCGTCGGCGCTGTCCTCGGCGGGGGCGGGGGCGTCGCGGCCGCCGTCGTCGCACGCCCTGCGCCTTGGCGGCGGCGGCGCGCGGCGGCGGCGCAGCAGCACCAGCAGCGCGGGCGGCAAGCCAGAGCCCTCGCCCGAGCGGCCGCCGGCGGCGCCCCCGTCGCCCTCCGCGCAGCTGGCCCGGCGGAAAAAGCTGCCGCCGCCGCCCGAGGCCGCCGCCGCCGCTTCGGGCGGCTCTGGCGGCGACGTCTTTCAGCGCGCGGCGGCGGCCGCGGCGGCGCGGCGCCGCGCGGCCGCGGAGGCCGCTGCGGCCGCGGAAGCAGCAGCAGCCGCCGCCGGCGACGACGACGACGCCAGCCGCCGCCGCGACGAGGAGGAGGACTCGGCGTCGGCGGCGGCGGCCGTGCCGCAGCGGCAGCAGGCGCTCGCGCGCCTGCGCGCGGCCGAGCGCGCCAGCAAGGGCCCGGCCGCGCCCTCCCCGCCTCCCGCCGCGGCGGGCGACCAGTTCCAGCGCGCGCTGCTGCGGCTGGCGCGCCTCGGGTCGGGGGACGACGCCTCGAGCGGCGGCGGCGGCGCCGCCGCAGTCGGCGGCGGGGGTTGCGAGTGAATAAACGACGACGACGACAGAAAGAAGTTGCAACGCTTCGACTGGTAAAACAGGTGATGAGGAGGGCGGTATCGGCGGCGTGCGCTCTCGTCATCGGGTGTGTGTGTGTGTGTGTGTGTCAGCAACGAGCCTGTTTTTAGGGAGATAGAGAGAGAGCGAGCGGGCGGCGCCGCGAGCCAAAAAAAACAAGCGCGAGGCGCGCGCCCTCCACCGCCTCACCCCCCCTCCTCCTCACGCCGGCAGCCGCCCGCCGTTGGCCACCAGCAGCTGAAACATCTCCCGCTGCTTGTCCGTCAGCGCCGCCGCCGCGCGCGTCACGTCGGCCTCGCACGACGCGCGCGCCGCGCCCAGCAGCGCCACCAGCCGCGGCGCGGCCGCCTCGCCGCAAAACTCGACGCCGCGCCCGAGGGCCTGGACGATGGCGGCGGCGAGGCGCGGGAGGTTGGCGTTGCCGGCGCCGAGGACGCGGGGGTCCTGGGCCTGTTGTTGTTGTTGTTGTTGTTGTTGTTGTTGTTTGAGGGATAGGGGGGGGGGATATGAGTTGATTGATTTTCCGGGTGCGGCGAAGCAAAAAAAAAAAAAAAAACTCGATCGCCCCGCGCACAGAAAAAAACAAGAGAGACAACGACGCCCTATGTGGATCCTCAGGCAATAAGCGGAAAAGTGTTGGGCCCCACGTGACCCCGGGAGCGCGCGAGCGCGCTGCCCGAGGCGTCGGTTCGCATAGTTTTCGATCCTCGGATCCCGGCGCTGGGTCGTCTCTTCTCTCTGTCTCGGGTCTGGCACGCACGCTCGACTCGCAGGGAAGGAAAAAAAAGCATCATCATCATCATCTCTCACCTCCAGCAACCGCGCGAGCCGCTCGTGCTCGCGCTGCGCCTCGACCGCGTCCGCCTTGAGCGGCAGGTACGCCACCCACGCCTCCGCCACGGCCGCCGCCGCCGCGTCCCCGGCCGGCAGCAGCGTCCCGGGCGGCGCCTCGAGCAGCGCGCCCAGCGCCGACGCCGCGTTGTCCGACGCCATCTCGCTCTCGCTCCCGCGCGCGTCCGCGTGCGACACCACGGCCAGCAGCCGCTGCGCCGCGAGCGTCGCGTGCGGGGCGAGGGCCTCGGGCGCCAGGCGCGCGGCCACGCCCACGCCGTACGCGCTGCACTGCCGCAGGTCCGAGTGCGCCGAGAGCAGGCACTCGACCATGAGCGGCACGACCTGCGCGCCGTACTTGGCGCGCCCGGCCGGCGAGTGCTCGAGCAGGTCGTCGACGATGCACATGGCGATGCGCCGCTCCTCGTCCGGCCGCGCGCGGTCCAGCAACGGGGCCACCTTGGGCATGAGCGACTCGACGAACGGCAGCGCGCCGTCGCCGTACTTTTTCAGGAACGCGCCGACGGCGGTCGAGACCGAGTCGAACAGGTCCTCCTCGGCCTCGTTCTCGGCCTGCAGCGCCTCGGCCTCCTCCTCGTCAAAGTCCTCGGCCTGCTGCCGGCCCTGGCGCTGCCGGCGGCGCGCCTCGGCCGCGTCGAACGCGCCGGAGATGGCGGCGAAGGCGGCGGCGACCTCGTCCTGCGGCAGGGCGCCGGGCGCCCCCGGCGCGGGCGCGAGCTCGACCATCTCGGCGAGCGACTCGAGCATCTGCGACTGGATGTCGGCGTCGGGCTCCTTTGCGAGCGCCGAGACGAGCGCGGGCCAAAAGGCGGCGAGGAGGCGGCCGGGCAGGGCCGGGTCGGCCCCGGGCGCCCCGGCCGTCGCGGCGCGCGCCGCCGCGTTCAGCAGCTGCGGCAGGCAGTGCACGGCCGACCGCCGCACCTCCTCGTGGAAGTAGAAGCGCAGGAGCGGGAGCATCAGGTCGGCGACGGGCTGCACGTACGGCAGGAAGCCCTCCTTGAGCTCGTCGAGGTAGCAGCACAGCATCGCGCACGCCGTCGCCTTCTCCTCCAGGACCGACGTCCGGATCGTCAGGACCTTGTCCCCGAACGGGATGCGCTCGACGTCCTCGTCGTCCTCGTCCAGGTCGCCGTCGCCGCCGCCGCCGTCCTCCGCGGCGGCCGCGTCGTCCACGCGCACGTCGGGCTCCTGCTGCGCGGCGCGCAGGAGCGGCGGCATGACGACCGAGAGGTAGGGCACGAACTCGGGGCCGAGGGCCTTGCACAGGCGCGCGCCCGCCTGCAGCATGTACCCGGCCGTCGGGTCGTCCGGCTCGAGCTCCGAGGCGTGCAGCTGCGAGAGGTAGCCCATGACGGCGCCGGCGTCGGCGCGGAAGCGCTCGCGGCCCACGGCCATGCCGACGAGCGACACGCACTCGAGCGCCTTGGCGCGCAGCAGGCGGTGCTCGCGGCCGCTCGCCTGCGTCAGCACGGCGCTCAGCAGCGGCATCACGTGCGCGTAGTACTTCTCGAACTGCGCCTGCGACGCGTCGGCGACGGACGCCATGGCCGTCAGGGCGCCCTCCTGGACGAGGCGCTTGCCCCCGCGCAGCAGCGCGATCAGCTGCCCGATCAGCGCGTCGAGGTGCGGCGCCATGCGCGCGGGGTCGGCGCCCTCGGAAAAGTTGATGACGACCGCCGAGGCGTGCGCCTGGACGCGCGGGTGCTCGAAGTTCTCCATGGCGGCGATGAGGGCGGGGAGGACGCGGTCGCCCGCGGCCTCCTGCAGGTCCGGGCCGAGGTCGGTGCACATCTGCCCGAGGGCCTGGCACGCCGCCCACCGCACCTTGGCGTGCGGGTCCTGCAGGCCCGCGAGGCACATGCCGACGAGCGGCTCGAGCTGCGCGCGCATCTGCTTCTCGCACCCCTCGGCGATCTGGGCGAGGCAGATGAGCGCGGCGTGGCGGCGGCGCCAGTCGGACGCGTCCGAGAGCCAGGCGGGCAGGAGGGCGCCGGCGGCGGGCAGGAGCGCCTTGCCGCCGAGCGCGATGGCGGCGCGGTCGAGGTACTCCTGCCCGCCGTCAAACAGCTCGCCGTGCCCCTCGTCCTCGTGCTGGGCCGCGCCGTCGGCGGCGCCCGCGGACTCTGCCGAGTGCCAGAGGGGGTCGTCCTCGACGTCGAGCAGGAAGCCCATGAGGGCCTCGAAGAGGCGGCCGGCGAAGTTGGGCAGGCGGCGCACCATGCCGGGCGCCTTGTCGCGCGCCTCGGCGAGCGTGACGGCAAACTCGGCCGCGAGGCTGCGCGTGGGCGCCTCGAGCTGGTCGGCGCCCGCGACGGAGAGCATGGCGTCGACGGCCTCGGACAGGTGCTTGCGCAGGAAGCGCGGCTCGGCGTCGGCCAGGGCGACGAACAGCTCGAGGAGCTCCTGCGCGACGGCCTCGTCGCCCGCGCCGAGCGCGCGGCCGAGCGCGCCCAGCGCCTGGGGGACGAGCGTCTGGAACGACTCGCGCGCCGCCTTGCGCTGGGCGGTGGTGAGCCCCGAGGAGCCGTCGTCGCCGTCGTCGGACAGGGCCGCGACGACGTTGACCATGGCGCGCAGGGCGGCGGCCTGGACGTCGCCGGAGGCGGCGGCGGAGGAGGCGGCGGCGCCGCCCGCGGCGGCGGCCGCAGCGGGACCGCCCGCGAGCGCGGCGCCGATCAGCGTGTGCAGGGCGGCCAGGTGGGGCGCGAGCTGGCCGATGGCGGGCTCGGCCAGGTCGGCGACGATGGCCAGCGACGCCTCGACGGCCGCGGGGGAGCTGGACGCCCCGCCCGCCAGCTGCAGCAGCGCGGGCAGCAGCTCGGGCCAGCCCGCGGCCGCGGCGCCCGCGGCGTCGCCCGCGGCCGCGGCGGCGGCCGAGCGGTCGAAGGCCTCGGCGCCGATCTCGGCGATGGCGTCGCCGACGCCGAGGACGACGTTGCGCACGGGCTCGGCGGTGAGGGCGGTCATGAGCTCCTGCTTGACGGCGGCCTGTTTGTTTGGTTTTTTTTTGATCGATCGAGCGTGGGAGGGGTTGAGCAGGAAGGGGGGGGGGGGGGGGGGGGGGGGGGCGGCGGCGCGGGCTGCCGTCTACGAGCGCGGGGGGCCGGCGA
>Ga0315905_10003395_pt1 | contig 16453 bp, 10 predicted proteins | sample LakEriMetagenome_5_FD_203522 | JGI IMG/M metagenome (GOLD analysis project Ga0315905, IMG submission 203522) | Freshwater fungal communities from buoy surface, Lake Erie, Ohio, United States - Buoy 4 MA121 | ecosystem: Environmental > Aquatic > Freshwater > Lake | place: USA: Lake Erie, Ohio... | reverse complement strand
TCCCCATGCATCTGTTGGGGCAAATTTTTTTTTTGGGTTTTTATGCTTGCATCCCCCCCCCCCTATGTGGCAGCGGAAGGAAGCGGACACTTGAAGCTGTGACATGACACTTGAAGCTGTGACATGATCCTCATGGTTTTTCTTTTACCCTATTTGGCAGCGGCGGGAAGCTACGACATGGTGCTCAAGAAAAAAGTTCCGTACATTGACTCTTGGGTTCTCTAACTAAACCCTAAAACCCTAAACCCTAAACCCTATGATCTCAGAAGAAAATTCCATATTTTGACACTCACGCACACACACACATACAAACACACACTCACACACACACACACACACACATGTTTCGCGAGACTGATACCTCTCTGCGCGCGCGCGCGCGCTCTCTCTCTCTCGCTCTCTCTCTCTCTCTCACTCTGTCTCGCGATCCCTCGACCACAGCAAAAGATTCCATGTATCGACGAGTACGGATCCTGCTCCTACGACCTGTAAGTCCCTGCATCTCTTGAAGCACGGCGTGGTGGCGTAGCGCTCGGAGCCTCTCTTGTCGATGCGCGCCATCTTTGTCTGTGGCACTCCCTCTGGGCACTCCCTCGCGCGCGCGCGTGCGCGCGCGCTTCCCACTCCCCCTTTCTCTCTTTCTCGCGCTCGCGCGCGCTCTCTAGTGTGTGTGCGCGCTCTTTCTCGTGTGTGCGTGTGTGCGTGTGTGCGCGCGCTCTCTCTCGCGCGCGCGCACGTGCGCTGCTCTCTCTCTCTCTCGCATCTCTTTCGTGTGTGCGCGCACGCGCGCTCTCTCGTGCCCCTCCCTCCCTCCCTCCCGCCCTCCCTCCTTCCATCCCTCCCTCTTAGCGCTCTTTCGCCGCTCTCGCGCGCGCGCGCACTGAGAAAGCGAGAGCGCTATCTGCAGTGTCGACAGATGCAGCGGGTGAGAGAATATTACTATGTTACTATTGGAACTGTAGTAATATGAACATGTATTGTTATCGGAACGGTGTTGACAGATGCAGCGGGTGTGACAACATCTTCGGACCTGTCTGCGACAAGTGGTTCACAGACCACAACATTCCGTGCCACTGCCCCTTTCTTGCCCAGGTAGACTAAACTAAACCCTAAACCCTAAACCCTAAACCCTAAACCCCAAAGCCCTTTCTTGCCCAGGTAGACTAAACTAAACCGTAAACCCTAAACCTTAAACCCTAAAACCTAAACAATATTCTTGCCCAGGTAGACTAAACCGAACCCTAAACCCTAACCCAAAAGTCTTAACCCTGTGTGGCAAGTGGTCCAGGTTGACTAAACAACACCCCGAATCCTTACGCTAAACCCCAAAGCTGAGCCCTAGACTAAACCCGGAACTTTAGCCCTAAACCCTTAATTCTGTGTGCGGCAAGTGGTTCACAGATGGAGACAGGGAGACAGACAGAGAGAGAGAGAGAGAGAGAGAGAGAGAGAGATACACACACATACAATGTTTGATAAGGTTCTGACAAACAGAGAGAGAGAGCGCGCGCGAGAGAGAGAGAGAGAGAGAGAGCGCGCGCGCGCGAGAGAGAGAGATAGAGATACACACACAATGTTTGATATGGTGCAAACAAACACGGACGCTGCAGAGAGAGAGAGAGAGAGACAGAGAGAGAGAGAGAGAGAGAGCGATACACAATGTTTCATATGGTGCTAACCAACACGGACGCTGCATACTTTCACAGTGACATCATCGACGTTGATACAGCCAGAAAGAGACAGAGATTTGTACTGCAGTAAATAAAATTTTAAATACTCAATCGTTTGATATCTCACTATACCTTTGAAAAAAAAATTGCTCCAGACTTTCACAGTGACATCATCAACGTTGATACTGCCAGCTGCAGGCCTCGTGCCTGCTTGGCTGGCCGACGGTGATTTCCAAGTGCAGGTGATAGCGAGAAGAAAAAATAGTATAAAATATTACAATATTTTTTTTATTATATTATATTTTTATGATTTCCAAGTGCAGGTGACAGCGAGAGAGAGCGCGCGAGATAGAGAGAGAGAATGAGAGAGGAGGGAGAGAGGGAGACAGAGACAGAGAGACAGGAGAGGGAGAGGGCTCAATTTTTTTTTCTTGACCCTTATAATTCTTCATCTCTTCCAGGCGTATGTTTTGATGAGCATGTGTTGTGTTTGCGCAAATGACGCTCAGGGAGATATTTTATTAAAACTAATATACTATCAATAATACTGCAAATAATACTATCAATAACAAGAATAATACTATGCTTTGATGAGCATGTGTTGTGTTTGCGCAGCTCACGTTCAGGGACAAGAGCGGCGCCAGCGTCGGATGTATCTTCCTCCAAATCTCATTGCTAATTGTCAAATGATGAGCGTGCATGTCAATAATAAGCCCTGATGCTGATTGCTGCGTAACAAGAGAGAGACAGAGAAATAGAGAGAGAGGGAGGAGACAGATTATATTGCACTCCATAAGAGACAGCAGGCATCATCATGCACAGCGCAACCCCGTCATGTGTCATATGAGGAGGAGGATACATGCATGTGTCATATGAGGAGGAGGATACATGCATGTGTCATATGAGGAGGAGGATACATGCATGTGTCAGGCATCATCATGCACAGCGCAACCCCGTCATCTGTGAGTTTTAATGCTGTTCTGAGAGGCGCTTGATAGACAGATAGAGAGAGAGAAGTTTATTCAGAGAGAGAGAGAGAGAAAAGTGTATTGACAATCAGTAGATGACTGAAGGTCGGTAAGAACAACGCCTCTGATTGAGCTTTGCAAGTGACGCTATAGTTTTCTTCAGAAACACGGGAAAATATTTCTATGCACTATTGTTTTTGCACCCTGTGTAGGGGAATCGGCGAATAAAGTCGACGGATTAAAAGCTCTTTATTAGATTCTTGATTATTTTCGGACTACATATGCACAATTATGCATAATTTAGTGAGATGAGTTACAAGGCAATTAGCATGCGGCTGTAGCGTCATTCCTTTGTCTGCACGCCTCAACCTCATCGACAGAGATACCAAAGTCGACAAGAGAAAAGTGCCGAGCGACCTGTTCGTTCGTGCGGCCTGTGGCGATCAAGCGAGTGATGTTCTGCAGTATCTCACTATCCCTTTCAAAACATTTTTGCTCCGGTGAAAGCATGTGACAAACCGGAAGTCCTAGGCGTAGCGCAGGTGCCGAACCTGGACGTGAAAGTAACTTGAGAGGCTGCAGCTTCGAAACATGCTGTTCTGACGAGTTTTCCACGACAATCTTACCCTTGATTTCCTTCGACACTCGAATGGACTTGCCTGATGGTGGGCGCATAGGTACGACAGCAGACAGAGCGGTGTAGGGTGAGCTCATCATGGCACTGGCCGGTCGTCTCTTTACAGTGGTGTGAACTCGAACTCCATGCACATCCCGGAGTGCCGTAATGCTCTCAGCAGCACCAGACATCATTTTGAGGTTCTCATGCCGCAGAAACTCGGCCTGGTTCCTGAGCGCCTCGATCTCGTGCTGGAGCAGCAGATTTCTGTCTACATCATTTTCTTTGCCCAGGCCTCGCCGCAGGTCCTTGACAAGCATAGCACCACTCCCGGAAGCAAAGGAAGCAGATGCTGGGCGGCGAGATCGCCTTGTCACCGCTGCAGACATTGGTCTTGGAGGTCTGGAAACAGCTGCTGAGATTGGGCGCAACACATCGCCCTTATTCTTTGATTGCCTGACCATTTCCCGTATCGTATCGGGAGCCTTGTCTGCAAGAAAAGAGTCGAGGGGATGCAAGGCCCTCTCAAGTTTCCTGACGGCTGAGTAAACAGTTGCGGACACCTTGCACGTCTTCAAAACGCTCTTGATATGTGGAAGTATGGAGGCCTCTAAAATTCTATCTTTGGCGCCTTCGTAGAGCGCCAACATTGAGAGGACCGCGCTGCCTTCCATGACCACAATTTGATTGCTGCTGTGCGCCTGCATCGCACAGAGAACGGCCTCTACACCTCGATGCTGCCAATTGTCGACGCCGCAGGGGCGGTGCCTTACGATGCGTGAAAGAATAGCGCAGGCTTTCTCCTGCAGCTCTTCCTCACGCTGATTCATCATCATTACCTCGATTGTTGCCTCGACAGCGCCTTGGCGATCAATCTGCGCTTGGGTTTCGCCAGTTTTGCATAAATTATACAATGCCCTGAGTCCTTTGCACTGAAGTCTCACGTCTGAAGCCGGACCAGTCATGGCACCCTTGACAATGGCAGCCACGCCCCCTTGCTTGGCGATGGTGGCTGCGAACTTCGGAGTCTGTGCAAGGTTTGCTAAGACACCGCAGCCCTTGTACAGCAATTCGAAATCATCGGGATGCATCAACATCGACTTTATCACTGTCGACGCAGCCCCTGCGTCCATTGCTTCGGAATGGCTGTCTGGAATCGTGGTTAAGCTGCACAGCGCGCAACAGCCCTTATAGAGCACGCCAAGCTGCGATCCATGCATGGACATGGCTTGAACAATCGCAGATAAGCCACCGTGCTGGATTATAAGCTTGAAGTTGCTATCGTTGTTTGCGGATAGGTTGCACAGCACACCGCAGCCTTCACCCTGCACCTTTGAGCTCGACAGAAACCTCTTCATGGCCGAGACAATCACGGGAATGCAGCCCTGTCCAACCATCTGCAGTTGGATCTGCTCGCTTTCATAGCCAATATTACAAAGAGCCCTGCATCCCCGAAACTGAATCTTGGCCGACGTTTGCTGCATTTGCATGTTACGCAGAATAGTGCCGATACCGTCATTTTGAAAGATGAGCAACTGCAGCTCCTTATCAAACGAGAGGGAACTAAGCAAGCTCAATCCGCTGGCGTGAAGGTCAGCTCCTGCGACGCATGTATTGAGATGGTTCAGGACCTGATTCACGATTCCTTCATGCATAGCCTCTCTTCTGCTCTCCTGTGAGTCGTTGCACAACTCATCCAATCTCTGAAAAGCTGCATGCACCACTGCAGGACAGCCTTCGTGCTTGTTCAGAATTTGCGCAACAGCCTTGACGCTAGAATTCAGGAGTGCAGACAAAACGCCTTTGGTTTCATCGATGTCCACCAAAACTTCAGCATTTTGGTCCACGACAGCATCAGCAACATCTGCAGCGTCCGCTGCATCGCTTAAGGAATCTGCCTGTGGCTCGTGATGAGATCTAGCAGATAGCGGTTCGATTTCCACGATACATCCAGAGAGCTGCGATTGATTCTCGTGCGCCTGTTCATCAGTATCGTTTTGCGACAGCGCTTCTTCGCATCGTTCCAAGACGTGTTGTGCACAATCACCCGAGGGTGACATGGTGGCATTGTCAGCAACCACAGGTGCTTGATCAGTCGTGGTCATAATGATTGCACCATTCGTTTCCAACATTGGCGTTTCTGAACAAGCAGATTTATCTGCCTCACCCGCATCCTGTGTGTATGTGTGTGTAACGATGTCAGATGAGTTTTTGGCGACTGCATGTGGAGGTTTCACATCTTCTGTAAGCAAGCACCTGCCCGCAAGGTTCAAGTATGCACTCACTCGAACACATCACATGCACAATTACCTGGTCTTGAAAGGACAAAGCAACTCCACGAGGCATCTCATGCTTGTCGAGCTTGGGAACTATGTTGAACGCCCGGACTAACGACGGTTTGAGAGAATCTGTCCGCGTATCCGTAGGTGAAGAGTGCCGACTGTTTGAACTCGAAGGTGCGCCACTGGACATGCACGGAAGAGACACACATGGAAGTGTGTTGACAGGCCGCGGCGGACGCCGGCCTAGGCTCGAAACGTCTTTCCGAGCGTTGGAATCTCCAGCCATCAGAGACGTTGTAGAAATGCTCGCATCCAATTTTCCTTGCTGGTGGGTGTAGCCCGGGATAGGGGGGGCGACCGAAGAAGCCTGCATGGCATCCGGTGAGCACAAATTGACGAAAGCAGAAGATTTCACGGCAGCCGAAAGCGGTCCAGAGATTTCCGTGCCCCTGTGGTTAGCGGTATCCTGCTTCGTGTTGTGCATGTTCGATTTTTCCTCGTAGGTACTCACCTTGTCGCAAGTTGCCTGATACTGTTGTTGAACGTCAAGGATCATGGCATTGGCACAGACAGCGGTGGCATACCCTCGCTTGGTCCCGATACTAGTGGTCATTCCCATCAGCAAGTTGCCCGAAAAGACTGGTGTCCCCGATGCCACTTGCAGCCCACCACGGACAGGAAACTGCAGGTTTCGCGAGGACACGGAGGAAACCTTATGGATTGTAAATTGCTTGTCAACCTCTCCCCAATGGCAAACCACGATGTTTTCGTCGCATTTGCAGGAGCCCTTTGACACAGTAGCGCTGGGAACTTTACTTCTGCAATACGCATCGAAGATGGTGCCGACTGCACAATATCCTATGTCGTCTGATTGGTACCACATGGTATCAGCATCCAAGCGGCACTGTATCAGGATCTCGCCGTCCGAAAATACAGCGGAAGCCTTTGCAGCGTCCTCGCGTGACCCGAGCACATCTAGACACGTCAGAATCATCGATCGCCCATCCTGTTTATGAATGAAACCAAAGCCGAGAGCACAGTCGTCTGAAATGCGGTAGATACGACAGACTGCGCGTGCGTGCTGTTCGAGTGCAGCGAGATCAACGGTCTTGGTTTGTTGAGGCTGCATCAGCGATGGCGAAGAAAACGTGGGACTACCAGAATCGTCCTTATCCGATAAGGGCAGGCAGCTTGAAGCAGCAGAGATCACACTTATTTGGCTGCGGTGCGATTCTTGTGCAGATTTCGGCCTGTCCGAGGACTCGGGGTCCGAGACGTTTCCAAAGGCCTGTTCTCCGAGATCTTCGACTTCGTGCTCGGACGTTACGGGTCGGTTCATGGAGCTCAGTGTATCGTCGAATGCTAGCTCCGCCTTCTTGCGCAAAAAGCGCTTGCGCTCAGGACGTGTCATTCCTGCCTCCTGCACATCCTCCTCCTCCAGGTCCGCCAGGTGAATGATTCTTTCGACACCCATCTGCAGCAGAACAGGTAGATATTCCTGCAGACTGATAGTCTTGAGCCACGCGTACAAGTCCTGGGTCTGAGCTTTGGCGAAAACGTCTGCGTCACGTGATTCTGCACCCTGTGACGTGATATACTGCGCCGCAGACGCGGCTCGCGCCATCTTCATTTCTGTGCTCACCCGCGAGACCTGCGGAAGGCGCGGTCTGGTCAAGGCGTGCGCAGCAGGGTTGCTTATTTGTGGAAGACTCGCAGGCCACAGAAATCATCGACGTGCCTGCGCACTTGCCGAAAGTCAGCGCGAGCGAACGAGGGACCGCGCACCTGCTCGGCGCTGCCGTCGGGAACGACGGCCCCGGTGGTGCGCACCGGAGGCGCAGAGAGGCTGCGGTGGCCGTGAGCTTCGGGCTTGTCCAGATTCTCGTTGCTGAACTCCCGACGAACGCCACCGATGCGCTCCGAGCTGTTCTGCCCGCGCACCCGCGCAAAGTACTCGTTGCTGCCCTGGCGCCGCACGCCCCCTGCCCGCGCGAAACGAGTGAGGAGGGGCTTAAGCATGGGGCACAGCGTGGCAGATGCTGTCTTACCGTACGACTCGTCGTCCAGCTCGTCATCGGTATGAGCGCGCTGTTGGTATCTGTGCCGTGCCGCAGACGGGTGGCGTCGGGCGGGTTGAAAACCCTCGCGACGCAGGTACCCCCGGGACCGCTGCACGCGGTCGCGCCGGAAGCGCGCCTCGCCGTCAAACTTCATCATGTTTTCCTCCGCCTGGGGGAGCGCGCCCGCCACAGACGGAGACTGCCGCGCCCGACCCACCATTATTCACACCTATCCCGCTCACGCCTTCGCCTGTGGAGCAAGCAACGCACACAACAGCTTTTGAATTCTAGACGGCCCGCATAGATAGTCTTAATGAAGCAATTGAGTACAAACGTCATTTTCAGACCCAAATTTGATCTTCAGGAGGATAATTTATTACGTTCTAAAATATCTTGGTAATACCATTTGCTCTTTAGAAAAATACATGCGGATCAACCGATCAAGTTCGTAAGCCCGACTCGAAGGGCAGACTCGAAGAACAAGAACCTCTCAGAGCAGCCGCAGGCCTGGCGAGGAGCTCTCGACCCTGGGGCAATCGCGGAATGCCCGCCGCCGCCAGCCAGCGCGTCGAAAGCCACCCGGTGGTGGCGGGCCAGACCGATGTGCCGAGCGCTTGATTCTCGGCGGCGGCTGGGCCCCGGGACACAGCAATGCCGATTGTCCCACAGGCCCTCGATAAGGAAAGGCAAACTTGCTCACGCAAGTTCCCGGAGTACTCGTGGCGGCGAAAGACAGCAGCTGGTCGGGTGCAGGGCACGGAGAGCGTGGGCCCACGTCCGTCGGGGCGGCTGAGCCCGATCGCCCCCACTCTCGCATCCACGCATGCTCGCTCCCACACCAGCCTCGGGCACGTTGGGTGGGATCATTCGCTCGGCACGGATCGCTGGGGTCGGCAACGATTGAACGATGCGATGACCAGTGGCCCAATTCTGCTGCTCACAGCGTCCCCCTGGAAGGACCGAGCGCACGCCTCTCATCACTCCCGTGGCACCAATTACAATCACCGATTGAGCCCAGAGGCCCAGTCGATCCGCCGATCGAGTCCAGAGGCCCAGTCGATCCACAGAAGGACCACCCAGTCCCGTCGACACCATCTATCTGTTTTGCCAAAGTTCTCTCGTCAGCGCGGCAATCTGCAGTTACCAAAGACGAACTTCTTGCAAGTTTCCCGCGATAATTACATGAAACTACAAGAGGATCTGGCGCAAGAGGTGGCCGTTTTGCGGAGCTCCATCGACCTTCACAAATATACCGACGAATGCGGCCAGAAGCTGAATCACCTCTGGCGCAAATCCCCTGCCGGGCGATCGTCAGTGCACTCTCCGGTCCACACTCCTGTGGTAGGCAAATTGTCCAATGCAGAGCATCAGTGGCCCAGCCCACCGAACTCGCCTCTCCCAAGAACTTTGCACACACCCCAGGGTGTCCCAGGCTCTTTTAGCCAGGCTGCCAAGGTGACGAGTTCGATGATTCGGACAATTCAAAACGAGATCGAGAAAGTCGAAGGTCTGTGCCATCACAAGCATCTTGCATCGCCTGGGCAAAGGCTCTCCGGCGCGCGTGCTGACACCAGAGACGATGTCAAGCTTGAGCCTGCTAAGCTCGAGGACGTGGTCGCACGCATGCAAACCATGTCGCTCGCAAATGCCAGCGAGGAATCTTTTCGTCCCGCAGGTCAAACCCACCTGGCACGCAGCAGTTGGCCTTGCTGTTACTGTGGAATTTGGGTGGATCGGGATGCATCTCTAGTCAATGATCGCCTCGAGCAATGTTGTGGCGGAGTCAAAACTCAAGTGAGCTGCTACTGCTGTATCTGTGCATTTCATAAGGGCGACGAGAGTGCTTGGTGTAGACACTGCGAAGGCCAATGGCACCTATTGCGGAAACTTGAACAAAGCATAGTTCAGATGAGAAAAGATGGACCATTGCTATCGCCCTTCAAGATGACACCCGCACACGTAGATGATTTTCTCGACCACGCTAGCGCGACACGAGCTCTCGTGGGCCCAGCGTTGCAGCATCGCCTTGACCTGATCGTAGTCAACACCCTGCTGCCGCACGCGGCAGGCATCAAGGCCCTGCATACGGTGATTCGCGACGGTGGTCTTCGATCCGAATGCATAGATGAACGTGGGAGCGTGTCGGTCTTGACTGCAACAGCCCAGTTGGATCTGAAGGTGGGGTCACTCGAAAGGCAAGCAGCAATAAAGGAGGGTAAAAAACCCGCCGAAGGATCCCGCCGCACCATTCCTGAGCATCTGCGTTTGGATTCTCTAGCATCGGCTCTATCACCTCTTGACGGCATGCTGACATCGATCGATGTATCAGGAAACGTGCACCTCACGGGGCTGCCACTACAGGAGCTGATAGCGTTCAAATCGTTGACTGCTTTCGAATGTGCTCGTTGCCCACGTCTCTTAACACCACCGCCATCTGTTGCGGTTCAAGGGGGCTCCCGGGTGTTGACGTTCGTAAAGAGTGTCATCAGGGAGGGCGTCCCGAACCGGATGATGGAGATGATTGTGCTCGGGGACAGAAATAGTGGCAAGACATGCATTATCAAAGCGCTGTCGCGCGATATCTCTGACACATGGGACTTGGGCGATGAAGCGTTTGGCCTAAAGTTTGCGATGCAGGTCTGCTGATCTCAAATCGCGCGTATTTTGATGCAATTTTGCGGGAACGGACGTGGCGATGCACGGTTCTAACCGGTTGTCTATCTATGTATTGTTTCTCTGCCCGTTTTTGCATACCAATGTTTTCAGGAACTTGGAAGCGAAAGGGCCCACAAAGTTGCAGCAACCCAAACATTAACGGATCGCGCCGTGTATGTGCTAGTTTGGCAAGTGGTCAACCGCAAAGGTGCTGCATATGAGCAGCTCTCCGACATGATCTCGACGTGGATGGACTTGCTTCACTCCCACGTGTCGCACACACATGTGGTCCTCGCTGTCACCCATGTCGATACTCTCCCTGAAGACGAGGTTGATGCTCAAGTGAAACTCGTAAATAAGCTGTTTCACGCCAAGGCTGCTCAAATACAGTTAGAGTATGGTGATTCATTTGCGCCCTTTTCTGTGTGGAATGGCGGGCAGAGTGTCCGTGTGAATGGCTTGAACGGAGACGGCGCAGGCAAGCTGAGGTCGGCTCTCATTTCAATTGCTCACAAATTGCCGTGGTGGAAAGAGCCGCTGCCGGATTGCTATCTAAAATTTCGAAATGAAGTCGCCGCAGAGTGCAATTTCACTCAGAAGACGTGGCTGACCTGGGAGAAGATTGCTGAGGTGGCGGAGCGATGTAGTTTGAAAGATGAGGACTTGGACATCGCCATCTTGATGTTACACGAATCATCTGCCCTCAAGTATTTCGGTAGTGCACAGGGAAGAAACAGACTTGACGTTGATCTCATAGACAGTACAGTGTTTATCGATAGGCGTTGGATTCACGATAGTTTCAAGGGGCTCTTCTGTACGGACAGGAGCGTACTCTATTCTTTCTTCACGAACGCAAACTTGGACCCTGAAGCCAGAAACATGTGGCTTAGACATCTCTGTCGCTTTGCTACACAAGGCATATTGCATCGTGATCTCATTCCATTTTTGTGGCCCAGCGGAAGCACACCGCTCAGTAAGGAATACTGGAAAAAAGAGAGACCAGGACAAGATTTCAGCATGTCGGAGAGAAATTTTTGCAAGAACACAGAAGATTACAACCGCGTGCTTCTGCTCCTGGCCGGTTGCAAAATTCTCCATGCAACATCAAAGTCCCACTTTGTGGTGCCGTTACTTTTTGCCGAATCTCATTTCGACAGACTTGACGTGCGCACGTATTCCCTGTCCGATTGTACGGTTGTCCGAACGTTCTTCTTCAACAAACTTGTTCCCGACTTTTTTGAGCGGTTTTTGATTGCGCTTCGTCAACAATACTTGCACATGGACTTCAATTCAGTAGCTGCGTCCTTATATGCGCGTGGACTAAAGGTCCAGCTCTTCGTGCATTACAAGAAAGGAAATCATGATGGTCCGGCTTACCTGAAGTGTCTCACCTGCACACCAAAACAAATGGATCAAATTGAAGAACTGCTGAACAAGCTCCTCTTGCTCTGTCCAGGATCACGCTTGGTAAGGATAACTCATCAAGAAAGGATGCTTTCAATTCGTGCAATTGAAAAGCCTGTGGATGTTCGAATAATCTGCTCGCCAATGGTTGCCAGCTCCGTGGCATTAGCCACTTACATCAAGCAGACTATCGAACAGATTGAGGCGTCCCGTGAGCGTGCGTGTAAGCTTTCTGTTGATGCTGGTGTTGCAGAGATCAACCCAGGTCGGATGAGGGTGGTCCTGGTGGTTATTGACCCTTGGTTAAAATCTAGCAAAAAAGGGCAGAAGCAACTCCGTGCTGCGATTGCCAAAGATGTGGCGATTATTCCCCTCATATGTCCTGGATACCATCTTGAAAATTTTGGTTTATGGTGGCCAGAGAACTTGCAAGAGTTGTTGAAAGATTACGTCTTGTTCTTTGATTGTAGAAGTATGCTGTCAGACGGCTTCAAAGTCCTAGCGGATTCTCAGGAGGCGCAGGAGCATGGCACTGTCCCTACATTCACGGTAGAAGAAAAGTATATGACGTTGTCAAGTGGAGAGAAAGAGGATCTCGAAGCCATGGCCGCTAAAGAACGTGCTCGCTGGATGCGCAGTGTGGAATCGCAGTTGCTAGATCGAATCTACAAGTGTCTCGACGAATGGCGTGGCGAGGTCCCGATGGCCTTCGCTAGCAAAGACCTGGAGGACAGTATCATTTGCCCACAGTGCATAGAAGAGCAAATGGCCGAGCCTGGAGTGTTTTCGCGGGAACAGTGTAGGTTGAAGCTCAGAGATTGGCGAGTAAGGCAAAACAAGCTACGTTCTGAACAAATGCAGGCCGGCACAGGTCAGGTCTTCGATCGTGTGTACCATGAAGCATGCATTCACGACCACCGTTTTGATGTGGAAAATCTTCTTGCAAGATCCATCTCCTACGATGCGGTGCCATGCCCGACATGTGTACGAAGCCAGCAATTTCCCCCTTTCAGCTTCAGCAGGGAAACGTGCCTTCAACATTTCCGCGCAACAACAACATCATCTGATGTCTGCATGGATTGTCCTGTATGTGAAAGTGCCCATCGCCGTAGCCGTATCCGCGTTTTGGACATCCTCCCACCGCAGGTATACATCAGCTTTCATGAAGGAGTGCAAGAGATGATTGGCGCGAAGACCGTTATGAGTACTCAAGAGCTCGTCCAGTCTATGCAGACTGGAATACAGCGCCTGTCTGATTTCCTATGCTGGTTCGAAGCAGGAAGAACGACGCTGGGCCTATATTCAGGAGCGCAGGAAGACACCCGGGCTGGTGTTGAGATGCACGTGGGCGCAACGATGAGCTCTGTGATGATCCTTTTTCTGAGTGATGCCTTCTGCGCATCAAATGTGTGCGTGCGCGAGTATCTTCATGCTGCACGCAGTGCCAAGTTGATCATCCCTGTTTTGGTCCCTGACAAGGGTCCCATATTCGAGGGGGGACCTGCGTCCGGATGGACAGGGGCTGGTGGCCATGACAAGAGGTGGTGGTTACACGCCATGAACTGTTCGTCTTGCAGGGACCCTGACAGCGGCAAGTCTTTTACATGGTCTGCGCTGTCTCTCTTCCCGCCTATAGACCTTCGCGATGCAACCGACGCAGCACGCGTGCAGCAGGCTACTGAGCACGAGATTGCCAAGCAATTGCTGTCGCATTTGCATAGAGGCAGCCTTGGACCAGGGACCGTCAACGACAAATATAAGGCCTTGCGAAAAAGATCTCTGCTTGAACGCCTGGATTCGTACTCGCCATCTTCTGCTGCTGGAACTGATTGGGATGACTTGAGAGAAGCGGCATCCAAGATGTTTGCTTCCCTGGATACAAACAACGATGGACTGGTCGTTGAGACCGAGCTTGCGTACTGGGGAGTGCGAGGGGGAGTTCCTGTGGAGGAGGATTACTTTACAATGAGGAACCGTTCGAATCAGGAACAGGCTATTGTAGATGCTGGCTTGGACTTTGGGCCTCTGGATTCTTCGACCACGAGTGAGTTAATGGCTGAATGCGATGCTAACAAAGACGGGCTCATCAGTTTCCAAGAGCTGTGGAGTGTGCTTATTGAGAATGTCACTCTTTGATTGATGTTTGCGGTACGCATGCCGAGCGTGACGAACGGGCTTGTAATTTATTTGTAAATGAAACAAACGGTTACGCCTTGTTCTTAATGCAATGGTTCATTAGAATCTAAGCCACAAAGCCATACGCAGGGTCGGTAGACGTGAAAGTCGATGACGAGACTGACAGTAATGCGAGAGTTCTCACGACACAAGTAACCGAAAGGAAGGACGTACCACACCATTGCACGTGTGTGGGGTAGAACACGAAGGTAGTACCAATTTTTTTTATTAGCGGTGTCACTGCGCACGCACGGAGTCGAATAGGCGCGGCGTGGAGAAACGTCCGGGCGCACGGCCGGGCCAAAAAAGATGTACACACAAGATCGAACGGGGGGCATTTGTGCCTAGTTTTTGAGCGCACAACGCATCCCAATGGCCCTCTCCCTGAGTCCTCTCCCCCTCTCTGCCATGCTGTCTACTGCCACACGTGGCACCTAGGTGCGAAGGGAGGATGAAGGAACAAATGCAGCCGAGGCCCTCGGTTGCGAGTTGTGAATATCCAGTCGCATCGAGAGCCCCGATGCCTCAATAAGCCCCCTCTAAGAGAGAGAAAGGGCGGTGCAGGCGGGAAGGCGGAAGCGGAGGAGCAAGACGAAGAGAGAACGAGAGAGAGGGGGTGACAGGGTGGGGGGGGAGAGATGGGAGATCGAGGAATAGCGGATAAAGAGAAATAAAGCGCGCGAGTGTGTTAGAGCGAGAATCAGAGCGAGAGCGAGAGAGAGAACGCACGAACCGCTTACGCAAGAAAAAGAGAAACGAATGATCACGGACATCCATACACCAACAGTAGCTTTATCATTTTCATAAGACCTTATAATATTAGTTCAATATTATCAATATCAGGGATATATATATATATTGAATATGTTTAATAGGTTTCAAAATGGCAAGGAGACACACCTGCGCAACGAAGGAGCTCTGATCCAGCCCATCCAAGCGCGGGAGGAAGGTCTGTTGCCGCCGCCTGTCTTCCGGCGAGTTGTGGTCAGCCTTGAACTGGTAGCTGTCAAAGTCCATCTCGTTGGCCGAGGGCCCGATGTTCAGGGAAGGGACAGGCGCCGGCTGGCGCTGATCCCTTGCCCCATCGTATCGCGCTCCCTCACCCTGCATCGCCTGCCTGTAGCTGGCACCGTCTTGCGTGTCCAAAAGGGGAATCCGGTCGTTCATCCGCACCTCCCTCGCATCCTGAGTATCCAACAGGGGCCGGTCGACAGGGGCCTACCACACATTCTCGAAAGTCAGCGCCCTAGTAGTGTATTTACTATATCAAGGGACTATAGAGAGGACTTTTGAGAACGGGGCCTGTGGGGGGAAGACTGGAAGGGGAACACGTCTCAGGTTGATGGAATTGAGCGCGAACATGCGGCCGTTGTCAGTCTCCACGCGCCACCTGCCACACCCGTTGTCAGCTAGTTCAGGTGACCTAATGAAGTTTAGTTCAGGCAACTAATAAGGTCTCGACGCGCCACCTGCCCACGCATTATCACCTTGCAGTCTGCGGGTCTTTCGGCATGATGATCTGGCACAATGTCCCATTCAACTGTGTGTGTGTGTATGAGAGGGAGAGAGTGTGTTAACAACATGTTCGGAGCACACTGTGTTATGTTAGGAACACATTAGGAACACAGTAGGAAGTTGGCATAATAAACTGGCACAACACCCCATTCAACTGTGTGTGTGTAGAAGAGGGAGAGAGAGGGAGAGAGAGAGGGTTTGTGTATGAGAATGCTCGAGAAATCTGACACGTCAACACCAAGAGTGTTATTCTCATTTGTGTGTGTGTGTACGTATATGTATACACGTATATGTTGACACACATACACAGACACAGACTCAGACTTAGACACAGACACAGACACAGACACAGACACAAAAACAATTAGTCATACACGACACGCTACACAGGCACACCCCTGTATCCTCCTTCTCAACACCATTTTTGTTCCCCACAGAGAGAGAGAGAGAGAGAGAGACCTCAGGATCCGCGCGCAGCGAGTGAATTTCGACACGGTCCCATAGAGCGAGTTCATTTTCCGCCACGGCCTCCACTGCAGGCGCCTCTGCCCGCGCCGCCTCCGCCCGCCCAGATTCGGAGAGCTGCGGATATGTTTCCTGATTGTCCCCAGTCACGGGGCGGACCCATGAGAAGGTTTTGTCCATATGATTGACGTATAGTATCTTGCCATCGTTGACCTCCATCTGCCACCCCAGTGGCAAGCCCTCCTCTTGCGCCGCCGCCCCGTGTTCTACCGCTTCAGGGCGCTTGAGGTTCTGCTCACGGGCCTTGAAAGACTCTTGCGGTTCGTGATCGCGCTGTGCCAGCTCCTCCTCCATCTTCTGCATGCGTTCGTTGGCTCTGAGCAGCTGTTGCTTCGCGTTCTCTAGCTTTCTCTCACACACTTGCACGTCGGTCTGGAGCGAGGAGATTTTGGATGCGCTGCTAACATTGATGCTCTTTGCGTGCAAAAGTTCTGCTTTCACGTCCTCTAGCTCCTTTGAGATCTTCTGTCCCACCAGGGGTATCTGGGGAGATCTCATGTGTGAGGAGAGGAGCTCTTTTGAAGTCTTGTTGAGCTCCATCTTGAGTTCGTGGATGGCCTCATAGACGCGCCGCAGGTGTCGA
>Ga0315905_10003394_pt1 | contig 16455 bp, 26 predicted proteins | sample LakEriMetagenome_5_FD_203522 | JGI IMG/M metagenome (GOLD analysis project Ga0315905, IMG submission 203522) | Freshwater fungal communities from buoy surface, Lake Erie, Ohio, United States - Buoy 4 MA121 | ecosystem: Environmental > Aquatic > Freshwater > Lake | place: USA: Lake Erie, Ohio... | reverse complement strand
AAACTTGCTGTGTGTGAAATGACTAATATGGGTATCACAATTCCAAATCTTAAAGTAGGTATATTTCATCAAATGAAATCTTCAGAGGAATCTGCCATTCAAAAAGTTATGCGTATGTGTAACTTAGAAGGAGATGATGTAGCTGAAATCTACATTACCTATTATGCTAATACAGTTGATGAAGAATGGATTAAGAAAGCTATACAAGGCTTAAATCCTGAAAAAATTCAAATTTTAGCTTCAGAAAATTTGATTAAGTCATAATAATTTAGTATTTTCAATCCCTTTTTCACTTAAAAATTTAGTATAATGGAAATCAATCAAGAAATTGTAAAATTTCTCAGAGAACACAATGTTGACTGTTCTTATGGACTATTATATCTAATGGGTGTGTACCATAATCTTGATGGTGTGTCTGAAATAATTCCTGAACCTATAATTAGAGCAATAAATGCTTTAGGTATAGTTGAAAGAAATTACAAAGACAACACCATAGAATGGCACATTGCATTATATGATGGACAGAACATAGATTCAGTATGGGAGTGGGTCAATGAGTATCGTAAACTCTTTGCTTCTAAGAACAAAGAAAGAGAAGGTATTAAAAAATCTTGTGTACAAAGAATGAAATTATTTTTTGCACAAAATCCTGAAGTTAGAAAACAAGATGTATTAGATGCTACTGCTTTGTATCTTAGAACAGTAGAACCTAAATTTGTAAAAATGGCTGAAAGATTTATCTTTGATGGTCAAGGTAATTACAAAACCAGTATGTTGCTTCAATGGGTTGAAAGATTGTGGGAAACTAAAAGACAGCAAATTCAAGACCCTAATCTTAAAATGATGAAATGAATTTCATAGAAGCATTTAAAGAAGGTCAGCAAGGAAATAACAAAGGTTTACCAACAGGTCTTATTCCATTAGACAGAGCAATAGATGGTGTTCAAAAGAAAGCTATCTATGGTGTAGCTGCAGGTCCAAAAGTTGGTAAATCTACACTCGTAGATTTTGCATTTGTTATTCATCCTATTTTACATTGTCTTGAACATAAAATACCAATCCACATTATTTACTTTTCTTACGAAATTGACAGAGTCAAAAAAGAATTTGACTTTGCATCATTCTTTTTCTACCATGATTATCAAATTGATACTGTTGAGCATAATGGAATAGAATATCCTATGTCTGCAAGATATTTATTGGGTAAACTACAAGATGCTCAAGGTGAAATTATTCCTGTATCTAAAGACCATCAGCAAAAATTATCTACAATCTATAAAACAAGAATTATTCCTCTCTTTGGTGAATATGACGTTAAAGGTCATAAAGTAACAGAAGGTGTAATTCAGTTTTTAGAAGATAGAGATAATCCAACAGGTATGAGAAACACTATTCTTGCTTATGCTAAACAGAATGGTGAGTTTCAATTTCAGGAATATGAAACAACAGAAGACTCTAAGAAAGTAAAAAAACAAAGATTGATAGGTTATGTACCTAAAGACAAAGATAAGAGAACTATAATTATTACTGACCATATTCGTAAGCTTAAAAGAGAAAGAGGTTTCTCTATGAAAGAAAACATGGACAAATGGATAGAATACACAGTAGAGCTGCGTAATTTTTGTCATTTTACATTTGTACACATAGTTCATCTTAATAGGTCTATTTCTAATATAGAAAGACTTAAGTTTAATGGTGAGTATATTTATCCTACAGGTGAAGATGTAAAAGATTCAGGTAATCTATCAGAAGAATGTGATTATCTGCTTACACTCTTTAATCCTACTGATGAGAAATATGGATTAACTACACATTTTGGATATGCTCTTGAAGAATATCCTAATTATAGGTCTATCCATTTAGTAGAATCTCGTGACACAGAATGTCCAATGCATTTGGCAGTACAAATGAAAGGTAATGTAAAACAATTTAAACCAATTTAATTATGACAGCACCAAAAGGTTATTACAGAAATCTCTTATCTGATTCTAATATCAGAATTGCTTTTACTCATACACCAATGTATGGAGTTACAAGAATAGATAGCACTAAAGTTATCGAAGAATTAAAACAATCTACTGATGAATATGCTCAATACTACATCAATGGATTAAAAAGTGGTCAAATGGTTACTATAGTTGAAAACTCACATAGTGATAGATATTTTGCACCAGGAGAATTATATTTCAAATCTTAAAACAATAACAATGGCAAAAATTATGATTATTTCCGAATCAGGTTTCGGAAAAAGTACTTCTATCTGTCCAAGTGAAGAACTTGGAATTAAGGGTTTAAATCCTAATACTACTTTTGTAGTAAATGTAAGTGCTAAAGATTTACCTGCAAGAGGATGGAAGAAATCTTACAAACACATTCAAGGTAAAGACCTCAGTAGTGGTAATTATGTAGAAACCAACAATGGTTTAGACATAGCTGGTCTTATCTCTATTCTCAATGAGAAGAAACCTGAAATTACTACTTTAGTAATTGATGACTTTCAATACATTATGTCAGATTACTACATGGATAAAGCTAAAACAGCAGGTTTTGATAAATTTCAAGACATTGGTTATTTTACAGGTCAGATATTCAAAGCTATCCAAAAGTTTAAAGGTCATGTAATTGTACTTACTCATCCCGAGGAAGTTCAAGGTACTTATGGTACTACTTACAAAGCTAAGACTGCAGGTAAAATGATTGACCAATACATCACTATGGAGGGTAAATTTGACATAGTTTTATATGGTTCTCAAGACTTTGATAACAAAACTAAAAAAGCAACAAAACAATTTGTAACTAATTTTGATGGTAGATACCCTGCTAAGTCACCTGTAGGTATGTTTCCACTTCATATTTCTAATGATTTAGGATTAGTTACTGAACTTATTAACAATTATTATGAAGGAGAATAAGAAAAGACCAAGAGTCAAAATTGAAAAAAAACACTATATATTAGTGTATAGTGTGCAACCAACTAAACAATAATTTTTTAACTATTTTAATTTTTTAAATCATGCAACTGAAAATTTCAGAAATCCTCAATGACCTAACTAATGGTCAAACAAGACAACAGATAAAAGAGAAGTACAATCTTAGTACTGGTCAACTTAAATCTGTATTTGCTCACCCACTTCTCAAAGGCAGAAAGACTAAAAAAGTAGAACAACCTATTGATTTAGTGGATGATATTAGTGTTGACAACACTCCTGCACCTACAACTTATGTTAATGCTTCAAGAGAAGAAGTAGAAACATTTACTCCATTTGTAGAAGAATAGTAAAGGGGGAAAGTTTTCCCCTTTTATTTAAAATTAATTTTTCATTTATAAATTTATAAAAATGTACGGTTATACTAATGATGAGAAATCATCTAATTCAGTAAAATTTGGTCTTAATCAAGGAGTATTTATGACTAAGTTTGAATTCAACCCAAATGGTGGTAAAGAAGGTGCTGCTCAAGACTGTTTGGATATTACATTTGAGTTTCCAGGTGGTGCTGTAAGAAATTACAGACAATTTCCTGTTACTCAAGCAGTAGATAAGGATGGTAATAAAGTTACTAATCCTAAATCTAAAGAGATGATTGCAGCATTTAATGAGTTCAATGCAAAGATTACTCAGATTATGAAGTGTTATGTAACTGAAGATGAGCTAAAACAAGCACTTGCAGGAGCTACTTCATTTAAATCTTTCTGTGATATTCTTGTAAAAACTCTTCCAGCTAATTTTGCAGAAATAGCTATTGATGTATTTACACAATATCAATGGCAACCAAAGAGTGATGGAGATTCTAAGTATGTAGAGATTCCAAAGAATGTAAAGCAGGGTAAAGTATTTGCTTTTAATGAAGCAGGTAACTTTAAAGCTGTTCACATTTCTAAAGATGATGGAATTGCTACTTGTGAGAATGTAGAATATCCTCTTACAGTATCAGGTAAAAATGTTACCTTTACTATCAATGATAATTCTTATACAATAGATTCTGCTAAAGGTCTTATTTATGTTGATGGTGATAAAGTACATAGTATTTCAAGAACATCTTGGTTTATGAATTCCAATTGGGCAAAGACTACAAATGAAGATGCTCCAATGCAATCTTCTTGGGATTAATTCACTCCAAATTTCTTAATCTATGTATGGCTATCATGAAACATTAACAATAGAAGAGATTTTCTTGAAAGTTAATCAAGAAGAAATCTTTAAACATGTATTTGGAAATTTTCAGACTGGAGAATATATACAATCTCCGTTTAGAAATGATGATAGTCCAGGATGTTGGATTCAATGGCATAATGGAAAGTTATACTTTACTGATTTTGCATCATCTACAAGAACTGTAAATCTTGATATGATTAGTGTAATTCAGATAAAGTATAATCTTTCCTTTAAAGAAGCCATAGATTTTATTGCAAACTTTAAATGCAATAATGAGCCTGAATATCCAAAATACAATAAGGTATCTAGCAATACTAATTCAACCCTGATTGAGTTTTGTCCTAAACCATTTGATGATTATCATAAAACATATTGGTCACAATATGAGATAACTTCATCACAACTAATCCAGGATAATATTTTTGCAACTAAATGGTATAAAATAAAAGATTCTATTTTTTATCCATTTCCAGCAGAAACAACTTATGCTATAAGTTATCCTATGGATGAAGTTAAAATATGCAGACCTAAGGTTAAAGCAAATAAATGGTTTACTAATACAACTAAGAATACTATTGGTGGTACTAAATCACTACCTTTTTTAGATAAGAATCTCATAATATCCAAATCTTATAAAGATTGGAGAGTTCTAACTAATTTAGGTTTTAATGTAATCTATTTTCAAAATGAAGGTATGTTTCCCGATATGGAAAATCTTGATATATACATCAAGATGTTTGATAATGTATATGTCCTGTTTGATAATGACAAAGCAGGAATTGAGGCATCTAAAAAACTTACCGATTATATTAACTCTGAGTATTCTGACAAATCTCAATCTTTACTTTTACCCACAACTCAAAAAGACCCTGCTGATGCTATAAAAGCAGGGAATAAAGAACAATTAATTAACTATTTAAGCTTTTTAAATTATTAAAAATGAGAAAAATTAAAATTTATTCTACTGCAACAGGTATCGCAGTAGTAGACTCTGATGCAACTAACTGGGGTCAACTTAAAAATGAATTGAATGACAAAGGTTATTCAGTATCTAATATGACAGCAGTAGAAAACAAAAACAATTCTAATTTAGAGTTAGATGAAGCTGTTCTTCCTGATGGTGAATTTGTATTAATGCTTGCTCCTAAGAAAACTAAGAGCGGTGGATTATCTTATAGTGAGATAAGACAACAAATCAAACAAGCATTTGAAGATGACAAAAAAGCTGCACACGAGCATTTTAATGCAGGTAACAAAAACTATACTAACAAATCTAAAGATGAGTTAGAAGCTCTTTTGTTATCTTGGAAAAATGAAAGTGAAGATGATGATTATGAAGAAGAGTATGATGGAAATGATTATGATAATGAGGATGAAGAAGATGAATCTCACCTTTTAGAATCTGCTATAAATACATTACGTTTTAGTAATGTGTATAAAGCAAGAAAAGATGATTTTGAACTTGCATTTGACCTCATTAATGGTCATGTATCTGCTGCTACTATTTGTGAGTCTATGAATACAAAGTCAGATTTACTTACAGATGAAGAAGATGAGTGGATTAGAAAAATGAAAGGTAGGATTTAAATTATTTTCTAACTAAAGAGCCTGACTAACAATCAGGCTCTTTTTAATTTATATCTATATGTTAGGAATAGCATCATTGTTTTATAATAAACGTAATGTAGATTTAAACAGAATCAATAACTTATTGTATTATAAGACATTAAATAAAAATCTATCAAACATATTTTGGTTTTATAACATCATCAAAGATGAATTACAAAAACAAGGATATGATTATGATATATATTTATCTTATGACCATAAATCATATTTTTTAAAAGATGAATTTGCAGTTTTAAATTATGAGTTTAATACTAAAATTCCATTTAATTATTTTAAATATGATGATTCAAATGGTGAATTAGTTCAATACTTTCCTAGATTAACTGTTGTAATACATTATCCTGAATTAAAAGTTACTAATAAACTTAATAAGTCTATTCACATAACAGATATGTATGTACAATTTCATATTACTCAACAAGGTGATATACATAACAAAGGATTATTAGGTAGAAGAGGTAGTTTTACAGAATTACAACTTGAAAAGAATTATAGTCATTCTCATTTACCTTCTTCTGCTACAGTTGGTTTTACTAATTTTTGTTTAGGTTCAGGTACTGATATTACTATGTCAATGATGATGTTATATGAACAAATATTGAATAAGAATAAAGAAGAAGTACCAAATGTATTTAACTTATTTCTTCTTAATCTTAAAGCATATTTGCAGTATGAATCATTAGAAGGTGGTCCATATATTAGAATGTCAATTCTTACAGAAAATGCAGTAGTTAAATCATCAGTAATTGAATTGATTAATTTGGCTAAGTACATTGCTAGAAATTTTGACAATAATTATTTTTATGATTTAATAGATGAATTAGTTAAAGAGAATGCTATTTTTTTAATTAATGAAAAATTAGTATTTAAAAATGATTATTTTGAAAAGATTTTAATTGGGTTACTTACTCAGAATAATTTTTCTTTTTCAAATTATCCATTTAGTTTTATTATTTATTGTAATGGAGAATTAGTAAATAAACTTGGTTCAATAGATTTAATGTATAGAATCAAAGACAAATATGTTTTATTTAAAAAGACTAAAAGACCATTAACAATAACTAATGCATCATTGACTGATAAATTTGAAGTTAAAGTTACTAAACCAGCACTTTGTTATATTTATAACAAGTTGAATGACAATCATTATTATAATAAAATTCTAAATTATTTAGCAAATGAAAAATATAAAAAATCTGAAGTTGTATGATTTTGAGTACATAATTCCTGTAAAACTATCTCATTTAGTTTGGGAAAAGATACAATACTTATGTTCTTACATCAATGAAGTAGAATGGAGTGGTTGTACATTTTATTCTATTGAAGGTGACCTTACAAAACCTGAAACTGTCTATATTAAAGTAGAGGATATGATTCCATTAGATAAAGGTAGTACAGGATTTACTGAGTATTCTTTTGATTCAAGAGTATTATCTTATATGATGGAAAAAGACTATTTTAATTTAAAGATAGGTCATCTTCATTCACATCACAACATGAAAACATTCTTTTCAGGTACAGACACAGATGAAGTTGTAGAAAACTCAGAACACATTAAGCCTTATCTAAGCATTATTGTAAATAATAGACATGAGTTCTCTGCAAAGATTGCATTTAGAATTAAAACAGTTACACCTACAACATTTGAGTTTCAAAACATTGATAATTCTATAACTACATTATCATCAACAGAAGAATCTGAATATGTAGGTAATTATAATTGTAAAATAGTTTTACCTGAATCTACTTGGAATGTAGATGAAACATTCTTAAATCAATTTACAGCTATTAATAAGCCTAAACCTGTTCCAAAGATTGAATTTTATAAACCTAAATCTAATTCTAAATATACTCAAACAGAGTTATTTGATGAAGCTACTTGGTGGCAAGATACAAGTTCAATGCCTTCTGAAGGAGTTAGTTTGTTTAATGCATCAGAACCTTTGTTTTGTAATTTTTTAAGATTAGGTGTATATGTTCCAAATGATACTTTAGAACAAGCATTAGAAGATTTAGAAAATTCAGTAACTCAATCTGAAGATTTTAATCTATATGATTATGCTGCTTCTATAAAATCTAATTTTAAGAAATGGATGGGTGAGTATTATGGAAAACCATTTATTCTTAAATCTGAATTAGATGATACTTGGGAAGAGTTTATTGAAGAGTTAATATTTAGTGCTGATGAATTTGTTGTATTGAGTGAATTGATAGAATTGTTAACACAAGAAAACATATTGTAATATGAGTAAAGATAGGTTCAAAGATGCATTGTGGTATAACAAGCCAGCAAGAATATTAGTATTTGGTGCAGGTGGTATAGGTTCTTGGACAAGTTTCTTTTTAACAAGAGCAGGTTTTAATGTATTAAGTGTAGATTATGACTTAGTAGAAGAACACAATCTTGGTGGACAAATGTTTTTACATCAGGATATAGGTGAATCTAAAGTTATTGCTTTGCATAATACTATTGCTCTATTTAATGATAATGATTATTCATTTACATATAGAAATGAAAAACTTGTTCAAGATACTAATCTATATAATTTGATTAATGCTAGAGGAGGTTATGCAAGTAGAGAATCTCCAATCATAATTATTTCTGCATTTGACAATATGGAAGCTAGAAAATTATTATTTGAAAAGTTTCTTGCTGTCTGTAATAATGAATATTCTCCTGTAACTCCAGATAAAATTTGGTTTGTAGATGGTAGATTATTGATGGAACAAATGAGAATTTATTGCATTCCTGGTAATAATCAACAATTACATATGGATTACATTGATAATCATCTATTTGCAGATTCAGATGTTGAGGATTTAATGTGTACAATGAAACAAGTATCTCATGGTGCAGCTATGATTGCTACTCATATTACAGGTTTTGTCACAAACATTATTTCTAATGTTACAGAGTGGGATGATAATGTATTCAAGATTCCTTATATGTGGGATTACATTATACCATTCAATAAACTAACTGAAAATTATGAAGCACGATGATTTTAATATTATATTTCCAAGGTATGATGCTTATGTAGGTGGTAGTACAATTTATGTAGATAAGTTTTTTAGTAGTGCAAATACCATTAATGGTAATAATAGCACAAGTGTATATATAATGAAGTCTAATAAAACATCTACTGATAAAGTACTAACAGCATTTTTTACAGGTACTTCTAAATTAGCTTATTTACCAAAAGAAGAATTGTTTGTTACTAGAGGCATTATAGTTGATTCTTTAACATTAAATGTAGTAGCTCAAGTAGTTAATAAACACAAGAAGCAATATTTTATCAAGGTAAGAGAATATCACTATTACAGAAATTCTTGTTTAGCATTGTATATTGATAAGAAATATGTAGCTGATAAAAAGTATTCTAAAATTATGAATTATCTCTTATCTTTGAGTAAGTATGTTGACACCCACATTGTATCACAGGATAAATTACAACTAGTTATTAATGAATCAAAATAGAAACAAAGGGCATAATGCTGAAAGGTTTTATGCCCAAAAGTTTAGAGAAGTCTTTCCACAATGTCAAACAAGCAGATATGCATCAAGGCAATTGGATGATGGTGGAGTAGATTTAGCAAATATTCCTTTACTTGTACAAATTAAAGCAGGAGTACATAAAGGAATAAAGTACCAAGATGTATTGAAAAATATTGAAGATAAGTTACCTCATCTCACAAAAGACTTTCCTAAAGCACTTATACATCATAAGCAAGTAGGGAAAGGTAAAAAGAGAGATGAGTATTCATCTTTGGTAATTCTTACATTTGATGATTTTTTTAACCTAATAAAACAAGTATATGATAATCAGGAGCACAGTTCAGGAAATAAATGACTACATTAGTTCACCTGCAATTAATCAATCTAAACTTAAACTTTTAATGGTTGGAGCAGATGCATTTAAAGAAGTCAAAGAACCAGATTTATTTTTTGAAGAAAAAGAACATTTTGTAATTGGCAAAGCAGTAGATGATTTTATTACAATGGGTGAAGAACACTTTAACCAAAGTTATTACATCAGTAGTAATTCTAAACCATCTGCATTAATAATGTCTATTGTACAACAAGTATTTCAATCTCGTAGTAATGATGATTGGTTTGAACAAGATTTGTCATCAGCTATTGATGCACATAGTTATCAACCCAATTGGAAACCAGAAACAAGAATTAAGAAAGTTTCTGAAGAAGGTGAGCAATATTGGTCTGAACTTGTACAAAGTGAAGGTAAGCAAGTACTTAGTGTAGAGCAGGATATGAAAGTAAAGCAGATTACTACTCAATTATTGACTCATTCTAATACAAGAAACTTATTTATTTCAGAAGATAAAATTGATATTTATTATCAGTTACCAATTTATTTTGAACTCGAAGGAATAAGTTGTAAAGCACTTCTTGACATGGTAGTAATAGACCATAATGCAGAAGACATATTTATTTATGACATTAAAACTATTGGTGACTATACTAAAAACTTTGATAAACAATGTCTTAAAAGAAGATATGATATTCAAGCATCTTGGTATATGGAAGCAGTAATGCAATGGATGGATAGTAAATTTCCTAATTACTTTTTAAACCCTCCAGCATTTATTGTTGCATCTACAACTAAAGATTGTTCTCCACTACAATATGTTGTTGATATTGACTTTTTAAATGTTGGTAAGCGTGGAATGAGTTTAATTTATGAATATGAATTAGCAAATGAAAATCGTATTAAATCTAATAAAATTAAAGGTTGGCAAGAATTATTGTCAGATTATAAATGGTACAATGAATTTGGTTGGGAAGAAGACAAAGAAGTTGTTGAATCTGGTGGTACATTTATAATTGGTTCAGACTTTAATAAATATTGATTTAATATGGAAAAAATTAAAGTTCAGCTTGATAAAGTAGTCATCAACAAAACAGCAAGATTTATTAAACCTTGTTTAAAGTTATATGGTGATGAATTTATTGATAGGTTTAAAAAAATATTTAAAGTAGCTTATGGTTTAAAGGATATGTCAATTAATAATGATTATGATAAACACATTTTTATACTTATAAATACAGAAAAATGTCAAAATTATTTTATCAGTACACTTGATTGGATAAGAGAACAAAATTATTATGAAACAGATTATTGTTTTGATAATATTATAGATGGAAGACTACATATGATTGTTTTAAAGCTTCCAAATGTTGTTGATTTTGATAAATTTTATCAAGGTAAGTATAGTGAAATGTATACTTCAGATAAAATATTTGATTTATTAGATAATACAACTAAATCTATAGTTACTAAAAACAATGATTACAAAACTGAATTTATTAAAAAACTTAAAGCTCAATTTCATTATACATTTAACGATTTACATCCTGAAGCTGAATTAGAACTTCCACCAAATATTAAAATAAAATTTGATTTATCTGAAGAAGGTGAATATTTTTAACAAACAGGGGGGTGTAAAAACCTCCCTTTTTAATCTTAACTATTATGTTTAAATTACTAAAAATTCCAATGTTTAATGATGACCATTATTTTTTAGTTGAGAAAGAATCAATTAAAAATGTGGTTATAGATGATGAAAATGTTCGTACTGAATTTGTAGCATTTGCAACTACATTACCTGAAGAAATAGGTTTATCAATTAATTTTCCATTAAAAAAACAATTCAATAAAGATGTTATTGATGAATTTATAATAAATGATTTAGATAATTTTTCTTGGGATGTAGAAGTAGAAATTAATACTAGTATAAATGACATTTCACACATTTATCTTAAAGACCAATTGATATAAATATAAATTTGATTCACACAACAACAAACTAATTATGAAAAAAACATTATTTTTACTGATGATATTATTCATCAGTTGTTCAGAACAAAAATATCTTGATGAACCTACTAAAATAGAAACTTGGAATGGGTCAGATACTCTTAAAATATTTATGGATAGTGCTGATGACCCAAATCCAAAAATACACAAAGTTAATAAAGTAACATTTACTCATCCAACTATTAGTAATTTATCAGAAAGACAATACATATTAAAGTACTACAAAACTGCACAACAAGAACATAAACAATTTGGAATTCCAGCATCTATAAAATTAGCACAAGGTTTACTAGAATCAGCATCAGGTACATCTATATTATCTAAAAAGACAAATAATCATTTTGGTATTAAATGGACATCTAATCATAAAGGTGGATATGTAGTTGCTAAAGATGATAAACCTGATGATAGATTTAGAAAGTATAAATCAGTATGGTATTCTTATCGTGACCATTCTAATTTTTTAATGATGGATAGATATAAACCATGTAGAGATTGTGGTGATAATTATAAATGCTGGGCAAAACAATTGAAGAAATGTGGATATGCAACTGCCCCACATTATGCTGAATCACTTATAGCTATTATTGACAGAAATAAACTTTACAAGTATGACAATTAAAGTAAAATGTATTAATGATAATTTTTCTAAAGTTATAGATGAACTTACAAGAGAAGCAAATGGACTTTCTCTAAATTTTCCAATTAAAGGAGAAACATATACAATTAGAGAAACATTTGACAATGATGGGTTAGTAACATCTTATTTACTTCAAGAAATTTATAATCCTACATTTTACATTCCTGTTATAAAACAAAGAAGAGAATTATCATTTGCTGAATGGAGATTTGAGCAAGTATTAGATGACATCTCAATTGAAATTACAGAAAAAGTTCATGCTCTGCACTAACAGCATTAGGTCTGGTCAGTTAATCAAATGTTAGTGCAGTTTTTTATCACACAAAAAAATCAAAATTATGAGAGAACATTATTATAGACAACTTGAAAGAGTAAAAGGACTTATTGAGTTTATTGATTTTACATTGTTAAAAACAGAACTAAATATGTCAGTTGAAACTATCCAATATCTTAAACAAAAAAGAGAAGGATATCTTTCTACAAAAGAATATTGTATAAATAAGATAGCAGAACACGAAGAAGATTAAAATGACAATATTTGAACCACAAAACAGAATAGAGGTGCTTACACCTGAAGGTAAAGGGTTTATATGGTTAGTAACAGAATATGGTACTGAAACATCTAAACTCTTTACTGTTATACAAGATAATGGTGAAATATGGGAATGGCAAAACAAAGATGTAAAAGTATTAAATAACATTTCATTTAATAGAGTATGACACACAGAATAATTAAAACAGAAAATTATCTATTAATTATAGATGATTCAAAAATTGAGTTAGGAAATTGGCACACTTGTGTTAATCTTCAATACCCATTAGAGGTAAGATTTGTTGATGAATCTACTAAGTATGACCTTTGTAAAAGTTGTAAAAACATAATTGCACATTTACCATTCAACAATGCACCTACACTTGAAGGTATAGATTTATTACCACCACTTGAACCAATAGGTTTTGATGAATATCAATATACAGAGGAGGATATACATAAAATTAGAGAAATGCTTGTACAAGGAGCATTAACTAATATGAGTTGTTCTTCAGCAGTTATTGAATTAGATAAAATAATTCAACAATTAAAAATGCCTATTGGATTTAGTCTTGAAGCTAAAGATACCCATATTCAAAATGGAGTTTTAGTTAAATCTCAATGGGTAGGTGAGTATATTTATTAATTTTAAAAACTAATATGATAACTCAAACAGTTAGAAAAGCATTAGATATAAAACCATCAGGAAGGAGTAGTGATTTCATTACTCCTTCTTTTATTCATGGATGTTTATTTAAATGTGGTTATTGTTATATGAGGAGAAATAAACCTGAAGGTATATCAATAGCTACAAATACTGATGAAATATTACAGACTGTATATAATCATGCTCAAAGATTAGGTGTTAAAATACCTAATCAAACACATGAAGATTTATGGACTTATGATATTTCTTGTAATGAAGATTTTGCACTACATGCTAAGTACCACGAATGGGAAAAGATATTTAATTTCTTTACTCAATCTGATTTACCTATAATGGGTACATTTGCAACTAAATATGTAAATGATAAGTTGTTAGATTACAATCCTGATAAGAAGATTAGGATTAGACTTTCACTAATGCCACAAAAACTTTCAGATGTATTAGAACCAAATACTTCATTAATTTCAGAAAGAATTGAAGCTATAAATGATTTCTACTATGCAGGTTATGATGTTCATATTAATTTTAGTCCTATTATAATTATTCCTGGAGCTAAATCTTTATATGAAGATTTGTTCAAAAAGATTGATTATTATGTAGATGATAAAATTAAAAATACTATACTTGCAGAATGTATTATGCTAACTCATAATAAAGGTATGCATAAATATAATTTAGAACATAATCCTGAAGTAGAAGAATTGTTATGGAATCCTGAAGTACAAGAAGATAAAATATCATCTTATGGTTCTAAAAACATTAGGTATAAATGGCAGTTAAAGAATAGGTATATATCTGATTTTGTAAAACTACATGATGAGATAATACCTTGGAATAAAATTCGTTACATTTTTTAAATAAAATAACATTAACAAACGAAGAAATTCAAAAAATAATATGACAGCAGTAGAATTTTTAAAACAGAATCTTCCATCACTTTTTTTAGAAGATTCTGGTCATTATGCGGAATTATTTGAACAAGCCCTTGAAATGGAAAAGCAGCAGATAATAGATGCTGCAAATTATGGAAAATTATATCAAATTGATGCTGAAAAATATTATGATAGAACCTTTAAAAAATAAATATGAATTGGACATTTTTTATTATGGGAATATGTTTTGGTATTTTACTTAATATTGATACTATTAGTGAATGTATTAGTAGATACATTAAGAGATAATATAAAGTCCTGTGGCGAAATTGGAAAACGCTTGAGAAAAAAAATCATTGTGCAGGTTCGAATCCTGTCAGGACTATTTTTTAATTTTAAAATAAACAAAATGATTACTAAAAAATTATTTCCTAATTTCCAATTAATTGTAGGTGAAAAAAGTGCTGATTTATTTTATTGGTTTGGAGTAGATAACCTACATGGACTTACTAAGAAAGAAGCTGAAGAATATCTTGAAACTAAAGATGATGCTTATATATGGGGATTAGCAAACTACTCTCCATCTAAAGATGATTTACCTTTTATTTTTCTTAATAGAACAAGACTTAAAGGTGATTATACTGATGTAACAGGTATTATGCATGAAACAATGCACTTGAGTTTACTATTAAATGATTGGAATATAGAATGGAAAGAAGAAGAAATTGTTAGTCAAGCTGAAACAATGGCTAATGATATTGTTAAATATTTAAAATCAAGATTTTTCTTATGATACAAGCAAAAATAGTAGCAGATTCTATTAATCCTCAAGGAGATAGATTAACTACATTTATAGTTACATTTCCAAGAATAATATTAGCTGAGTTTAATACTCACAGGATGTTCTCAAGAAATTCTGCATCAAGTAGAGCAATACCATTTGAGAAAATGGTTAAGTCAGTAGAAGAAAATCCTTTTATACCTATTGCATGGCAAAAACATCATACAGGAATGCAGGGAACTGAGTATCATACTGACAAATTAAACATTGAAGCTAAAGAAGGTGAATGGTTAATAGCTAGAAACCATGCTGTTAATCAAGCAAAACAACTTAATTCAATGGATGTAACCAAACAACTTTGTAATAGATTACTTGAACCATTTATGTGGCATACAGTAATTATAACATCATCTGAATTTAATAATTTTTTTGATTTAAGATGTCCTAATTATGATGGATTTAAAAGTAAAAAAGAATTTTTAAAAGCAAATCCAGAACTTGTAAAAGTTGCAAATCCAGAAAATAAGTATTGGTTAACATTAAATAAAGGTCAATCTGAAATACACATTATGGCATTAGCTGAACTTATGTATGATGCTTATAATGAATCTATTCCTAAACAATTACAAGCTGGTGAATGGCATATTCCTTTTGGTGATAATATTAATTATCAAGATAAATCTTTTGATATATTTATAAATGGTGAAAGATTTTTTGATGAAAATCTTATTATCAAGGTTTCCACAGCAAGATGTGCAAGAGTATCATATACAGTAGTAGGTGAAGAAAGTAAAGAACCTAACTATGAAAATGACATTAAGTTACATAATAGACTAGCAGAGAGTGGTCATTGGAGTCCATTTGAACATTGTGCTAAAGCTATGAGTGATGAAGAATATCAATCTTATAGAAAAGGAAAACATGAAGTTACTCTTATGGACAATTCTGAAAATAAATATTGGTTTATTGAAGATGAGTCAGGAGAATTAGGTTGGTGTAATAATTTTAAAGGATTTATTCAATATAGATATTTAATTGAAAATGGACAAGGTTGATTTATTATTCGAAATTAAGAAACTTAAAAAAATAATTGAACTTAAAGACTCAGAAATTAGAGAACTTAAAAGTAAAATTAAAAGACAAGCTGCAATTGAAGAAAAGTTGCTTGAAGAGTTTGAAAAAACATCTCATCAGTTAGCTAAATGGATGCCATTTGATTATCCTGATGAGATTATTATTAAATCTAAATGTAATACAGTATGAGATGGTTAGTTTTTGTTTTATGTTTATTTATCATTACAAATTGTAGTTCAAAATTACCAATAGTAATAAAGCCACAAGAA
>Ga0315905_10003393_pt1 | contig 16456 bp, 19 predicted proteins | sample LakEriMetagenome_5_FD_203522 | JGI IMG/M metagenome (GOLD analysis project Ga0315905, IMG submission 203522) | Freshwater fungal communities from buoy surface, Lake Erie, Ohio, United States - Buoy 4 MA121 | ecosystem: Environmental > Aquatic > Freshwater > Lake | place: USA: Lake Erie, Ohio... | reverse complement strand
ACTCCATGCAAAGGCCCGAAGGCCGGGTTAGGGATTCAGAACAGATACACCAAGGGAAAGCATCAGATCCGTCGTGTTGACCGACTTGCCGACAGACTGCAGGTACACGCCAGCACCAGACGGAGGTGTCGTCGTCAGACCGCCGGTCGCCGCAATGTAGTACGTCTGGTCGGCAGTCAGCGAGAGGCTCGACTGCACGCCGCTCGTCCGCACTCGGTTGGTCGTCGAACCTTGGTAGATACCGACGCAAGGCATGGCGCTCGCCGTGTCGGCACGAGCCGCAACAAGCACTCCACCGGAGAGGGCCACTGGAGTCCCGGCGGCAATCGACCCATACGGCCCGCCAGGGGCGTTCACGAGGCCGAGGACGGCCACAGACGGGTTGGGGTAGTTGCCGGACAGATCGCCACCAGCAGGGCCGCTGGGAGCGCCACCACCGCCACCGCCACCAGCACGAGGAATCAGGATGGGCATCGATCAGCCCTCCACGATGACGCGAGCGTCCACGTCCGTCACAGCCCCCGCCTCGCGGTACAACCAGACCCTGGAGACGGGCTGGTTGAACGTGATCCCGGCGATGACGGCAGGATTGATAGCCCCAGCCTCGTTCAAGCCGTCGAACGACACATGCACGATCGACGAGGCATGCTCGTTGATCACGCTGATGGTGTCGGCCACGAAGCCAACGGAAACCTGCGGATCGGCAGGGAAAGACCCGACCTGAGAGTCGAGGTTCACAAGGGTACTGGCGATGCTCATTTGTCCTCCACTTTGCGCTTCAAGAGTTCAATATCGATGCGGAGGTGAGTGATCTCCTTGCGGAGCTCCGTGTAGTCCAACTTGAGTTCGCCGGTGCTTCGGAGCAGATCATCAATCACTCGCTGCAACTGGCCAACAGTCATCCCGATCTTCCACGTCGCAGCCAGAATGGCGAGCGCCAGCGTCACACAAGATGCGAGCAGCGCACTCGGAATCGTCATCACGCCACCCCCGTCAACCGGCCCATAATGTCACAGCAACCGCGCATGCACCAACCCCTCATGGATGATCGACGATCACAAGTTCGAGAGTCCCGTCATTCGGAGCGGTGAAGCGGGCGCCGTCCAGATATTCAACGGCGAATTCCATCTCGTAGATGCCAGCGTCAGAGGTGTCGGTGGTCTGCCAGTCGTACCGGACGGTTCCACGGATCGGGCTGAACAGAGTGCAGACGCCGCTCTTGACCGACGACGCAGGCGGCAGCGAACAACAGGATGAGGGCCAGAAGCGCAGCGTGACCGTCGCATCTGTCAGGTTGATCGGCCCGTTGGCATTCACGATCTGGGCATACAAAGCAGGCAGAGTGTCGCCCCGCTTGATCGAGAAGCGTGGCTGCGCGTATCCGGTCTGAAGGATGACCTTGATCGGTGTCATGTCGGCTCCAGCATGCCAAACCCAGCAGCAGCAGAGACATACAGAGGCGACGTCGGGATCAATGCTTCTCGATCGTCATCCAGTCGAGTCCAGACGTCGTAGCAGAGAGCGCCGGGTCGGAAGTTCACCGTAGTCTCAAACGGAAACACGAACTGCCAGTATTCCACACCGAGGTCTGGCCGAGCAGATCCAACGGAACCCGCAAGTACGACCAGATCCCGAGGGTTCTTTCGGACGGCCATACGGAAGTCTCGCCCATCCACCGGCACCGGCACACCCCCCGGCGTCAGCACCCGCATGATGAGCGTCAGCGTCTCGCCCTGCACGATTCGGAGGCCATGCCGGGAGTCATACGGCACCCCAGGCGCTCTGGGCGCCCCCGTCTGCAACACTCCGGTGACGTATTGGGTCGACATGTCACAACTCCCAGAAGGTCAGCGTGGCGGCGATGGCCTTCGGACTGGTTGACCCGGATGCGATCTGGCCGGTGAATCCAACAGGATCAGTGATGTCGAATGGCGCCCAGAAGCCCGCTGATGTTTCCTGCGCCGAAGAACCAAGAGTGAACGAAGATCCGAAGGTGGCCAGCGTTCTCGCGTTTTTGACCTTCAGTGTGGTCACGACCGCATATGGAGTTGCTGCCCACACCTTCACGGTCGCAAGGATTGTCGCAGCGTTCGCACCAAGATCCGGAACGAACTGACCGTGGTAGGTGCCGATCGACGGCGTGTTTGTCCCCATCGGCAACCAAGACTCAGAAGCATTCGATAGATCCGTCGTCGCGTTGCTTCCGAACTCAACGGTCTTGATGCGCGGCACTCGGTCGCCATAGACCATAACATCGACCGTGCCTGACCCGGGAGTGCCGCTGCTCCAGCGCACGACCTTTCCGATGCATCGAGATTTGCTTTCGGCATCCGGAATCGCATCAGTGAATCCGCCAGCCCCGTCTGAATACAGAAACGGATAATCAACGCCAGTCGTGCCGGTAAACGTCAATCCTTGAAATAGACCAGAGATCCTGACGAGAACCACATCGCCCGGACTGGCACTGGCCCCGCTTGGCGTTCCCACAGCGAATCCAACAAGAGGAGCACGCGGATCCACATCGTCGAACGCGAACGGCATCGCCCGCGCACCAGGGGTTGTTGGCAATTTCACTTCAGATCCCGGAGATCCTGTCGGATCTGATGGGTCGTAACCGATCGTAACCGGCTGACCAATCGAGATCGCCTGTGCCGCTGAACATGCGATCACTGCCGGTTGCTCTCTCGCAAGATCCAACGCCCGAAGCATATTCCCAGCACCTTGATCCCAGCCCGTCGAGCCAGCCTCAATAGTCTCTGCGTATGCCGGAACCCGCAGGCCGCTGGCGATCGAAGGGACCGCCAACACGGTCGTCTCTTGGATCGTTCCGGAGCCAGTCGTGGCCGTCAGTCGGATCAGATAAGTGCCTTCGCTCGACGGCGTGAGGCTTGCGGTTGACGTTGCGGCGCCCGTCAGGCTTGCTGTGTTGGTTGGAGGTGCGCTGACGATCGACCACGAATAGCTAACGATTCCTGTCGTTGTCGTGGTGAACGAATACGGCGTCGACACCAAGGCGTCGAGTTTTGATCCAGTGATTCCATTGATTCGGATGGCCATCAGAGACTCCTACTGCGCGATGCGCGTGACCTTGGCTCGAATGGTCATCCAGCCGCCGGTTCCCGGGGAAGTCCATGACGCAGGGAACGAAGTGTCGTTCAGAGTCGTCGAACCGCCCTCTCCGCCATAAAGGTTGAATGCCAGAAGATCTTGACTGACCGAGACAGCAAGGGACGGCACGCCGTAGTTCACGAGATTGTTCTGGAGAGTCCCAGGCGATGTCGATGCGGTGTACGGCGTTGTGACCGTAGTCAATCCATTGGTCATTCCGTAGTACGCAGCGGTGATGGCAACCATCCCTGTGTCGTACGAACCGAAATGCACAGACGCATCAGTAATTTCGTACTTCGACGTATCCCCGCATCGGATATAGAACGTCCCACGCATCTTCGTCTGGTTGTTCGATCCGTCAAGGAACGGCACGAACGAACAGTAGACGCCGGGAGGGGCGCTGACGGTCGTCTCGGAGAACGAGAAATAGGTGTCGAGTTCAACCCGCGTTCTCAAGCAGACGTCGAACGATCCGTTCTGTGAGATGACGTTGCGAACGTCTTGGATGTGATACCCGGTGATAGACGACATGCCTTGGTACACGCGAATGATGGCCAGTGTCACATATCCAGATGTCGCGCTAGGGGGACTGGCTGATCCAAGTGAAGCCTCTGCACCTTGTTTTCTCGATATTCCTGCCGTGCTTGCGCTACTCGCAGAGACGGATCCAATGTCTCCATCGAGCGAATAGGACATGGTTTTCTTGAGAAGATCCGTCCCGAAAACGCCTGTGGATGGGTCAAGGACCGGCGTTGTCGATGTGGACAATCTGCGATCAACCTTGACCTCAATCCGATCGAACCTCTCGTTCCCAACGGTTGACACAGAAGGAATCGTGACGTTCTGCGTCGCTGACAGCGCCAGCGGCGAGTACAGCGACAAGTCGTTTAATCCGCTGATGGAATCAATCCCGCTGGTCACGCTTGGGTTCGACAGAAAACCGATCCCCGAGAGGATGTTGACCGACATGTCGTCAGGATTGTTGGGGACGACCATGAAACTGCCGCCGACAAACCCAGCCGACATTGCGGGATAGCCGATTCCGATCTCAGACGAGAGAGACGTGTTGGCCCGGAAGTTCATCAGCGCCATCATCGTGTCGCGCAGCGACCGATCCGACTCGGACGTGTTGAGGTTCCAGTCGGTGGAAAGCGCCTTCTCCAGCGGGTTCCAGACGACGCGATCAAAGGGCAAGTTGGCCATTATGGCTCCCAGGGCAAGAGCAGTAGCGTTGCCGTGATACCGGCGGCTTTGGTGGCTTCTATCGCGAACCACAGCGTAGCGGTAGCGGCATTGAACTCTTCGTCCGTGATGCCGGATGGCTTTCGGAGACAGACAGCGAACCCGTTGGTCACGGTCTCTCGCGAAAGCAGCCGGCCATGCAGCGGCGGTTCAGCACGGGGGTCGTTGAGTGCGATGCCGTACTGATCCACGGTCGAATCCAAGCATCCCTGCGCGTCGGTCTCCCATCCCTCAATGATCGTCGCTGGATAGGCTGGGTACAGAGAGTTCCAGAACCGATCGACGGCACGCTGGACTGCGTTCACCGACACGGTGTCTGGCAAGTCTCGGATGCGCCGGCGGTACTCTTCGATGGGTTCATTGGCGACTCGAGGATAGCCACGGTCTGCGCCGAGGGCGTTGATAGATCCCCATGCGCCACCAGTCGTTGCCGTAGAGGACGAGATATAGATGCTGGGGTCGCCGTAGGCTGGATTGAGTATGAGTTTGACCGCTTGGTCGATGAGATTTGGCTCTTCAAGGATGTACTGATATGCGGCCTCAACTGCACGAACCAAGACCGTTGACTCCAAGTCTCCTGATCCCAGGAAGCCAGTCGAGATGGTGACAAACCGTCGATCCACACTCGAAGCGCGGACGATCGATCCGGTTTGGATGGTAACAACTCCAGCATCTGCATTCGGTCGTCGGAATGTCACTGTCCCCGTTGCGTACACGGGGTCTTGAGCCGTGAGCATGAACAGGCCGCAACCAAGACGCTCTGCGGCCTTGGACACGCGAGCCATGACTGCTGCGTCAGTGGCGAACACCTCGTAACCGGCGCCCGTGTTCACGCTCATCGGCGTGTAGTACTCGGACGGCAGGATCCGCTCGACGACGTCGAGCAGTTCTTCCTGCGTGTAGGCTTCAGTCGGGCAGGCGGTAGACATGGTTACCTCGCCGACAGCGGATTGAGGTCAGCGATCGCGCCAGCGGTCACCAGGGCAAGGTTCGTTCGCAGTACCTGGTAGTTGCCGACAACCACGTTGCCTGTCGGGCTGGCGATGGCACTCCCATTAAAGGCGAGGCCCGCGATGCTGTTGAGGATGGCGTTCGCGGCATCCAGTTCAAAGTCGGCGCCAGGCTGCAGTTGGTTCACGTAGTTCGTGATCGCAGCCCGAGCGAGGCCGGCGACCGTGTCCACGTTCGCGCCAGCGATGAAGCTGAGTTGCAGGATGACCGGCTGCAAGATGACCTGCGCCACGCGGCAGCGCACGAACACGCCACAGGCCCGCACGTCATCCAGCGTCTCGACGACAGCGGCAGCGAGCGCATCCGACTGCGCGTCGTAGGCCGGGATGGTCGATCCCGTGTTCGCGAGCGCGTCCGTGTACCCGTCTGAGATGACGAGTTCCACGATCCCGCCGGGACCGCCAGCATCGTTCAGAATCTCGAATGCCCGCGCCGTGCGCACGCCAGGGACGGCCAGTGCTGCCTGTTCGAGAGCAGCGCGGGTTCCACGGCGCAGCGTCGTATAGAAGATCCGCGCCCTCGCCCGGTACTCCGAGTCCGACTCTTGGTTGTTCCCGCCAGCGGTAGCCAGAGGGTTCGTCACCGTCAGTCCGGCAGGGGCCGTGGGCGGATAGGAGATGATTGATGTGATGCTGTTCGATGCCGCCATCTGCGACGAACCGGCCAGCACGCTGCGCACGTTCACGTCGAGGAACGTCGAGGTGGTCAGGAAGGTGTCGTCGAACAGCGTGACGAACTGCCGACCGTCAGGCGTCGAGAGCAGGGTGCCAGCAGGGATCAGGAAGTTCGACACCGGCGCAGACGCCAGCGAGAACCGCACCACGCCGAGCGCCGCACTGGCAGGCTTCCGGGACAGGCCGTAGCGGTCGAACACGAGGCGGTCGAGGTCCGCTCCGGTCGCCGTGTCGAGGAAGGCCGATCCGCCGACTCGAGCCACCTGGGCCGAGATCTCGTCTCCGATCGATGCGGCCGTCGCAACGAGGATGTTCGCGTCGCTTCCCTCTCGGTCAACGACAGCGGTCGTGATCTGCGAAGGCGGCGCCGTGATCGTCGTCCGACCAATGCGAAACAGGTCTTGGTATGTCGGTCGATCCATCGGTCACCTACGCTGCTCGTTGGAGGGCCACATTGAGTTCAGTCCCGCTTCGGAGTTGGGCTGCAATGCGAACGGTCAGAGTACCATCCCTCGACATCGAGAGCGAGACGGATGCGGCAGCGACACCGCGCTCTTGTCGCACTTCGCGTTCGATTCGGCGCTGAAGGTCGGACAACTGCGACGGATTGTAGGTCGTCTTTGCCGACAGCCCGAATCCGTAGTTGGGCAAGTGCTTGAATCCGCCCGTAGGCGTAATCAGGCGACGGATGATCAACTTCCGGATGGTCGCGGCCTCGTTCTCAAGCACGTAATCGTTACCCAAGACCACGAGCGTACCGCCCGCCGTCAGCGTCTGGCCCGACAGTAGATCCTGGCCGAGCGCAGGCGTGTTCTTGAAGTCGAGATTGCCAGTCTGGCCAGCGCTGGCGAACGGAGCGACGCCGAGGCCGTAGAATGTGGCCGACTTAGGATCCGTGATCAGCGTGCCGATGAAGCTGACAAGCGTCGTCGAAGACACCCGATGCTGCACATGCTGGTTGCGCAGATGCTCCAGCGTCTGAATGTCGAACGTCGAAGCGTCCAACCGGACCACGTTCGTGATCGTGAACGGGATCCAAGTGCTGCCGTCGTAGTACTCAAGCGTCCATGTTGCAGGATTGAGAGCGTCACCCGCACCAGTCGGAGACACGGCCCTCGCGATCCCGTTGAGCGATACGCGAACGATGGTCTGCGCCAGAGGGAACGCGCCAGCGATCGAGATGCCCGTGCCGACGCCAGCACCCCATGCGCCTGATCCCCATGCTCCACTGCCCCAGCCGCTCATGATGCCTCCACTGTCTCAGATGCCGAATTGATCTTGCCAGAGAGTGTGGCGGATCCTGGGGTTATTGTCGCCGTACCCAGATTGATCGAACCGATGACAACAGGGACGACCGAACCTGGCGGCGTGTAGTTGAATGTGGCTATAGTGCCAGCGCTCGTAATCGAGAACGTCCCATTCGCCGTCGTGTCATCGAGCCGCGCCACGCCCTTGGCTGACGCTTCATCGCCCATCACAATCTTCCCGCCGCCCGACACGAGCAGGCGCAGCGTCTGGCCCTCCTCGACCTTCAGTAACACGTCCTGCGGGTTGCTCGCGGCTTCCGCCGGCGGAACGTCAGACGGGCTCCAGAGACGGCCAGTAATCACCAGACCTTGGCTGGGATCGCCAGACGGCGCACAGACCATGACCTCATCGTCGACCCTGGGCGGCGCGTAGAACCCGAATCCGTTGCCCGCGTAGGCTGCGCCAAGACGTGCTGTCTCCTCAATCTCGCTTGGCATCAGCGTGATGCCGCAGAACACGCCCTCGTTGGGGTCGACCACCACCGAGTTCACGACAGCCAACGACACCCATGTTCGAGGATCGATCCCAGGCCGAGAGACGGCGCGGGACAGACGGCCCATGTCCAAAATTCCAGAAACGCGAGATCGACTCAGCATGACTACGGAGTCCTCCTGACGGTCGGTTGGTTGGCGCCGCCCTCACGCGAGCCTTCGATGTAGTTCTGGAAGTCGAACGAGATGCGCATGCCGCTCTGGTTCGACCATGAATACTTCACGTTTCCGACTCGGAAATACGGTTGCGCCGTGGGCGTGCCGCGCTTCGCGGACTGCGCCAGCGCCGCCGCAACGGGAGCGGGAAAGCCACGGGTCTGGTAGATGGCGTCCAGTTGGGCTTCGCTCAAGGTCGTGTCAGCGAGAGTGCCAGACAGCCCCAGCACAGTGGACTGCATCACGCCGATCCGGATGGCGTCGCCAGGGCGCAGATACAGAAGGTCCGGGTCTGCGTTGGTGCCACCGAACGACGCGAGGTTGCTCGTCTCGCATGATCCGCCCATCTCGCCGCGACCCTTCTCTTGGTAGATCGCGTCGGCGACCAATTCCAACTGCTTCTTGCTGGTCACGCCATAGACGTAGATCGTGTCGACGTCGGTGTAACCGATGTCACCAACCGGCCCGATCTGGCCCGCTTGGATCCTGGGGATCTGTTCCTTCGTCGCTCCAGTCAGTTTTGCCTTGTTCTTCCGGACAATGAGTCCCTGTGGCCGGGTGACTTCGAGCAGTTTCTGTGTCCCACGCTGTTTGCTCGACGTGTTCAAGCAAACGACGCGAATCCCGCGACCCTTCGATCCTTGGAACTTGCGCTCAAACGAGAGCCGAGCAATGTCGCGTCCGTACATCAGTTCGCGGACGACGATCTGTCTGCCATCGTCGGTATCTCGAATAAACTGCCTGTTGGGCGCGTTTTCCTGTTCATAGTAGGTACGCAGCGGCTGGATGATCAGACGAGACTCTGCGTTCTGATTGCGTGTCGTCGTGAAGTACGGAACCACGCCACACACGTAGCAGTAGTTCACGATCAGATCCCAGAACGAGACTTCTTCTGCCGATGCCGCAGCAGTCGATCCCTTGCCGTCAGCCCCGAGTTGCACACGAGTTGCGTCGCCCGAAGCGTATGGTGACGGAATGCCATCGGGGAAGTCACCAGGTGTCGTCTGAAGGATTGACTTGAAGTACGGACCGAACGGATGCTGGTCGAGGATCTGACCGACAACATCGACGATATTCTTGCGGAGGTTCAGTTTTGAGAACACCGCCGCCGGAGCCTTGCTGTCGGCAAGAATGCCACGGAGATCACGGCCTTCCAGTTCGATGAAACTGCCTGTGTCCGTGTGTTCCACGAAGGCAGTGTCGGCCACGCCGACCATGACGCCAGAGAAGCGGTTGGGATCCGGTTGAAGTAACGCGCTTCCGGAACCGAATCGAGCAGACTGACTCGCCGCTACAGTCCCGAAACGGATCGTCACGGCAACCGCCGAGAATACTCGAGGGTCAAACGGAACGTCCCGGTAGTTCATCCGGATCTTGAACTTGCCAGCGCTGCGGATATTCGGGATCTCGACGTCGCAAGAGATCGGGATGACCACCTTGCGGAACGAGTAGGCGTCTTGTCCCCCAGTCTGCAAAAACAGCAGAGACGACGACGCATTCGGCGCCGGAATGTCCGGTTTGTCGTTCACCAGCACAGACTCAGGCGCGATGTACGTCGGATCGAATCGATAGACGAGTTCGACTGATGCGACCGGGTAGTAGGTCTGGTCAGCCATTGGCATTCACTCCGGGAATCGTCAGAACGAGGCCCGCAGGCACGTTGCTGCTTTCGTTGTAGTCAGCCAAGGCTTCCTTGTTCTTCTCTTGGATCTCGGTCCAGCGGCCTGGTGTGCCATAGAACAACGTCGAGATGCCTCGCAGGTTATCGCCATTACGGGTGACGTAGAACGTGTCAGGCACCGGCTCAAGCGAAGCGTTGATCTGCGACTGAAGGTCTTGAAGCAGGCGCACCTGAGCGCGAGCAAGCCGCTGGGCTTCGGACTGATAGAAGACGCTCGACAGCACGCTCGTAGGGTCTGTCTCGCTTGGGTTGAGCGACGCCATCGTCACGCCAGCGCCTTGGACAACTTGACTCCATTGCTGCATGAACAGGATCGGCAAAGACTGGAATGATCCGACTGTCGAGCCAATAGAATTGGCGACGCCCAGAACATCAAGGCCAGTCGACGATGCCTGATTGATGATGGCCAGTGATTCCGTGATCAGTGATCCGATCAGACCTGAGATCTGCCGGGCAGTCTGAGACACTGGTTGGCCCAGCGATGATGCCTGTGAAACGACATCGCGAACGCTTGATGCTGCCGATGATATATTGGTTTGGATCTGCTGAAACCAGGACGGCCTTAGTTCCAGCGGAAGTCCGGTCGCTCTCTGAGTTACGACAAAACCCTCAATGTCGACAGGAACACGGGACAGAGGCAATGGTTGAGGCGTCACCGTCGTTACTTCGTCGATTGTCGCAACGGTCTCATTGCTCGACCACAGAAACTCCATCTCCCATTCGCAGTCGTGCTCCGTCGTCCAGGTGTGCGAGAAGGATCGGAGATAGCCTACTCTTTTGATGGTTGACCAAGACACACTCAGCAAACGACCAGATCGACGAATGCCATCGAATACGCCAACTATGTTTTCAACTGATGTGAGTGGGATATTGTCAATCGCAGCGACAGGGGATTCAACTCCGTTTGCATATTGCTGCGCCAGAAACCGATCCTTCCACATCCCGTTGACGGTCGTGTTCTCCTCGTGAGGGCCAAGGACTTGCACGGTGGCGCGGTCGTAACCGGGATACCAAGTCTGCTCGAGTTGCTGCGTTCCTTGGAACTTGAGGGGCCGATACGGCAGAGCGCGGCCCGACAGGACGATGCGCCGCCCGCCGATCTCTTCGATGATGAATGCTGGACCAGCCATCTGCTACCTCTACGTTCCCGCGCCAACAGCGGGAGAGAACTGCGAGTAGACCTTCATCTCGCCGAGGCGGGCGACGCCGTTGGCGAACGCCACTGCGATGCGGTCAGGATCGAAGCCCTCCGCAAACTGCTGCTTGATGTCGAAGCGGGCGTTGTAGAACTTGATCTCGGTGCCTTTGTCTTTGCCGGTAAAGTCCATAGAGGGGCGACGAAGAAATGGAGGCACTTGAGCAACATCCGGATAATACATTGGCTCCGCAGGCATTCTGGCCTTTGCTCGAGTAGCCGCGCTCGCGTTCTGATACATCTGGAAAAGACTCATCTCGTATGCTGCGTAGTCTGTTTCCCGTCCTTGGCCTTGGAAATACATAGGAATATCGCCAAACATATCGTCGATGTTCGCCTTGATCTTTGCTGCAACATAATTGAATGCCGTGGTCAGTCCTTCCGTGATCGACTCGACGAGCGAGGCAAATGCGGTCTTTTCGTTGGCACTGAGTTCTGGAATCAGTCGAAGGATCGCTTCCGACAGGGCAGTCGCGGCGCCGAGCAGCCGCTGCCGAATCTCTCCCGTGTCCTTCAAGATCGCGGCGAAGGTTCCCGCAATCAAGGTCGCAGCCGTGATGACGAGACCAAATCCGGCAAGACTAGATGTGACGGACGCCAAGAAGGCCGTGGCTCCAGCCATCCCTCCTGCTGCGGGGACGGCCACGCGGATCGCGGGAGCGATCATTTTCCCGATCACTCCAGAAATCGCTGCCCCACCCATTCTCGTCCCGATACCAAATAGGCCGGAAACCACAGGCATTGATACTGAAACGGCTTTCATTGCGATAGCAAGTTTGGCGACCTCGATAGCCAGCATCGCCATGTTTCTGACCGTCTTCTTGATCTCTATGTCGTTCTTGGTGAAAGCCTCATTGATGGCTAGGGCGCTCGTGGTCACTTCATTGACCAGCGGCTTGATGCCTCCGATCAAGGCCATCTTCATGTTCGACGTGACTGCCCCGAAGATGGCATCGATGGACGTCGCCTGCTGCTGGATCATGCCATCCATCTTTGCTATCGCTTCGCGCACTACTTGTAGACGACGCTCTGGGTTCAGTTTCCGGAACGCATATTCCGGCATATTCATAATCCGCAGCATACGGATCACGATATCGCGCTGCATCATACGTGGGTGCAGCGAAAGCATCTTGTTTAGCGATTCACCGACGTTGTCTGCGTTATGCTTCGCATCCATCATTACGGCGGCGAAATGGGACGTGAATTTGGCGATCTCCTTCATGTCTGTCACGCCAGCGCGAAGGGCTTCCGGAAGGCCACGCTCAAAGACGGTCACATAGTCTTCGGTCTCGCCAGGTAACGCAGCGGCGTATTGGTTCAAGATCTTGTATGCGCTGACCGAAGCACTCAGCGCCTGCTCATGGGTCTTCATCGCACCCATGCCTTCAATCACGCCTGTCAGTCGCAGAACCTGCTGCTCGTAATCAGACGTGATCTCCATGACCTTCTTGAAGCCAGAGACCGCAGCAGAGAAGGCTACGGCGGTGCCAACCAGTTTCATCGAGTTACTGACGGCATCCATCCGCTGCTGCGTCTGCTGCGCGGTGCGGTTGATCACCGTCATGCGTTGGTTGATCTTCACGAAGACCGGCGATGCCCTGTCGGCCACCGTGAAGATCGTCTGGATGATCGGAGTTGCTGTCGCCATTCGCTACCCACCTGTGGCCATGTCGTCGAACTGCGAGGAACCGCGCTCCTCCTTGACCAGTTCAGACGTCTGTTTGGCGATCCCATGCAGGTCGCGAATCGTCGCGTTCCACATGGAGTGCATATCTTGGTGGGCGTAGCGCCCGAGGAACGCGAACAGGCGGTAGATGTCCCGCTCGCGCTCCCCAGGTTCCAACTGTGCCGTTCCTGCGCACAGATGGGCGAGGTTCAGCCCACTTCGACCGTCGCGCTTCCCAAAAAACCCTCCACCTCGTCGCTCTCCGGTTGATGAATCCGGGTGTACGCCTGGAGGACGAGGCTTCGGATCTTCGGGTGCATGTTCTGCCAGGCACCATCATGCTCGCCGCTCGCCCGCGACAACGTCTTTCCGTTCATCTCCACGAGAGACGACTTCGCCAACTCGAACGCGATGCGCATCGTGTCGGTGCCGGCCTTCTTGGTGGCCTGCATTTCCTCAATGGCGGTCAGTTCGACAAGCCCGACCGACTGCACACCAGTGGCCTCTGCCATCGAGGCAGGGATCTGGAAGACGTGCTTCGGGCGAACGGTGGACGGGGGAGCCAGCATGTTTTCTCCTGGGCCTAGACGAACACGACGTCATTGGCCTCAAAGTTCAGCGAGAACGTGACGTACTCGGAACGACCGCCAACGGTTAGCGGAATCTCTCCGAAGAAGCAATCGTTGATGTTCACGAGCCGGAGATCGCCATTCGGGAACTGCAACTGGGCCTGGATGTTGACCGTCGTGCCAGCCGTGCGGCGCTGCGCACGGTCCAGCAGGGACTCGAAGATGTTGAACACATCTCCGCGCTCCATGTGCAGATCCATCTTGCCGGTCACCCCGCGATACACGTCGTCGCGACGATCGGTGAACTCGCCGAGGTAGCCTTCCTTCAGCACCTCGAGTTGCATCCCGATCTCGAACGAGCGGATGTCATTGAGTTCAGTGCGGACTTGGCCATCCTGCACGAACCGGACGGTGACTTCCTGACCTTTGATACGTTGAGCCATTGGCATCCTCCAAGTAAAAAGCCGACGCCCCATCACTGGGAAGCATCGGCCCTATTCCACCCGAAGGTGGCGCGGCGTGGAAGCATTATCCACACCGCGCTCAGTCAGATCAAGATGCAGTCACCTGCACGAACTCGCCGATCTGGCTGTTCAGCACGATCACGTCAGCGGAGGCCAGCGTCTGCACGCGAACCACAACGACGTAGATCCCCTGGGCTTCGAGAGCGGGCGTGTTGCCGCTCTTGCCGTCCACGGAATAGGCGGCGATACGCTGGGTCTCCGGGTTGGTCGCCGAGAGCAGGGAGGCCAAGAAGGCATCCGTCTCGCCGAGGATCGTGTTGCGAAGGGCAGCGTTCAGCGGCTGCTTGGCGAATCGGTTGTACTGACGCGCCAGCGAGTCCTGGATGAAGTCGGCCATACGACGACGAGCAACGGTCTTCTCGCCGCTGGTCACGGACGACGTGATGCCCGACTGGATCACGGGACCATCGCTCACGTCGAAGCGGATGGCGCTGACGCCGAACTGCTTCATCGTGATGTAGTCATTGATGCCGAGGGTCGTCGGGGCGCCGCGCTGGAGGCTGTTGGCCGAAGCGAGGCAGTTGCGGGTGATCGTGGAGAGTTCGCCAGGGTTCCGCTCCGGGGCGAGGTTCGACAGCACCGAGGCGTAGTGGCCAGACATCGGGACGTCGATCAGGCCGCTCGTGACGGATGAGCCATCAGCACCGGCGATCGTGGAGGTCTGAGCCTCCGAGAACAACTGCTTCACACCGGGCCAGGTGTAGATCACGCGCTCGTTGCGCTCCGAGGCGCCGCTGGAAGCCACGCCAAAGGTCGCCGTGGTGGCCGACGCGGCAGTGGTGCTCCCCGCAGCGGTAGCCACGGTCTGCACGCCCTTGCCCGTGCCTTCAGCGCCGAGGCCCGGAGCCACGATCGCCATGCGGCCGAGACCCTGCGAGGAAGCGGTCACGACGTGGTTCTTGAGCGCGGCAGCGATGCCGGCCGAAGACCGGGCGCAGATGACGATGTTCGTCTGGTTCTGCGGCATGACGTCGGCGAGCAGCACGTCGAGAGCGTCGCTGTAGGCGGTGTTGAGGTCGCTGCTGTTGGCGGCATTCGCTGCTTGGACGGCGGCGGTATAGGTAATAGCGCCACCCACGCTGGCCCGAGCGCCGAGACCGGACAGCGGGTTCCAGGTGTTCTCCGTCTGTGCCGCAGGAGCCACATCGGGAGTCAGGACAGCGCCCGACGTGATGGTGTCGGCCAACGGGCGTGCCAGCACGGTGTATCCAGCCGCCTCGCTCGCCTGATGCGTAGCGTCGCTGTCAGCCACTGAGCCGGCGTAGATGGAAAACTTGATGCTGGTAGCAGCAGCGAATGCGAACACCGCCCCATCCAGTCGTTCGAGATCCAAAGCGGTCGCAGAACCAACCGCCTTGACGCGATAGGTCCCCTTCCCGGCGCCAGTGCTGGCGTAGGTCCCGAGCACGATCACGTCGCCTTCGGTAACGCCGTTGGCGACAAATGCGCCGGTCGCCGACTGGAACGTCATCACGGAATCCGGACCCGTGCCAAGGATCTCTCCATCAGCCTTCGCGACCTTCGGAAGCGACGCGCTGAATTGAACAGGAGAGGCGGTCAGGACGGCGTCAGCGCCTTCCTTGAACTTCGTTCCGGCGGCGACGAAAGCGGCGGTCAACGGGACGATAGGTGTCGGCGCAGCAACGTCTGTCTTGTGCAGCGGCAGTTCACGGAACACCCGCATACCCCGCGAGGAAGCCAGGTTGATCGGCACGGTGATCAGTCGCGTGAAGGTCTTGCCAGCGACCATCGCGTAGCCGTTGCCGAACGCGCCGCCGAACTCTCCAAGCGTTGCATCGAACCCGCCCATCTTGGCGATCAGATCCACAGAAGACACGATCTCTTGGGGCTGATACCGAGTCGACACGGCGCCGGTTGAGGCGTCGATCGTCGTCGCGTAGGTGCAGTCAGCAAACTCACCGACGAGCGCGACGGTTCCCGTCCCGACGCCAGTGATCGCCTGCGGCTGCGGCAGGTCAAGGATCGCAACACCTTCAATCTGATTGAGAACAGCAGCGTCGGGTTGAAACCCGTAGCGGCGAATGAATCCAGCGCCCATTGAAAACCTCCGTGAGAATTATTGCACGTCCAAGTCAATTCGAGGCCGTGCGTCAGGATAGCCAACCAAACGTATCACAGGAATCGCAGCATTGAGTTCGATCTGAGCGCGACGGAATCGGCGAGCGACCATCTCGTCGCCGTCCATGTACTCGATGCTCTTCATCTCATACGTCACGCGGGCGCCATAGTAGTACGGAACATCAAGACGAATCCCGTACATCCAGTCGAACGGGCAGATCGCAGACTCCAGAGCGTTGACCAGTGCGGCGCGTCCCTTGGTGTCCGTCGCCCAGACATCGACCACCATGATGGCCGTCAGTTCCGACAACTGGACAAGATAGCGACCATCCGGCAGATCGAGCCTTGCGAACGGATTGAGATTCGGCACCAGACTCGCCGCATCGTAGGTGGCCGGTCCCGCGACAGAAATGTAGGCACTGGGGAACTTGGCCTCCACCTCGTTGTCTGGATACGTGTCGAACACGCGACCGTCGAACACCATCTTCCGACCAGCGGGAGCCTCGACAACGAGTCCCTTGAGGTAGTCCGACAGCGCCCGCGTCATGGCCGTACGAGCATCGACCTCGCAGCGGTCTGTGTAGACCATCGGGATGTTGGGTCCGGAGACGACAACGATCTCGCTGCCACCGTAGAGCAGAGGGCCACCAGTATCGCTCACGGGCAACGCCCTGGTCGGCGTGGAGCATGTCGTCATGAGAATCCTCCGCGAGCCATCGCAGCGTTCAGTTCTTTCACTAACGAGAGATAGA
>Ga0315905_10003392_pt1 | contig 16456 bp, 20 predicted proteins | sample LakEriMetagenome_5_FD_203522 | JGI IMG/M metagenome (GOLD analysis project Ga0315905, IMG submission 203522) | Freshwater fungal communities from buoy surface, Lake Erie, Ohio, United States - Buoy 4 MA121 | ecosystem: Environmental > Aquatic > Freshwater > Lake | place: USA: Lake Erie, Ohio... | reverse complement strand
GCCGCCGCTCCATCAATGGCGACAACTCTTCGCCATCCGTTCCACCCAAATTCGGCAAGTTCTGCGCATGCAAAAGCGAGGGCGCGATCAATACCGGACTTGCCAAGGCGAGCACTATGGCAACACCGAGGTGAATGGCTGGATGCAGGAAACGGGGATAAGGCGCGGGTTTCATAGTGCTATGATACCTGCAAGCATGCGCATCTCGCCTTTACTCACACGCTCTTACATATTGAAATTTTACTGATATGAGTTCTAAAAAATTATCAAACGATACAAAATCCGATAATGGCGGCCTCACTCATTTTGATGAGGGCGGTCAAGCCCACATGGTCGACGTCGGCGCCAAAGCCGAAACCCATCGTGTTGCCACCGCCAGCGGCGTCATCTTGATGAAACCAACGACCTTGGCGGTGATAACCTCAGGCAGCGCCAAAAAAGGTGATGTACTCGGTATTGCACGAATCGCCGCCATCATGGGGGCTAAACGTACTGCAGACCTGATACCGCTGTGCCACCCACTGGCACTGACCCGCGTTGCGGTTGAATTCACCACCAACGACGCTGAGTCCAGCATCATGTGTAATGCGCAAGTCGAAACCTACGGTAAAACCGGCGTGGAAATGGAGGCGCTCACCGCAGTGCAGATTGGCCTCTTAACCATTTACGATATGTGCAAAGCGATTGATCGAGGAATGACGATTACTGAAGTGCGCGTGATGGAAAAACTAGGCGGGAAGTCGGGCCATTGGAAGTCGGAGTAGTCACTCCACAAATGAAAAAACCACCAAGGCTGATTCCATCCGGCTTCAAGCCTTAATGCGCAACCCCTTGTGCAAACTAACTATGATCGCGCTACCCCCTCACGAATAACGAGGCTCAGACATCAACGGTTTAATAAAGAACATACCGGTGACTGTAACGAATGATCGAAAACCTATCTTTAACAGTTGCTCTAGCCTTAGCTTCTGTGTCAGTAAAAAACGCATACTACTTTTTAAATATTTTCAGTCGCGGCTAGGGCAGTGCTTGCGTTGAACAAGTGGTTGGCAGCGAACAAGATGGAGTAGTGATTATTTTTTGTAAATATGAGCTGATACCCGGTGGATTTAACGTGGTCGCCAACCCGTCAGGATTGAGCATGTTTGCCGTGGGCAAGCCAAGAGGCAAAATGGCCGCGTCTTCAGATGTGGAAGCAAGCGCATCTGCCGTCTGAGATAAGGTGTTATTCGCACTTGGCCAGAGGTAGGGGGCTAATGCAGACTTTTCTGCTGGGTCTAGGGCGGCCAAAGTACGTGCTATGACGTCAGACTTAACATCGCTCGCGGCCTTACTCGCTGACTCAAGCATGGACTTCATGGCTTCTGCTATCTGCGCGCGAAGATCAGGTAATAATCCAGTCAAGCCTACGTCAGCATTCAGATTGTCAGGAGATTGTGTCTGTGTGGAACTAATGTCTGTAGGTTGGATAGGCTGGGGATCTAGCAACATAGGAACTCCTAAGTTACCTGCAAGGACAAGCACGAAAATTCCGGTCAGAAGCCGACGTAAGCGATTCATTTTAAATAGCATGTTCAAAAAGACGATAGCGAAGCATCACAGTCGATGACCTGCCTTCCTTTGCGTCATTTTTGTAGGTAGTTATTTGTTCGAAGGGGTGGAGGGTCTAGGCTCAACCACCCGACTTTCAGCAAAGTCATGAACACTAAGTTTGACCAGTTGATTTCGAAGATTTTGTAAATCAATACGATCTTGCTTGGATGCCGCCATCTTTGCTTCTAGCGCATCAATCCGTTTAAGTAAAAGTTCTTTAAACATAAGTTCGTGTCCACGAAGAAACTCATCTTGCACGATTCAATTGCGACGATGTGTTACGGTGTCTCGCCCGTTTTACTAGAAATATTTTGAATGGAATGACTGAGTTGTTACTGGTGTTATTGGAGTTCGAACCCAATGGTGGATAGCTGCTTCTCATGAAGCATAATTACTACTCACCACCCTAATGAATTAAAGACTTAATGATTTCCATCATATGATTTAATTCGATTTAAGAAATAACCATTCGCAACGGAAAATCTACAATTCACTACGGTAAAGTGGGGGGATGAGGGTGTGCCGAGATTTAGCTGGGGAGATTTTGAATAGGGGTGGGAGTAGTCAAACCCAAATTTATGACGCCCCCCCATCTAGTACTGGGATGGATTCGGCCTTGTACTACTAATGTGTTAGCCTTTCGTCTAGCCTAAGTTTGGTCTAAGTCTGTCCAAATAAACCCAATGGAATACGACACGTCCTTTTTTTCTTTCACAACCTGTTGAATTTACTGGTCCTTGTGCCCTTGTCTTTTTAGCCTGACGATATTTACAAAGCGATTGATCGCTGAATGACGATTACCGATGTGCGTGACGGAAAAACTAGACGAGAAGTCCTGGCACTGGAAGTCGGAGTAATCAACAGACACTTACCCAATAGCGCTCTTATTTTGAACACCACACTTCCTCAACTCAGCAAAGCCGATCTATGGGCCTTTGTCATGCTAGCAGCGCTCACTTGTACAACCGCTCATTCAAGTGCCGCTAGCTTATTTGGCGATCTGTCCTGTCAATCTTGGGCAGATTTAGAGTACCCAAGAAAAAAAGCATGGACTAACGCATTTTTAGCACCGCTAAGTTTGACCCATCAAGGCCTTGAAAGAAAAAAGCAAGATCGTTACAACGATGATCCCAATGCCTATGATCCCGCCATCCTTAGCATCGATAAGTTTTGCCTCTCTTATCCAAAACTAGGTCCGGCAGACGGGGCCGCTGCCTATTTGAATAGTCTGCTTGAAAACTGACTTGGTCAGTTAATTCGCCTGAAAGAATTGCAGACGATCTGTACTATGCTCAATGCCCTTGATTAGAGGATGAGTGACTTCCTGAATTAATCAAAATTCAAGTAGTGGCAAAGATCGTTAGTTTGAAATAATTTTAGCGATTTCAATATTTTTTCGTTCCGGATACCGCTCCGCCAAATACACCAGAATATTATCTGCCGTAATACTGCGATCAGTTACCTTAAGCATTGCAGTCATTCGCAGACCATCATATATCTTGCGATCATTTGCCGTAAGCATTGCAGATATTTGCAAAGCATCATCTGAACTTTGTGAATAAATGAATCGAATAATCATTTCAGATGCTTTTTCGGTTATACATTAGTTGCTTGATTGGCGATTTCAGTTCGCTTAACTATGACGGGCATTTTTGATTTTTTTAATGTCCTTGGCACTGCAGAGACTGTTTTCAGCAGGAATGAAGGCAAGTTCACTTCAGAATGGGGCTTGAAGTTATTTTGATTAAGTGTAGGAAGCTCTGAATCCAGAAAATCTGCCTTCAAGTGGAGTTTTCTTTTATAGAGCTTAATCAGTCGTGCAATTTCTGATTTGGCACCAGCAAAATAACTCAGGTTGCCGGATTCGATCGCGACAATACACTTAGGTGCCACGCCCATTTTTCTAGAAATATCTTGAATGGACTGATTGAGCTGCTCCCGATGTTTTTTGAGTTCGACCCCTATTGCCGTCAGCTGCCTCTCGGTAAGCATAATTAGGCCCCCACTTAATCAATTAAATTTAATAAAAATCAATCTTATGATTTAATTAGACTTAAGAAATAAATATTCACAACGTAAAAACGACAACTCACTACGATGCAACTGAAAGTGAATTTATTTCTACGAAATAATTAAAAATAACTACGAAATTAATTAAGATTGAATATATAAAATGGCAATTTTAGGGCACAAAATTGAATGGCTATTTGAACAAGAGACATACACTTCTGAGATTATTGGCTCCATAAGAAAATTTCAATTTCCTTACTCGCCAGAATTAGCAACTGGCTATACGGAGCATCTGGAAATTAGTGACGGCATTACCCTAATCAAATCTACTCATCATTTCAATAATGAAGATCGTCCTTCAGAATTTGCTTTAGGTAAGTATCAAGTAGCGTTTTCATCGCCTACTTTTACCTCGCACATGGTGCACTCGGGATGCGTATCTTTATTTGATAATACTAAAAATAATATTCTCAAAAGAACACCCGACATTGATCTGTTGGGCAGATTTGATTTTTTTGATCTAGAACAAACTCTATTTACTGAGGAAGATATTTTCTTATCTACTCTTTTTATTTCCGAAATTGAGTTATTTAATTTATTGGGACCAGAAACTGCTGAAAATCTGTATATAAATTTAGATCTAGTTCAAAACAATGAATATCGCGCAATAAAAATTCCTCAAACTATTTCAAATAAGATTGCAAATTGCACTCCCGATCATCTCGAAGGCAATATGCGATCACTGTTTGCGCAGTCCATCATTCTGCAATATCTACTTGAACTCAACCTCTACATATCATCTTCAAAAAGTTTTTTAAACAATCTAGAAAAAGATGATTTTAATGTGGCTGCTTTACGTACGGAACTTTTGCAAGTTACCGCAGATATACCTAACCTAGCAGAACTTTCCGAAAAATATAAGGTTAGCCCAGGAAAGCTAAACCAAGCGTTCATTAAAAAGTATGATCAATCTATTTATTCCTTTTTATCGAGTCAACGATTAGACCAAGCCTATCAAGCGCTAATCGATACCGATGTCCCAATGAAAACCCTTGCGCATAAAATTGGCTACTCGCACGTCAACCATTTCATTACCGCTTTTAAGAAAAAATTTGGTGTCACTCCAGGATCGATCAGGAATTAGTCAAAGTGGATCGACTGATCACGCGACCAATGACTTGGTTGGTAAAATAAATTACAAGTACCCAGCTTTGTATGGTCAAGTAAGCTTGATATACAAGCTTTTAAAATTTTCCAAACAATAGAAATTGTTGACACCGTCAACTAATGGAAATAAATAATGCTACTCCCTACTCCCGGCGTTGACCAATTACTTGAAAGCCCACACTGGTCGGCTTTGAGTCTGGCTTCAAAAATCCTAGTGATTTATGGCGGCTTGATGCTAATAGCCTTAGGTCTTACGTATCTGTTTTCACTCGCTGATGCGAGAACCATTCGTGATGTGGGAGTCTGGGTCAAGCCTATGAAATTTATGGCTGCCAGCGCACTGTTTGCATGGACCACTGTCTGGTTAGTTAGCCTCGCGAATTCTTCAGTGGACCAAAGACAAGCGTATTCATGGATTACTGCTTTAATCATAATCACCTCATTATTTGAGGTGGTCTACATCACCTATCAGGGCTCACGAGCTGAAGCCTCGCACTACAACGACAGCGACATGTTTCACATCATTCTCTTTGGCGTAATGGCTGTTGCTGCGATTGGCTTAACCGCTTCGCAAGGGTGGCTAGCGTGGGAAATTTGGAAGGAACAAAGTGCAACGGGTCTTTCGGCAATAACACTTAGTGTGGTGCTCGGTTTGCTACTGACCTTCGCACTATCAACCATCAGCGGATTTCTATTAGGCGGCAATCAACCGCCAGCTGGTGTCGGTCTACCTATCGTTGGCTGGCACTTGTACAGCGATATTCGCCCATCGCATTTTTTAGGCGTACATGCCCAACAATTTATACCCTTGCTAGGGCTTTTTGCAGAGCGATGGGGAGGACGGTTCGATACATTAGGGGTGATAGCTGGAACAGTCACCTATATCTTTGCCTGGCTGTTTCTAACGTGGGCGGCACTGAGATAAATTGCTGAGCGTTCGTTCAAGCCGGACGCGAAGCTGTGATAGCAACAAGCTCAAGAAAATTACAGTAGAAATAGATTTTGTTTTGAATGAGGTGCGTTTGATGGAAAAGCTAAGCGGCAAAGTGGATTACTGAAAGCTAAATAGACTGACTCAAACTCACTCGGGCCCGGACCGGCCCGAGCCGCCTCGACAGCAACAGTTACGCTGAGCGCGCAGGAATAGGACGATAGGTCGACCGGTTTCTCATCAAACTAACCAAGGTCTTGTCGCCCAAACGCATTTGCATGCCGCGCGTAGCAACCACTACGGCAGCTGCTCTAACGGACATAGAGGAAAATTTAGTCAGGTCGATTTCTTGCGCTAGATCTATGGCCTCATCGACCACATCAAACTCCATCGCTTCTAACTGTTTGAGTTCGGCAAGTAGTTCTGAACGTTGCATTTTATTATTCCGGTTGAAGTCTGTAAAAAATAGGATACGAGGGATAACTACGGACTCAGCTGAGTTTGCCGACCGAACTCAGTAATCGAACTGCCTCTTGCTCACTCATTGCTTCCTTAACTTGCGAATCGATATCGTGACCTTCGGTAGGAATAAAGTTACCGTTGATCTCAGCAGCTGGATTGATTTCGAGTGATTCATAGTAAAGATCACCAATCACGCGAGCACCTTCTTGCAGCTCTAGCGATTTCGCATGAATGTCACCCCATACGGTGCCTGCGATGATGGCGTTGGTGCAAAAAAGATTACCAGAGAGTTTGCCACGCATACCAATGATTACCGTGGTCTTCTCCAAGCTTTTCCCTTTTAAATCACCGTTGATCGTGCCATCAACGAAAAAGGTGCCATTGAAATCGATATTGCCTTGAATAGTCGCTTCGAAATCAATTCGGGAATCGGCAAGCTGCCTATTGGTAGACAGTTGTTTTTCCAGAAATTTCATCGGCTTTCCCTCACAACAAAACGCGGAGTCAAATTACTTTGCACGCAATACGAATACTGCGCAGATGCTGAAATTTGGCGTAATTGAGAGTGACTGTCAACCAATCAATGTGTTCATGTAGGCAAAGATAGAGAATGGACTTTCAGAGTACAGTGTTAGGCGTTGATTTAGTTCAGAAAAATATTTTAGTTATTTTTTTATGTAAATACGTCAAAATTACGCACCCTAGAGCAAGAACTATTTAATTTGACAAGGTAATCATGCGTAAAATCTTTTTGATATTATTTGTAATCGGGTTGCCATTATTTAAAGTTAGTTTTGCTGAAACAATTTCATCTTCAAGAAATACCGGAACAGAAAAAGATCAATACAACACGGTGACATCACATCAGCACGGTGCACCTGCTAAAGTAGTTAAGCAATCCCCGAATATCAACCCCATTGTTGTCGTTCCAGTGGCGCCCGCTGGCCCTAGACCTTCGGCTCCGAATACCAAATAACTCTCGATAAAAAATGACCGTTGCTCTTTTTGATAAATATGGTGGTGTACCCGCAGTAACACGGATAGTGCGCGACTTTCATGAACGACTGATGCGTCGACCTAACTTACGTCGCTACTTTGAAGAGATGGAAATGGATAAGGTCATCCAACATCACATCACTTACGTTTCTTATGCTCTTGGCAAACCGAATCAAGACTTCACGATGAAGAAAATGCACGACCAGCACATGCAAGCTGGTGTGACAAAAGCTTCATACAATCAGATCATGGAAATTTTCTTTGCTGCGCTCGAGGAAGAAGGTGTTACCCCTGAAGATATCGAGATTATTGAGCAAACGCTGAAGGAAGTACGCGGTGAAATCGTCAGCAAAGGCTTGGAAAAATAATTACGCTGACCGTAGCCGCTAGAAAAAAACCCCGCACGTCGCGGGGCTTTTTTTTACCTAACTTGTTTAAATTATTTAAACGGTTGAGTAAATTGGAACATCACTGCGTTCAAGCCTAACAGGTTCACTTGAACTCGCTGATTACTATCGAATTCCCAACCTAGCGCTGGAACGATCGCGGGAGAGAATCCCTCATAGTTTGCAGGCACTTTATGTTGATACTTGCCGCGATAGCCATACAGAATACCCGCAGTCCATTGCGCATACATCTGGGGCTGGCCAAGTACGCTACGGTACATCTGACCCCACGGGAAAAAGTAGCCGCTATCTTGACCAAATGAATTGCTAAAGAAAGCAGCGCCAGCGATTGACCCATTAGCACGCTCGCGTTCAGCACCAACAAGCCAGACGGTTTTATGATCATCACTGGGGCGAAAGTGATAGGTATAAGGAGAAGCAATCAGGCTCCATCGATCACCCGATTTGGAGGAGAGATCGAAACCGTCAGTCCAATCGTAAGCTGATGCCACAGGCGCCATTAAAGCCGAAGCCAAGCCTATCAGCACAGCGATGACGTTTTTTGAAAAAGGAATGGTTGATAGTAAGCGCATAGATAGGATGTAAATTGAAATGGGATATTTTGCGTTGCGTCAAAAACAGGAAACGGTAACATTTATTAAATGTAACTTCAACCGCCGCCCAATCTCGGCTTAACCGTTGTGGGCATACAGTAAATCAATTTCACTTTGATAACGATCTACCCTTAGTTCGCCTAGACGAACGCAATCGGGCCATACCACTCGCAATAAATCGCCATCTACCGGACAATTCGGGTATGCACCCAACCCGCCTTAGCAACCGCCAGCTGTTTTTACTGATACTTGTGATAACCACTGCCATCAAGCTGTGGCTGGCTTTCACTATTCCATTGATTGGGGATGAAGCGTATTTCTACCAATGGGGTAGGCACGTCGATTGGGGCGGTTTTTACGACCACCCACCGATGGTGGGCTGGTGGCTATGGGGGTTACAGCAGATTTCCTCCTCGCTGCTCGTACTGCGCCTTCCAGCCGTCCTGCTGTGGATCGTTATTACGTTCGGCATGATGGATCTATTGAGGCGACTGCAACCGGGCAGCGAAGAAAAATCCTGGTTACTCGGCAGTCTGTTTCTTTTATTGCCTTTCACCTGGTCGCTGAATCTGATCACGACTGATACGCCGCTGATTTTTTTCTTATTCTTCTCAGGCTATGCCTTCATGCGCGGCGAGCAATCGGACAGCTTGCGCTGGCATGCTTTAAGCGGTGTTTTGTTAGGACTAGCACTACTATCGAAATACTTTGCTGGGCTGCTGGCGATTGCCTATGCGGTGTACTTCGTGACGCGTGGGCCGCGCGGCTGGCTAAGGCTAGTAATCATTGCTCTGTGTGCTCTGCCATTTATGCTGCTTAATCTGGCATGGAATTCGACGCACTGCTGGAACAATATTCTTTTTAATCTTTTTAATCGCAATGAGGGATCGCATTTTTCGCTAAGTCACCTCGCCATTTACATCGCGATGATGATCTATCTGGTCACACCCTGGACAGGCTGGCGACTAGTGCGTACCCAAGCATTGCGCCAAAACTGGCAACTAGCCTCCCTGTTTGCAGTTCCTTTTGTTTTATTTTTTCTACTGTCTTTTTACAAAACAATCGGTCTGCACTGGGTATTAGCATTTCTTCCGTTTGTGTTTTTAGCGGTCGGCATGATGCTGAATGACGATGAACTTCGTTTACACAGCCGATGGAATGTTTTTCTGGGAGTGCCGCATCTGATAGCGTTGGTGTTACTGGCCTACTTGCCTAGCGCGGCATTTCAAGGATTGAAGCTACACACTGATATCGTCATGCATCGTGATGCAAAAGTATTGATTAGCGCCATCAAAAAAGATGTGCCGCCCGACAGCGTGTTAATGACAGCTTCGTACAGCTCAGCTGCTTTGCTATCGTTTCACGCGGACGATTATCTGCCGGTGTTTGGCGAAGGCAGTTTTCATGCGCGGTTTGATGACAACATCACTGATTTTTCTACATTTGAAGGCAAGACGATTTTGATTGCTGGAACGCGCCGCATGAACGAAGCTAGTTTTGTGCCTTATTTCGAATCGGTGTCTGTGCGTGAACTGACGGTTGATGGCGCACGTTTTTGGGTGGCTGAAGGACGAGGATTTAAGTTTGAGCCTTACCGCGAAAACATACTGAAAAAAATTGCAGCGACTTACTATCGTATGCCCTCATTCTTACCGCTGAATGGCTGCCGTTTTCTCGAGCAATATGATTTTGAACGGCAGAATCGCTAATGAATTCGAATGATTCATCAGCACGTTAAGTTTTACGCCTGCTTGAATGAAAAACGCTTGTGACCTAAGTAACTGGTAAAAACCGGCACCACTACTCCAACAGCATGAGCTATTTCAGGAATAAATTGCGTCAAACCCATGCGGGGTAATACATAGTAAGCCAGTAGCATACTGATCACCCACGTCTGCATGACCGCAACTATATTTACCACCACAAACCACAGCGCGCTGCGCTGCATGGATTGATTACTCTCAGTAAAAACAAAGTAGCGTGCCAGCACAAAGGCCGTCACCATGCCTGTCAGGTAAGCCATCACCACTGCAACTGAAAAATTAACCCATTGGTTGTACAGAATACGCGAGCCAAAATTCACCGCTGCGGCCACGCCGCCGGTCACTAAAAATATGACGAATTGCCGTGACATAAAATGACTGATCACTGCACTGCCTCGCGCGCTAACTGACGACCAAATCCTATACTCTCTGAAATACCCCGATCTTCCGGGTAGTAATACGACGTATCAGCTACCCAAAGTCCTTGAATAGGTAACGCCGTTGGCGGTAATTTACTCAGATACCCAGGATCACAAATAGGTTGCGCATGACGATACCGACTGGCGCGTATATCAATGAAATCATCATCGTGTAATTTAGGATTAACTTTCTTTAAGTAGGTTTTAACCTTCTCTAGAAATACGTCATCAGCCTCTGCAAACTTTGGATGCTCGCTGGGCATATAGAAAGGTACATACACGATGGAGTGCTCTAGCGGTCGCAAATTAGAATATTCAACTAGACCGGGTATATCCATTTCTGGATCATTGACGTTTAACCAAAAATTTTTCGATAGCGGCTTTTTAAGCTTAGCGATAACGCACACCACGGCGATATTTTTCAGTGCTTGAAATTTTTGGAGTATGTCTTGCGGCAAATCTGGTATCAAGCGCGGCACATACGGCAGGGGTACGGTGCTGATAACTTTGTCAAAGGTTTCGAGGCCTTCGCTCGTTTGAACGGCAGTCACTCTGCCCTGCTCGCAATGAATTTTATGTACCGGCGAATTCAGCCGAATGATGCCGCCGTGTCGCTCAATATCCGTCTTCAGTGCATTTAAGAGTGTGGTTGAACCACCATCTAAGTAACCTAATTTTTCTCGGAATAAATTGTAACGTGAACGTCCAATTCGACGTATGCGACTCCATATCCATGCGGCTGAGAGATTGCTGCTGTAATCGTAAAACTTATAGTCAAACAATCGGCGCCAAAGAATTTCCCAGGCTTCTTCACCAACCCAGCGTCGTATCCATCCAGTAGCTTCGACGTTATCTAAGGGTTTCCAATCCGTGCGTTTGGTACACAAAAAGGCATGCAAGCCATAGCGAAATTTTGCGATCAAACTCAAGCCGCGAAATCCTAATAAAGCAAACGGGTTACCCCAAGCTTGTAAACGGTTTTGATACCAGTAACCCATTTTGGTTTCGACCCAATGCATCTGATGCGCAATACCTAGCTCATCGAGCATTTGCAAAAACGCGGTATCTGAAGTGCAGTGAAAATGATAGTAGCGCTCAATTTGTAGGCCAGAAAAATCAAAGCACGCGGTCATACCACCGACGCGATCATCCGCTTCGAATACCACGGGGCGATGGCCATCACGCGCCAACTGATACGCTACAGCCAAACCCATGGGGCCAGCGCCCAAAACCGCTATGCGTTGTGACATGATTAAAATTCCAGCACCACCCGGCCATACACCGGATGATTAAAAGTTTCTTCGATAGCTGCCGCAAACGAAGTACATGTCACGCCAAAAATAGTTGGCCAGTCGATGACTTCGAATTCATCGCGCGCTATCAATGCAGCTAACTGCTGAGTGGTGAACGGAGGATTACGATCAAACTGACTCCATAACCACAGCAAAAAATAAAATACGCTGTAAGGTATGCGTAGAATCAGCGCACTCGCTTTAGTCGTTCTTTTTATGGTGCGAATAATATCTATGTAATCAATTTTTTCATGGCCTGAAATAGTGAATACGCCTTTGCGTATTTTATTTTCTAAGCAGCTGATGATGATGTTGCAAAAATCACCGACATATAAAGGCTGACGCAAATAGCGGCCATTGCCTGGGATGGGAAATACCGGCACTTTTTTCATGAACCGTGATAACCAACCCAAGTGTTTTCGATCAAACCAACCAAACATTAACGTGGGGCGCAACACAGGACAGGCGATACCGCTATCGACCACCATCTGTTCCTGTAATTTTTTAGTCTGCGTGTAATAATCATCAGCGACCGATTCAACCACGGACGAACTGATGTGTATCAATTGCTCGACCTGACCTGCTTTTATCGCCTCTAAAATCAAACGCGTTGAATTCAAATTGTTGCGCTCGAAATCGATGTAGTCATTCCCACCAATCTGAGCCTGCAACATCACCACGGCACTAGCTTGATTGAAATGTCGCTGCCAATTACCCGGCTCAGCGAGATCGGCGTATTCAATGACGATATCCGGATGCAGTTGCTGCAACACGGCTAGATTAGCGCGATGCTTATCCAACACGACTAAATTTTTATAACCGCGCTCTTTTAGTCGTACCACCAGATTCTGACCGACCAGACCGGCACCACCCGGCAAAATGATTTTTTCTTGGTTCATTCAGATATTTAACTTATTGAAAATCGCACGCGGTAAATGTCGAATCACCATCATGATAATGGCCCATTTAGCCGGCACATAGGCAACAGGAGTTCCCGCATCAATTGCTGCGATGATGCGACTCGCAACCGCTTCTGCTGAAGCCATACCACGCTGTGGCAGATGCGCTGTCATGGGTGTGGCGGTAGGGCCCGGCTTGATCAGTACGACATTGATTTTGGAATGAGCAAACCGGTGCTGCATGCCCTGTACGTAACGCTCAACCAAGCCTTTAGCTGCGCCATATACATAATTTGTTTTGCGACCTCTGTCCCCTGCCACCGACCCGATAACGGCGATCGTTCCGCGTCCCACTGGTTCCATCTGTTGAGCAAATGCTTCAGCAAATAATACGGGGGATACGCCGTTAACTTCTAACGCCTCTCGAGCCTGCGTTATGTCTTGCTCGCATTCTTTTTGATCTGGCAGATTGCCATGTGCGATCAATACAATATCAATCGCTTTTTCTACAGCTAATTTTTGTGCCAGGGTTGTGATGCTAGCGGGATTAAAGAAATTTACTTCGTGGGCTGTGACGGATGAATGAGGACTTCTTACTCGTAAATCAGCAGCGACACGTGACACACGAACTAAATCGCGCCCAATTAACACGATATCCACAGCAGCACGCACCCACAATCGTGCGCACTGCTCTGCAATCGCTGAAGTAGCGCCTATGATAACGATGCGCGGTCTGGACACGATGCGATTCCTTCTCAATTACCCATAAGCCGTCGTGACATGGCTGAACTAATACCTGAATCACGATGGGTCAAAAATTCTTTTAAGCGTGGATAGCCTGATTCAAACAAATCAACCGGCATGCGAGCATCTTTAGCAGGATATAAGCGACCTTTAGCTTCACGAACTATCGCGTCTAATGCGGATAACAATTGCAGAGTCGGCGCACCTTGATTGGGAAAATCGAGTGCCAATGTCACTCCAGGCATAGCAAAACTCAGCAGGCCTTTCGATTCTCGCTCACCAAAGGTTTTAAGGACGGCTAAAAATGATCCTGTACCCGACCGCGCAATTCGCCGCAGTATGGCTTGAGTCGCCTCTTTACCGACTGATCGAGGTAATACGCATTGATATTGGAAGAAACCGCGCGGCCCGTAAATACGATTCCATTCCAAGACGTTATCGAGCGGATGAAAAAAAGTTTCGTAATGCTGAACCGAGGCGCGCTGGGATTTTTTTTGATGAAAATAAAGCGAATTAAACGGACGCAGTGACCATTGATTCACCAAAGACACTGGCGGCACAAACGGTACTTTGATAGATCGCCCTGAACGCGGCTGGTCTTTACCGGCATCAACGGAGTTAGCGCGCATAAAAATACCACGCCCTTCGCCACTCAAACAATCAACCCACGAAACGGTGTGTTCCCAATCAGCTTCGGAGGAATCGGCTAAGTCAAAAAATTCTGTCAAATTTCGATACGCGAGCGTTTCAACCGCAAGCCACGGACCAGGTACGCGCTGTAATTGCAGCTCGACTTCGGTAATGACGCCGGTTAATCCCAGCCCACCCACTGTCGCCGCAAACATGGCATCTGCAGGGCGATACTGCATCAAGCTACCATCGGTACGCGCCAAGGTAAATTGCAAAACATGATCGCCGAAACTACCCGCTTTGTGATGATTTTTGCCGTGAATATCATTCGCAATCGCGCCACCTACGGTGACGTACTGCGTACCGGGTACCACAGCTAACATCCAGCCACGCGGTAAACATAGGCGTTGTATATCTCGCAGCAGCACACCGGCTTCACACAATAATTTTCCGCTGTTTTCATCAAAGCTGATGAAACGATCTAAGCCCGTGGTTTTCCACAGCACACCACCGGGATTTAAACAGACATCGCCATAACTTCGACCCATACCAAAGGCAAGGCCATAACGATCGCGTTGCAATTGATTGGCGACACTCAATCGATCAGATAATCGATGCACTTGATGCTCGAACTGACCTAGCCTGCCCCAGGAACTGACTGCTACCACGAGATACCTCGCGTAGCGATGAACAGCACCAACGCAAAAGCACAACCAGATAATAAACTCGCTTTGTCGCGTACTGCGAATAACAGCGGATCATCATGCATTTCGCCACGATGGGCTTTCATCCACATCCAGCTAATCCAAAACAGCATGACGGGTACTGCACTCCACATCACCACTGGTTGCTGATACAGCTTCACCACGGCATCGCTATTTAAGTACAGGGCCAAAACTACCACGGCGGCATAACCTGAAGTGATACCCAATGATTGCACCAGCGGCGCATCCGACGTCCAGTAACCTCGTCCATGCGCGTGATCACGACCCACATCGGCGTGAGTTTTTAATTCCGCGTAGCGTTTTACAAAAGCTAGCGATAAAAATAAAAACACTGAGAACGCTAACAACCAAAATGATAAGGAAATTCCCGCTGCTGCGGCACCGGCAATAATACGTACGGTGTAGAGCATCGCTAACACTAAACAATCGATCAGCACGACGCGCTTAAGGCCCCATGAATAGGCGCACGTCAGTAAAAAATAAAAGAGTAGCCAACCTACAAACGCTGAGCCAATCGGGATGGCAAATAAAAAAGCATTCAGTAGCAGCAAAGGAAATAAGACCACGCCTTTCGCGACGCTGACCCGACCAGAAGCAAAAGGTCGTAGTCGTTTACGCGGATGATGACGATCACTATCTAGATCAAATAAATCGTTGGCGATATAAACAGCCGAAGCGCATAAGCTAAATGAAAAAAATGCCAGCAACAACATGCTAGATAAATCAGCACTTGGGGCTTGATGCGCTGCGAGTGGCGCGATGAATAACAATAAATTTTTTAGCCACTGATGCATACGTAATACCGATGGCAAGGCACCGGCATTTAACGACAGCGATGGAAATTCTTTTTCAACCTCACCACGCTCACGTGCTAGTCGCTGTACGCTCGTTGATGCATTCACCACAATCGCGTGACGAGCCTCGCTCCACACCGGCAGATCATCAGCAGAATTACCTGCGTAATCAAATCCCTGATGACCAAAGCGCTCTTTCAGTGCCGCTGCTTTGTGAAGAGCACTCAGATTATTAACGCCATCGCTAGCCATCACTTCATCAAAAATACCCAGATGACTCGCAACGGCATCAGCCATCAAGCGATCGGACGCTGTACACAGGATTAAACGCCGACCCAGCGCACGCTGCTCTTTTAACCAGACTAGTAAATCGTGGTTATAAGGTAGTGCAGTCGCATCAAATTCAGTGAGGTTCGCCAGCCGCTGCTTGAGAAAGGCCTTGCCTTGGGCTAGCCAAAGCGGAATTTGCAGTGTCTGTAGCGGATGGGAACGCAGAGCCCGTACCGCGGACTCATGCAGGGTATCGGTCAGTATCAGTGTTCCGTCGAGATCAACGGCGAGCGGGATGGCAGTCAAATGCTGGTCCTCAGGGACGAAACTGAGCCGTATTGTAAATCAGAGAATTTATCTGCATAAAAAGAATAAAGGCCGTCGACCCCATTGGGGCGCGACGGCCTTAGCTAAATAAGCATTCCTTAGCGCTGCGATACAGCGTCTACCACGGCCAGTGCGGTCATATTGACGATGCGACGCACGGTCGCTGACGGCGTCAAAACATGAACAGCACGTGCGCAGCCGAGTAAGACCGGGCCAATCGCCACGCCATTACCCGCAGCCACCTTCAACAAGTTGTAAGCGATATTAGCCGAATCCATACTAGAAAATACCAACAGATTGGCATCGCCTTTGAGCGGTGTATCCGGCATGGCTTGACGCAGCGTGTGCGCATCAAGTGCGACATCACCGTGCATTTCACCATCGACTTCCAATTCCGGCGCACGTGCACGAATCAGACTCAGTGCTTCGCGCAT
>Ga0315905_10003388_pt1 | contig 16470 bp, 12 predicted proteins | sample LakEriMetagenome_5_FD_203522 | JGI IMG/M metagenome (GOLD analysis project Ga0315905, IMG submission 203522) | Freshwater fungal communities from buoy surface, Lake Erie, Ohio, United States - Buoy 4 MA121 | ecosystem: Environmental > Aquatic > Freshwater > Lake | place: USA: Lake Erie, Ohio... | reverse complement strand
TGGCCCGGATCGGGATTGAGACCCCAGCGAAATCGGGACTGCCGGGACGGAGAGGGCTCGCGAACCTGCGGCCCCCCTTCGGGACCCGCTTGCTGCCTCCCCAGATCCTTGCCTCAGCCTGCCGGGCAATACGTCGTACGGGCTGCGACCGTCCTGGAGTTCAGACGTGGTTGGCAACGCTGGCAGTCAGCCTTCGATCGTCCCGGCCGACCTGTCCCCGTCAGGGGACGAGACCAACGCTACTCCTGCCCGAATGAATCTTCCGCCGCCTTGGTATCTTCCGCGGGGGGAGTCTGGGCGGGTGGGGCGGCTGGTTGACCGGGAGCGGGCAGTTTCCGTCGCGACGGCGTTTTCTTGCCAGGGACCTTGGCTGCGTCGGCGGCATCCCGCGCCTCATCGTCGGCGACCTCCTTCAACTCGGCGAATTCGTCACGCAGTTCGGTGACTTTCTCGGGCCCGAAGTGCGCGTTGATGATCTCGGCTGTGTCATCGCAAAGCTTCTTGACCCGCGCCTCGGTCTGGCGATCACGCGTCTCGCGAGCCGTTTTGAGGGCGGGAGACCGAATGGTGTTGAGGTCGGCCAACATGCCGGCCGGCTGAAATGTGTCGCTGACCGAACGCAGAATCTGCGCGGCCTCGGTGAAGTTCTTCTCTCCGGCGCGCTTGCGCGCCAGAGCCAGCATCACCGCCCGCTGGGCGGCCTGGTCGACCAGCCGTGCCTGGAGCAGGGCAATGTCTCCCTCCACCTGCAGCCGCAGTGAATCGTCGGCCAGTTCCAATTCCTCCCGGGATCGCATTCCGGGCATGAAGGGAACTCGGGCGAGCGTCTGGGAACCGCTGTAGATGAAGAGCCAGACCGGGGTGCCCGGGGGGACCAAACCGGGCGGCAGCGTGAACTCACCCCGCCGGTCGCTGACCAGCCGCGTCAGCGGAGGGGGGGGGGCTTGCCCCTCGGGAACTGGTGCGGGATTGCGCTCCTTGCGAACGAAGATCTCGACCCCGGCGATCGGCTTGCGGTTGGGTGGCCGGGTCGTCAGTCGGACGACCGTCGGGATGTCGGCCAGCGGGGCTCCCAGGGCGACCGCCTCGATCCGCCGACGCCGGGCCGAAATCGCGGTCCGCAGGCCGGAGATCGCCTGTCCCGGGGCAATCCCCTCACCGGCCACCGGCTCGCCGCAGACGAGGTAGGTCCACGGAATCCGCTGGATCTTGTCGACTTGCCGTTCTTTGTTGAGGTAGCGGTAGTAGGGCTCAAACACCCCGCCGCTGCGCAGGGGGTTCCAGGCCGGATCATGAGGGAGAATCCGGGCGGCCCGGCCCCGCAGGGTGATCTCTCCCGCCTTGGTCTGTTCGATCTGCGTGAGGGGGCGGAACGCAGCCCGCAGCGACTCAACGGCCAGTGCGGCCACCTCGCGGGGCTCGAATGTCTCACGCTGAATCACTGGGCCCAACAACCGGAGTGTTCCATCCCATTCCCGGGCCTGCAGAATCCACCGATTCCCCTGCCGCGAGACTCCCAGCGAGAAGACCTTGTCATGTGGGCCATTGAGGTGCGGTGTGAAAAATCCGTCCGTACGGCGGGCCAGATCCGCGGGCGAAGCCAGTTCGGATTGCAGTTCGTCCGGAAAATCCAGCTCCCAGAACCCCCCCACCTGTCCCCGCAGCCGCTGCCGGATCTCCTCCCGCAGCGATTGTCTCGGCCCGGGGGCATTGTCCAGCCCCAGGTCCAGCGCGGCATCGACCCGCACACGGTAGGGCCACAGTTCGGTGGGAGGATTGGCCGGGGAGGATGTCGCGGCGGCAGATCCCGCCGATGATGCAGTTGAAGTTCCGCCAGAGGGGGCGGCACCCCCCGGCGAATTCCCCTGCGGAGGCGTGTCCCGCCCGGTTGGCGGGGCGGCCCCGGCAGCGGGGAGCGGGGCCGGGGCTTCGCCACGAGGTCCCTCGGACTGAGCGGGCAGACGCACCGCCAGCAGAACGCCCAGCGTGAGACTCCCCAACAGGGCCACGAGACGCATCATGGAGAAGTCTCCCGTGTGTAATAGGGCTCGATTTTCCAGCGGTCGATCCCCTGGTAGGGGCGCAGAGGGCGGTCGGGCATGTTCCGCACGTTCCGCCGGCACACAAACCGGTCGTCGATTTCCCACAGCGGGATCAACTCGACCTCGGCCCACAACTGACGATGCAGGCGATGCAGAATCTGCGTGGCACTGTTCCAGTCCCCCGCCCGGTCGAGATCCAGCAGATCGCGGCGCAGCCAGGCGGCGAGGTGGCGGTAATTGTCGACACTGGTGGAGGGGCTCAGATTGAGCAGGTGGGCCAGTTCAAATGCCGGCTCCGCCAGGGTCTCGGTCCGATAGACCAGATCCCAGTCATCGCTGACGGGATCGGGAGCGGGATCGCCGGGACCCAGAATGACCAGTTCCGTCTCAACTTTGATCCGTTTCCAGGCGGCCGCAATCGCCTGACAGGCCGCCACGTGCTCGGGATCGCTCGAGCAGACCAGTTTCAACTTCGGCAGCTCCGTCTTCAATTCACGCCCGGCCGTGTGCGCCAGCGAAAAGGCCAGCGAACTGTCGTACTGGTGCGGTGACACAAACGGAGAGGTAGCGTAACTCTTCGTGGCCCAGGGGGCCGAGGTCAGCCGTCCGAGGTCTCCGGGAGCCTCCTTGAGGTACACTTCCTCGAGGATCTTCGCCCGATCGAGGGCGTACACCAGAGCTCTGCGGAATGAACGCAGTTTCAATACCGGCCGGCGGTGGTTCATCAACAACAGGTGAGTGGTCGGCAGGGCGTACGGCTGGGTGAAGAACTCTTTGCGGGGCTCGAGATCCCGGGTCATCCAGACCGGAATCCGGGGGAGCATGGTCAGTTCCCCCCGCAGCAGCGACTGGAGGGCCAGTTCGTAGTTCGGAAAACGCCGCTCGATGACCTCGGCCAATTGATAATCGGGCAGGCCATCTCCCTGCAGGACCGAGCGGCGGTACGTCCGCTGATCGACCGAACTGGTCTCCGGCAGGAAGGGATAGAGATTGCTGCCGGCTCCCAGAGAGGGGGTCTTCTGCGAGTCCTCCGGGACAGCATCCTGGGCATACGTCTGCACCGGGATCGACAACAGCACTTCGGGACGCAGCGGGACCTGCGCCAATTCAACCTGCACCTCGAACGGACCGCGAATTTCCACGCGGTCGATCATCGCCGCCAGCCGGGCGTCGTAGAGCGGCCCCCCAGGAAACATCCGGTCGGCCAGCATCCGCGAAAAATCAAAGGCGGTCAGCAGGGGCTGCGAATCGACGGGAGACTGCCACGAACGAAGCCGCAGTTGCAGCGAATGCCCAAGGTCACGCGGCTCCCAATCGGTCAGAAACCGCGATCGGAACCGGACAATACGGTCGTCCCGCACAGTGGGTTGAAAGAGCGGCATCGTGACCAGTTGCTGTTGCCGCAGATCGGCCTGGCTCGCCAGCAGCGAGGTCGGTTGTTCCTGCGGACGAGCCAGTTCCACCACCCCGGTGCGCAGCCGTTGCCAGCGGTTCCAGATCCGGTTGTAGGGAGAGGTCAGTTCCTGCAGCGCGGGCCAGACCCGGGCCGCCTGTTCCACCAGGTCACAGGCTTTCCGCCGGTCTCCCCCCTTGTCGGCCGCCAGCGCCTGCTGCACAAGGTCGCGCGCCTGCTGGGCCAGCTTGTCGGACCATTCGGTCACGACGGGATGCTCGGGAAACAGCGCCCGGCCCCGGTTCAGGAAAAACCGGGCCCGCCGATAGTCCCGCGCCTCTTCCGCCGCTGCCACCAGATTCCCGACAATCTTCCCCGTGAGCTCGGGGAGACCCTGGAAGGCGGCGTTCTTGGCGTGCAGCGATTCGGCGAGCGCCAGGGCATGCTCGGGCTGTGCGCGATCGAGCTTGACCTGGGCATCGACAAACAGAATCTGGTCTCGCCGCGGACCGATGCCAGGCCACTCCGAATCGCGCTCCTCCAGTGCCGCCAACAGTTCGTAGGCCTTGCGGAGTTCTCCCCCTTTCAGCAGGTTGTCGATCTCTTCGAGCATCATGTCTTCGTGGTAGACAATGCTCTTGATGTGCTTGATGTCCAGCAGGTACTCGCGGTCTTCTCCCTCCAGCAGCGTCACCGGCAGCAGACGGATCGCGAGACGTTTTTTCTTCGCCGCCTCAGATTCGGCCTGCCCCGGCCGGGGAGCTGCCTTGCGCAGCTGCTCGGTCAACTGCTCCACCGTGCGCGGCCGGGGAACCACGGGCTCGACCCGCAACACATGCTCGCGGGCAAACACCAGCCAGTCGATCGCCGGTCCGGTCATCAACTCGTCGAACGTCGGCTTCTTCAGCGTCTCGAGCAACGGCAAATCGTTGAAGTCATCGGTCGCCGAGGCGTCTTCCGCAGGTTCCTCCCCCGCGGGAGTCTCGGCAGCTCCTTCCGTTTTTCCCGCCCCCGGCTGACCACCGGCGGCATTGGGGGCCTGGGCCTGGCCCCGTCCCAATGTCAGACAGAGCCATACCAGGCACACGCGAACGACTAACCAGACTGGACGGTCCATCAGCGACCTCCTGCGGCGGCCAGGGCCGGAGACTGGAGGGGGAGTGAGAGCAGGGCTCCATCGACTGTGGCCAGGACCAACCGGTCACCCCAGACACGGGGACCCCACGCCAGCCGTTCGTAGAGCCGCAACTTCTGTTTCACAGCGCCGCTGCCGGGATCGAGCACCAGCACGTCCCCATCGTCACGGGCCACGATCAGATGGCCCGAGTGTTCGACAGCCCCCACCGCCACGGCCCCTTCCAGAGGAAGTTCCCACAGGGGCTGCAGTTTCTGTCGCAGATCGAGGCAATGCAGTTGCTGGCGCGCCGAATCGACGAGGACCCGGTTTCCCACCACCACCGGTACGCGGGTCGCCGGTCGCGGCAGCTGGAATTTGCCCGTGGGTTCCAGCGACGAGAGATCGACCGCGAAGACCATTCCATTCGAGGCGGCGATGACCCCCTGGTCACCCGCCAGTTGCGGTGCCAGATCCACCGCCGCCCCCGCCTCCCACTTGCCGATCTCGGCGAGGTGCGGCTTGGGGTTCGACTGGTAGCGCCCCTGCATCAGCCGGCCTGTCGCGTCGAGGGCCACAAAGGTCGTGTCGTCGACAGGCAGCAGACCACGCCAGGCGGGGGCTTCCGAAGACTGCACCGGTGCCGTCCACTCTTGGACCGCAGATCCCCCGGTGCCCCGGGGCAGCAGTCGCAGTCGGCCCGCAAGGGGCAGGACATACCCTTCGGCCAGTCGGACCGGTGCCGTCTGCAGGGGCAGATCAAGCTTGGTCTCGCGCGGGGCCGAGTCATTCCCCACAATCCACAGCCGGGACGATTCTCCCGACCACCACACGGCCACCCGGCCATCGGGCAATGCCGAGACCCCCAGCGGGGTCACACTCTTTTCTTCGGGTGTGAGCGTGACAGTGGGCTGCAGTTCGAAGCTTCCCTGGGACAACTTGGCGGCGCTGATCGGGAAGACGTCTCCCTGGGCGGTGACTGCCACGGCCGACCCATCGGTCGCCGGAGTGGTGGTGGCGAGCACGGGAGCTCCCAGCACCGTCTGCCATTCGAGCACCATCTTTTGACGGTCCGCCCCACCCAGCAGGATGGCCGGACTGAACGGCAGGCGGCGTCCCAGGTAGATCGTGTCGGCGGCGGAAGTCAGCGGCAGGGCGGTCAGTCCCGCGGCAATGTTGGAATTGTCGGTGACAATGCTGTCGACCTTCACATCGAAGCGGCGCAGAGCCGTGCTCGACATCCAAAACTGGTCATCGGGGCCCAGCAGCACATGCATCGGGACGTTCTGCGGACCGGGAACCTGGTAGCTGGCCACCTTGGTCAGTGATTGGGCATCACCGGTCTCAGCAATCACAAACGCGGTCAGACGCTCGGGCGTGGAAGCCACGACCACCTGTTTGCCCCGTACGACCGGGGCGTCAAAGATCTGACCCTCGACCGCCGAGCGAGCAATTTCACGGGGGGCTTTGGGATCCCGTGAGGTATCGAGCAGACGCACCAGACTCTTTTCGGCCCCGGCGTTTTCGACCAGCAGCAGGTAGTCTCGCAGCATCAACAGGGGAGCCGAGATCGAACCAGACGGCTGGCCCAACCACACCGTGTGTTCGCACGCCAGCGGACGCCGGCTGAGCACATACAGCGCCGATTCGCGCCCTGCGAGATACATCCGATCCCCCTGCGTCGAAACCGCCGGGGGGCCAATGACCGGCTGGTTGAACTGCAACTCGGCCACCAGTTCGCCCGATTGCAGGTCGACCTGCACCAGGGTGGCACCCTCGGTGGCGAGGAAGACCTGTCCCTCGTGGATCAGGGGCCGGCCGGTCGGAACCGAATTCAAAGGCGTAGCCCAGATTGGCTCACCCGTCCGCGCTTGCAGGCAGATCAGTTGTTTTCTGCCCGAGTCCCAGGCGAGGTAGCCCGCCTGCTTCGATTGCACGGCCACGGGGGCGAAGGGTGTCGCCAAACCGACCGATCGCCTCCAGAGGACTTCCCCCGTCACGGCATCACAGCCGAACAGGGCCCCCTCCGCCACAGCGGCCGCGGTCGTGCCGACCGACGCCACGTCGGTTCGCATCCGTTGCCGCCGGGTGAACCCGAGTGTCACCAGATCCGCGGGGGACGGAACGACCTGCGACTCGACCTGGGGATTCTCGTGCCGGGCGGTGGCCGATTTCTCGGCCTCCAGGGCCGCTTTTAACTGCGTCTGGATACCGCGGTCCTTCTCGGCGACCGCATAGCGGTCGAGCAGCCGTCCATAGGTTTGGAGTGCGCCGAGCGGCTTGCCGGTGTCGATCGCCTTTTTCATCTCGGCGAGGGCCGAATCAAACGTCTCCTGCTGCAGAATGGCGGCTTCGGCCGACTTGAGGGCGGCGGCAATGGCCGCGAGCTGTTCCTCGGGCTTGTTGTCCGGAGGACTCAAGATGTCGAGCAGTTGGCGGGCATCGGTCGAGGTCGCCAACAGGGGACGGCGTTTGGTGGTCTCGGCGGTCTTGGCGGCCCCCAGGGCGATCTTGTCGGCCGCCTGCCGGGCAAAGGTCTTCAGCAGCGAATCTCCCGGTCGGAAATCTTCCGAGTCGCGATACTCGGCCACGAAGTCGTTGAGGGTCTTGAGGCCGTTCTCCCAGTCCGGAATTGCTCCCGACAGAGCCTGTTCGACCCGGGCCTTGCCGATGTTGACCTTGGCCTGCTTGGCCTGGTCGGTCTTGGGGTATTCGGCGGCGAACTTCGTGAAGCCGTCGATGGCCTGCGCAAACTGTCCCGATTCGAGCGACTTCTGAGCCGTCTCGAATTTGCGGTTCATGAATTCGCGGGCCAACACGAACCAGAGGGTCCCGGCGGTCAGAGCCAACACCGCGGCCCCGATGGTCATCCCGACCACCAGGGGGGACTTGGTCAGGTCCTGCTCTCCCGGACGCCGCGGGGTGGGCCGCAGAATCGATTTGGCTGAATCTTTCAGGGAGGGGGACGGTGCCGCCTCTGCTCCCACAATCCCGCCGCCACGGGCCAGCATGGGGCGCTCTTTTTTCGATTCGGGCAGGGCGTCGGCCAGTGCCTCGGCGAGGGGATTGACACCCGCTGAGCCCGACACGCCATAGGGACGGCCATCGTCGGCATCGTCGGTGTCGCGGGCACCCCGTGACCGCGCACCGCGACGGTCGTCGTCAACACGGCGGCCTCCGCGCGATTCGGCCGCGGGGGCTTTCACCTCAAAGACATCGCCCGGGCTGTCGCCACCCCGCCCCGCTTTGCCTGCCGACCGTTCATCCGCCGGGCGGGCGGGCGACGGCCGCTGGCCAGGCCGGCCGGCCGGCTCATCTTCCAGCTTCAACCGGACCTCGTCGACCGCCGGCTTCCCTCCTGCGACGGGAATGTCCGCTTCCGAATCGACGAACACAAATTCGGTGTCGGCGATCCGCAGCCGGTCTCCATCCGACAGCACACCCTTGCGGGCTGACGTGCCATTGAGATTGACTCCGTCCGGGTTGACGGCGGTCAGTTGATAGGCGCTGCCATTCCACAGGATGCGGCACTCAATGGCCTGCACTCCCTGCGCCGACAACTGCACATCGGCAGCCGGGGAGCAGCCGATCGTCACCGGCGACTTCCGGTCAAGCGACCGCACATCGGTCGCGCCAGAGCGGGGACGGATTTCCAGGTGAGCCATGGTTGGAACGGGTTCTCGAGAGGTCAATCCTTGGAGGCGGCCACCATGCGGATCTTCTGCACGCCGATTTCGTTGGCCGCATCGATCACGGCAATCACCGTATCGTGCAGGGCCCCTTCGTCGGCCGACAGCAACAGTTCGTTCCGCTGTGCGTTGAACTTCTGCAACAGGGCGTCACTCAACCGCTGCGAGCCAGGCAGCGGTTCGTCTTCGATGTAGATCACATTGCGATCGTCGATCCGCACGGTGATCGACGAGTCGGCAATGTCGTCGATGGATTGGATTTCCTGTGCCGCCCCCTTTTTCTCGGAGGTGGGAGCAGGCACCTCCATCGACTTTTGCACGCTGAAAGACGCGGTGATCATGAAGAAAATCAGCAGCAGGAAGGTCATATCGACCATGGGGGTCAAGTCCATTTCCTCCTGGTCGACGGGACGCTTCTTCCCCATGTTGAAGCCCCCCAGGTCGACCCGCGGTGCGCGGGGAGGCGGGGGCGCCGCCGACGCCGCCTGGACGGTTGGCTCGGCCGACGCGTCGGAAGGTGCGGCCACGGGATCGTCGGACAAGGGGGGGGCCGGCACTCTTTCGGTGGGAAGGCCCGGTTCCCGCCGGGGAAGAGTCTGGGATTTCGACGGTCCCGTCTCGCCCGAGGCTGCGGGAACCCGTACGCTGGCTCCGCATGACGGACACTCCACCGAGCGGCCGGCATACTTCTGCCCGACGTCGAGCTTCCCCCCACAGGCGTTGCACTGAACTCGAATGGCCATGAGACCCAGCCGGCTCCTGTCCTGTCAGCGGTCTTTCACGCCGACGAAAAATCGCACTCCCTCCACCTCATTGACTCCCCGGGCCACCTCCTGCACCGCCCCGTGGGTCAGACCGCGCTCCCCCTTGATCACCACATCCGGCCGGCCTTCGTTGATCGCCTGCCGCACCGCGGCCTGAATCGCCGGCATCTCCACCGGGTTGGTCAGGTCGGGGTCGAGAAACATCCGGGGTTTGCCCCCGCCCGGAGTCGCCAGGACCGAGATCACCACCGACTTGTTGGTCTCGACTCCCACCCCATGCTTTGCGAACGGCAGGTTGGCTTCCTGCTGACCGGTCATGTTCGAGGCGACCATGAAAAAGATCAGCAGCTGGAAGACGCAGTCGATCATCGGGGTGATGTCCATTTCTCCATCGGACACCGGTTTCTTCGCTCCGCCAAACCCTCCCTCGCCGTCATCAAACAGGCCCATCGATCAACCCCTTCCCTCGGTGGGCTGACGGGTCGATTCGAACTCTTCCAGAAAGACCCCCGTGTATTGCTGGACATGGTCGAGCAGCCGCCCCATCCGCACCTGAATGAACGAGAGTGCGAGGATCAGGGGAATCGATACCAACAGCCCCACGGCGGTGGTCACGAGGGCGAAGCTGATGTCGTCGGCCAACTGCTTGGGATCAACGCCGGTCTGGGTGGCGGAGGCGATCTTGCCGAACGCCGCGATCATCCCCAGCACCGTTCCCAGCAGCCCCAGCATGGGTTCCGACTTGATGACTGTGTTGATCCACGAAATCCGGTACTGCAGGTCCGACAGAACTTCGCGGTCGAAGCTCTCGGTCAACAGGCGGCGGATCGAACCAATGTCGCGGTCCTGGTTTCCCAGGGCCACCATGATCAACTGGGGGACCGCCTTGCTCCAGTACGCCGGGGTGTCGCAGAGGGCCGCCACGCCGTCGGGGTTGCCCCTCCGCAACTCCTGATGAACCTGTTCCAGGAACTCATCGGCCGACTTGCCGGTCTTGAACATCTTCGACTTCAGCCGCCGCAGAACCAGGATCACCTGGTAGACGCCATACAACGCCAGGAACCCCTGGGCGGGGTAGACCGAGTTGTTGGCGAAGTCGATGAGGTACTGAATGCCTTGCTGGAGATCCATGGGGGAACTGCGGGGCTCTCGGTGAAGCTGTGGGCGGTGAAGAGTCGGGAAGCGGCAAACGGGTGGGGGACAGTCTTGGGTGACGTGGGCACGGACGCCAGGGGTTACTTCAGGTAGGTTTGACGAACTACCTCGAATTCGTAACCCGCCCGCGACTGCTGGACTTCGAAAAACGTCCGGCGGATCTCGCTGGCCTTCCGGTTCTTGTAGCGAAACTCCAGCGTGGCCAGCAGGTCTTCGGTCTTCTTGGGGTAGAAATGCAGGATGGGAGCGTTGCCGATGTCGAGTCCCGCCTTGCGGAACAGCTGCACGTCGGCCTGCTTGCGGTTGCCCCCCTGCCAGGTGAAATACAGCCGGGTCTCATCCTTGCCTCCCGAGGCGGTCCGGACGGCGGGACGGGCGTTCGACAACTGCGAGATGTAGGTGAGCTTGCCATTCAGCACCGCCCCCAATTCGATCCCGAAGAAATCGAGCTGCTTCGCATATTCCTCAATGCTCCCCAGCGTTGAGAATCGCACATACCAGCGGTCTTCGCGGGGAAATCCTCCCTTGCCATTGCCCCGCCCCAGCGGACGGCGCCCGGTGCCCGAAGCACTGCCGGGCTTTCCGGTATTCTGCACCCCGCTGTCGAATTGCGCCTCGGTCTGGGCGACCGCCTGCTCTGCCATTTCCAGCACGCTTTCAAACGACTGTTCGACCTGGCGTTCCTCGGCCTCCACCTCGGCGGGGGTGGCGTCGGCCACCTCGGGGAGCGGCGCATCGACCCGCAGGGTTTCATCGGGGGCACCATCTTCCGATCCCCCCGGATCCTCCACCAGCTCGATGATGACTGGGTCGCGCATCACGGGGCGCTGCACCGAGAACCAGGCCACCGCGAGAAACATCACCAACAGCGCCAGGGCCCCCAGGAACGAGATCAGCCCTGAACTGACCGTCTCGTACGAGGTGGTCTTCATGTAGGGGCGGTGCACGGCGGGCTTGGTTCCCGCCGGCGGTATCGCCGCGGTTCCCGCCGGGGCTGGTTTGGGAGGCGCTGCGCTCATGGAAGCTTCTCCCGCAGATCCTGCAGGTCATCCCGCTCGGAATAGGGGCGGACTGAGAGGTACCACTTGCGGGCTTCCCGGGAAATGGCGGCCAACTCTTCCGGTGTGGGGGTTTCCGAAAGCTCGAGGAAATTCGGCTTGCGGGTCATGAACCGCAGGGCATTCCGGGCTTCGATGATCACCGACATCTCAACATCTTCCAGGCGTTCGAGCAGATAGGGAATCGATGCCAGGTTGTTGGTTCTTCCCAAAGCCCAGGTCGCCGTGCGACGGACCTCGACCCGCCGGTCCCGCGACAGATTCTGGAGCCGCTGCTGCTGCCCCACCAGCGCCTCCGGATCCTCGCTGACCACCGTGTCGACAATCGCCTCCTGGACCGCTTCAATCTGGGTCGGATCGAGCTTTTCCAGTTCTCCCAGCAGCTCATCGACCGCCCCCTTGACCTTCCGGGGCTTCGGACCCACCTGGCCCACCTGCAGCTTTGACAGGTCGTCGGGCAGGCCACGAGCCCCGACCAGCACCCCCCCTCCCAGTTTCTGCTTCCGCGGAGCACGCGGAGTTTTCTTGATCGTCTTCTCGGTCGCCTTCACCATGAACATCAGGGCAAAACAGGTGTCGGCCGCATCTCCCGCCTGGTCCATGTTCCAGCCCCCCTCGGTCATCTGCATGGTCAGCAGGTAGTCGCAGCCGTCCTGGTACCAGTCGCGGCCGGCAATCTCCACCAGCCCCGTCAACGCGGCCATGCGTTCCAGCCCGTACAGGTAATAGGCATTCCACTGCTGACCCAGGATGCCTCCCTGGCCGCTCTGCAGGTTGACCTTGTAGTTGGCCGCCAGCCATTTCAGACCGCGGGCCGCCCCATTCGAGATGGATTGCAGCCGCGCCGCGGGTTTGTAGCCCGAATCGTCCCCCTGCAGGATCTTCGGCTTGGTGGGCTCCGCGGCCGCTCCCGGTTCGGGCTCTTTCTCGTCATCCGGTGCCGGGGACAGGATGCCGAACTTGACCGCCGTCGATTTTTTCTTCTTGGCCGCCTTGGCCTCGGCTGTAGCCGGGGTCTCCTCCACTTCTTCCGTCGGCAGGTCACTCGCTTCGGGATAGAGCATCATTCGGGCCAACAGCAGGCTGGATGTGCCCGCCACCGCCATCGAGTGGGTCCCAAACGGATTGGCCGACGTCGGACTGGGGTGATAGGTAAAGCTGCCATCCCGCAATTGGGTCTGCAGGTGCCAGGCGGCCGCCCGATCCCAGGATTTCTTGGGAATGTTGACACCCGCCCGGGAGGCCTCCCACAGACCCAGCATCGTATACTGCGAAATGCTGGTGTCGCCGTTCTGCACTCCTCCCGCCACACCATGCTGGCCGGGGGGATAGAACCAGCCGCCGTGGGCTTCCTGACCCTCCAGAATGTAGGCCGTGATCGCTTCAATCTGGGCCTTGTACTTCACCGGATCGGCCGAGCCGAACGCCATCAGAGTGACGCCCGCCTCATAACGGTGATGATCCACCGGCGAATAGACCCCATTCCGGAAATGGCCGGTCAGCCTGTTGAGAGCATTGGCCACCTCGGGATCGGTCGGTGGGACTTCGGCTTTCAGCAAAGCCAGTGTCGACAGGGCCAACTGACCGCCAGCCTGGCTGCCAATCCGTGATTTGATGTAGCCAATCGCCCGGGCAATCGACCCTTTGATCTGTTCTTCGCTTGCAGCCCGCACCAGATCTGGGCTCGCACCCGACCACCACAGGGCGATCCCCAGCACCACTGCGATTGTCAATCGCGGACGATGACAGACCATTGCAGCCCCTCAAATTGAGGAATGTCCCGGGACAGCGACGGGAACACGAGCGCGTTCGTCAAAAACCGTCTCTTTCCTCTTTCTGGGATGCTATGGGTGCCCCTCCGGACTGTCAAGGAGCCGTCCCGGTTGAGGCCCTTCACCGATGCGGCCCGGCCCCAATCGGCCGTTCAAACTCCCCAATCGACCTGTCAGAAGATAGCATTCCGGAATGAAGCCCCTGCTGGAACTTCTCTCCGCATCCTCCACCGCGGTCATTGCCGTCGCGGGGGTTGTGCACTTTTTCTGCTTCGCCCTGCTGTGGCTCTGGTATCGCCACAGCCGGTCGAAGATTTCGTCGGCCCTCGACGATTTCACCCGCGGGATCCGCCATCGCAGCGTCCTCGACCGCGCCAGCCACCCCCTCGATCAGATCGACGCCTTTCTCGCCGACGTGGCCGATGTTCTCGAAACTCCCGAACGCCGGGAAGAACAGGTCACGCTCTGGCAGCGCATCGCCATCCTCGACGAGAAACGCCGGTACTTCTCTTCGCTCCGGTTCGAGACCTGTTACAACGTCTGCCGCTCGATGATCGAGGCCTATCCGCTCCTGGGAATCCTGGGCACCATCCTCGCCATTGGCCTCGTGGTGCTGGAAGGGAGCGGTGCCACCGCCGGCAAGATTGTCGAACGGTTTGGTCAGGCGATCTGGTCAACCTGCGCCGGGCTCGTGGTGGCGGTCATTCTCATGCTGCTCAACAGTCTGGTCGAACCCTCTTTCGTACGGCTCAACGAACTGCGGTCGCAGACCGCGGCCGCCGTCGCCCGGGTGAAACGTCGCCTGGCCCTCACCGGGAGGGAACCCTGAACCTCCCTCCCCGACGGATCAGCTTTCAGCTTGTCTCGCTCTTCGATTTGCTGATCATCATCATCTTCGCCCAGTACTTTGACCTGCAGGCCAAAGTTCAGGAAGAGCGGGGCCGTGAGAGCGCCTCGGCCCGCGAACAGTCTCTGGCCCGCGTCGCCGCCGAAGAACGGCTGCAGCTCGAGCAACGCCAGTTCGATCACCTCGCCAGCCTGGTGGGCCAGCTGTTTGATATCGATGAGCCGGCGCTTGCCGACCTTCTGACCACCAGGTCCCCCGACGAACAAACCCGGATTCGCCAAGCCCTGGCCCGCATCCGCGACAGTCATGGCATCGAGGGATTGCGGCAGATCCTCACCTTCGCCGAACTGGAGAAACGCTGCGACCTGTGGCAGCTCCATGTCGAGGACGATGGCATTTGCCATATCCGCTCGGGAGACCTGGAAACCCGTTTGCGGACCGACTCGGCCGACCGCTTCGCCGCCGAGCTGCACAAGTTTTACCGAACCCTTCCCGAATCGAAGAGCCTGGTGATGGTGTTGCTCTCGTGGGATGACGCCAGCCGACGCTCGTGGGAAACCGCGGAACGAGGAATGGACCTGACCCTCAACCGGTTGCGGATTGAAGAAGACCGGCGCATCCGGTTTGAGTCGGCCGTCCTGGGCTATCTCCCCCGATTGGCCTCGGCCCCCCCCGGTGCGGCACTGCGTTGAGGTTTGGTCACGACCACGACTGGGCGAGGCTCCGAGGTGCTCGACACAGCCCGGTTTTCGATGGGGACCCCGGGGGCAATCCTGAGGACCGGCTCGCTCTCAGCTTTCACGCTTTTTGTCCGATGGCAACCGCATGACCTTCTCCGAATCCTTGTTGAACCAATTGGCCGCCAACCTGCAGCAGGTGCGGCAGCGGATGCACGCCGTCTGCCTCCGCTCGGGACGCCCGAGCGACGCGGTTCGCCTCGTGGCGGTCACCAAAACCGCCCAGGTCGAATGGATTCGGGCCTTTCTGCAGGTCGCGGGCAGCGGTCCCGAACCGGTGATCGATCTGGGAGAGAACCGGCCCCAGCAACTGGCCAGCCGGTCCCGCGAGCTGCCCCCGTCGATCCGCTGGCATCTGATCGGTCATCTGCAGCGGAACAAGGTCGATCTGGCTGTCGCCCATTGCAGTCTCGTGCATTCGGTCGACAGCGAGCGCCTGCTGCAGGCGCTGAATGCCGAGGCGGCGAAAGCCGGGCGGAGGCTGCCCATTCTGCTGGAAGTCAATGTCTCGGGCGAGACACAGAAGCATGGGTTCTCGCCAGCCGAGCTGGAAGCCCGCTTCGAATCCCTCGTCCAGAACCCCCACCTCGATCTGCAGGGGCTGATGACCATGGCCCCCTTCGCCGACGATCCCGAACTCGCCCGGCCTACCTTCCGGGGCCTGCGCGAACTGCGCGACCGCCTCGTCTCCCGCGGAATTCCCGGCGTCCACCTGCCCCACCTCTCGATGGGCATGAGTGGCGACTTCGAAGCCGCCATCGAAGAAGGGGCGACGCTGGTCCGGGTGGGCTCGGCACTGTGGGACCGCATCCCTCCCTCAGCCTGAGGCCGCTCCCCCGGCACGCTCGCCCCGTTCCGTCAGTCGCATCACTTCGCAGGCTGACCCCACCTCAATTACCATGCGGGCCGATTTGCGACAGGTTCTTTCCGACCGTTCTCTCCTCCTGACCCCCACTCGCCTCCATGAGCCGTCATTCCGATCTCACCCGTGTCCTCAACAGCGGCATTGTCGCCATCATCCGGTCTCAATCGAGCGAGCAGCTCGTTGAGGTGGCCAAGGCGCTGTATGAGGGGGGCGTGGATGTGCTCGAGGTCACCTTCACTGTTCCCAACGTCCTCAACATCATTGCCGAGGTGAAAAAGGCCCTGGGGAACAAGGTGCTGTTGGGGGCGGGGACGGTGCTCGATACCGAGACCGCCCGGGCGGCGATCCTGGCCGGAGCCGAGTTCATCGTCTCGCCGGCGGTCAACGTCGACGTCATCCGGCTCTGCAACCGCTACGACAAACTGATCATGCCCGGAGCGTTCACTCCCACCGAGATCATCACCGCCTGGGACGCTGGGGCCGATGTGGTGAAGGTCTTCCCCGCCGATTTTGTCGGGCCGCAATACCTCAAGGCGATTCACGGCCCGCTGCCGCAGGTCCGGCTCATGCCGACCGGTGGAGTCAACCTCGACACGATCCACGACTTCCTCAAAGCGGGAGCCTGTGCCGTGGGATTGGGAGGAGCCCTCGTCGAGCCCAAGGCTGTGGCGGCGAACGACATGGCCCGCATCAAGAGCCTCGCCAGCCAGTACGTCGAAGCGGTGAAGGCGTTCCGGGCGAAGTCCTGATCCCCAGAACGAATCCCTGGCGAACTGCCCAAAAACGTCAGCCGGTTGCCGGGAGACATTCCCGACAGCCGGCTTTCTTGTTGACAGGTGTTGCTGTCACACCCCAGACCTGTGTCCTTCGACCTGCGTCGCGGCGGCGTTGTCTCGGGCCACACCAGGCAGCCGTGGTCACGGGGCAGAGGCTCAGCCCGAGGTCCGCGCGGGGGTATTGGCCGCATGCTGCGGCAGCTCGCACGCCCCGCCGGCACAGCGTCCTGTCAGCCGCAACCGGTTGCGGGCGAAGAT
>Ga0315905_10003387_pt1 | contig 16470 bp, 13 predicted proteins | sample LakEriMetagenome_5_FD_203522 | JGI IMG/M metagenome (GOLD analysis project Ga0315905, IMG submission 203522) | Freshwater fungal communities from buoy surface, Lake Erie, Ohio, United States - Buoy 4 MA121 | ecosystem: Environmental > Aquatic > Freshwater > Lake | place: USA: Lake Erie, Ohio... | reverse complement strand
AGAGAGGAGTTTGATTGACAATCAAGAAGTGACTCAAGGTCGGTAAGCGCAACGCCCTGTCGGGTCACACCGCCTCTGGGCGCTCGGGCTCCAGCAAATAACGGCGAGAGAGAGAGAGAGGCAGAGGGGGGAAGAGAGGGAGAGGGAGGGAGGGACAGAGAGAGATTCATACACACACACACACACGCACACACACACACACACACACACACACACACACACAGGGGAGGTGGTTGGAGGCAGCGCAGACACTGCTGCAGGCAAGTGCTCAAAAGTCCGCACATATTAGGTCTCTTTTGCCCTATAGTAGGTCTCTTTTGACACTTTTGGTCTACGCAGGCGCGCGCTATCATGCTCTCCTGCCTGCAGGAGGAGGACAGGAGGGTGCAGGACGTATCCGAAAGGCTCGCACGTGCGCAAGTCCAGGTGGCAGCGGAGCAGCTCACGTCGCGCGCCCCGGCAGCTGTCAACGCGATGTCCTTTTATTAAGTGGGTTTAGGTACCTGGACTAAACCAACAAGACAGCTGTTGAGCGCACGTGCGATAGCACGACACACGGAGAGAGAGAGAGAGAGAGAGAGAGAGAGAGAGAGAGAGAGAAGTTTATTGACAATCAAATAGATGACTGAAGGTCGGTAAGTACAACGCCTCTTCAGGGTGACACCGCCGCTGGGCACTCGATAGCACTACACACGAGAGAGAGGGGCGCGAAAGCGCATTTTTTTTTAATCGTAAATGAAATATTTAATATTGTCCTATCAAAGCATGTGTAGTAAGTGCTACGCCTCCTCTTATTAATGTGTTCATGTACTGGGACATACATGGGACATACATGTAGATGCCATATCAAAGCAGCTCTCCAACGCGAAAGAGGGGTGCGATAGCGCATTTGCCCTCTGCTTTTCATTCGGCTCCCCTTTGTACCCATGGCTTGCCCTATGCCACGAACTGTGAACACGGAACACATTCTAAAGAGAACACATTCTACTCAACGTCCCATGTACCCTGGTTCGCCCTATGCCACGAACACGCAACACCCTTGCATTGCTTGGCATTGTTTCGCAGTGCTCAACACCCGTGGCCTTCATCTGCTGCATCCAGTGTAGAGAACACATTCTAAACAGAACACATTCTACTGAACACCCATGGCCTTCATCTGCTGCATCCAGGTGGATTCAGTGGCCTTTTCCTTGGCCTGCGCCTGTGCCTACACAACACACGGCGGCACACAAACACGGGGGAGAGCGTGGGTGTGGGCGGCGGGGGAGAGGCGGGGTGGAGCAGCGCAGCGCATGACACCGTTGCGTCAGGTTCATGTGACGCTCTTGCCTGAGTTCTCTTGCCTCAGTTGCGCAGGCATCATTACTTCCTTTAAAGATATGATGTAATTCAATTGCAAATATGTTCAGGGGTTGATCTTTTACTAGAGCAGGGGTAGTGGCACCCCATTTGTTCGCCCTGTGCTCACACACAGCTCTCTACATACCTCGTATGCGGCTCGCTGGGCCGGGGTCTGGAAGACCGGCCCCTTGGATCACAGCATCTCCAAACGCTGCGGCTCCTGCTTGAAGCTCGAAGCGTGCACCGCCAGTGCTGCGAACATTGGCACAGCAGAGAGGTGGCAAGAGAAACTGCGGCAACGGTTTTAGGCTTCAGGTCCAGGGTTTAGGGTTTAGGGTTTAGGTTTTATGGTTCATGGGTGCGTGAACGCGCGGGCGCGCAATGAGAACAGGGGCAGGGAGCAGAGCGGGAGCGTGAACGCGCTCGAGCTCTTTCGAACTATTGTGAGATCATGGTCATTCAAATCTCACCCTCCTCCCGCTTCCGGAGTCCTCACGCTGCCGAAACTGAGTTTCGTTTCATACCATGATACCTGGAAGGGTTTATTGTAATAGAGTAGTTGAAAAGTTTGACGTGGAACGAGAAAAGAAAAATTGCTTCTAAAACTGGAACAACTTGCGGGGCTAAGCGAGGACGAGGTTACAGCAACCCTTTACTTTCCACGATCCTATCTGCGCGGCTGTTACTTTACCACGATCTTTATGCGCGTCCAGCCCGATCGGCGGTGGGCAGCCCAGCGACCTGGAGCGCTGCAGCATGCGCGATGAGTCATCATCTTTCTGCGCATCCAGCCCGACCGACGGTTGGCATCCAAGGGAAATGGTTGCCCACCGCCGATCGGGCTGGATGCGCATAAAGATCGTGGACACGCTGCGCATGCTGCAGCGCTCGCCCAGACGCTGGCCGACAAACGGTACAAGCGTCGGGCTGGACCGCGATGGCGGTCCCTGCTGGCAGAGCCGTGGAAGATCGCTGTTGGGGCCGGCTCAGAGCGGCGTCACGCTGGTTTGCGTTCAAGGCAGCGGTTCTGTGGCTGATGCATTATTTGGGTAGGGCAGATGTTCGCGATCCTGGCTGCCTTCACCCAGCTCAATGAGTTCCAGTACGCCGCCACTCCACGCCCTCCTTGCGACTCGGACGACGTGTGGGCGGGTGTGTGCTCAGACCCTAAACCCTGAACCCTAAGCTCTGAACCCCAAACCCTAAATCCAGACTCCCTGCCCGCTGCTGCCATCGCCTCCTCCCGCGTGCGACTGCGAAGCGTTGCATTGCAAACAGCGTCGCGCACCATCGAGAGCGCGCGCATTCACGCGGCTTTGGCTGACACAAGTGTGGGTTATTACTCAAGTGTGTATAAATAATATATTTGATATTACCAATATACTGAGTGTGTATTATATAATGACAACAATAATAGTTTTAATTTTTTCTTTTGGCTTTGCGCTTTGGGCGAGAGGTGTGTGGGCTCCTGTGTCGATGAATCCGTGCGTCTGCGCCAAAAAAAAAACAGGCTGGGCGCAAGAGGGTGTGCTTGGCGTAGGGGAACCTGGCAAGCTGACAGCAAACTGCGCATGAGAAGATGAATCTTTGGAAAAAGCAAAAATCAAAGCTGAATTTTCCCCAGAAGGCCATCGAGCAGACCTTATCTGAGACCTAGAGTAGTTCTCTTTTGCCTCTCAATAGGTCTACAATAGGTCTCTTTTGCCTCTCAATAGGTCTCTTTTGCCTCTCAATAGGTCTACAATAGGTCTTAATCTGAGACGGCCATTTGATTCGGCGCGAAAATGGAGCATATTATGTAATGTACTGTGAGAATCCGTGAACAAAAGTGACACAAAATATTGCCTCTCTCACTCACGTCGCTTCTGGGGCACGCTAGGGTATGCACCCTCTCTCACATGTAGGGTCTGTCCCATGTAAGTAAGGTCTGTTCCATGTGTATTGCCTCTCTCACTCAAATCGCTTCTGGACCAATCTGTACCGCTTTCCAGGTTTGGCAACTGCCCGATCACGGTGTTTCCCCCACCCCCAAATTCCACTCGCACCCCTGTGATTCTCTATCTTTGGGTGGTGGATTTCCCCACCGACTGGCTATGTCTCACCCTGGCTCTCTACATGATCTACACTGTCTGACAACACGTCTGTCAACATCATGGTACTTGATCGGGCCTTGCACAAAATATGCATATCACGCCAGAGCATGATCGGTATGTCCCTGGAAACGCGGCGACTCCATCGGTGGGCTCGCGCGTCGCGGCGACTGCAGCGGTGGACCGCTGCGGTTTTGGGGTGAATCACGCTGCCAGGGTTGAAATGAAGCCTCTGCCCAATCACAACAGAAAGACAGGTTTGAAGTGAACGCTCCGCCCAATCGCATCTGAATGAAGAAAACGAGCTGGGCGCGTTTGGCAGTCATGGTACTCCTATTTCATCGCCAGCCCACCACACGCGCACACATTGCGTGCGTGCATGCATGCCCGCACCGGCGAAACGATCCATGTCGGACATGACAGGCCAGGAACCCTTATCCACCATATCACGGTCCTCATTTTCCACGACACAATGTTCAGCTCCCCAAGCACCGCGTTTCAATATGACATGGAACGGCCTGGCCCAGAAATTCAAATCATCAGTCGTGCTGCGTGTGATTCGATTGGCAGCTCAGAGAAATACATCGCTGAATGTGTGCTGAGTGTGTGTGCGCGCACAAAAAGCCTTGGTTTCATCGGCAGTCAACAATCAAGCGTGTTCTATCCCACGTGCCACCATCAATACTACCCATCAACACTACCTGCCACCGTTAAACGCTTTGGCCCCACCATCCTTGTCTGCAAATTTGAGCACCACCCGGGACCCGCGCTTGCCGATCACCCGCTCTTTGACTTCATCCATGTCCATGTGCAGGATGGTGTGATGGTCGATTTCCATCAAATGCATTCCGGGCTGTTCACATGTTCACACACAAAGAACAGGGGGGAGGGGAATAGCAGAATTAATAAACTATGTGTTGGGGCTTAAAATAATTTTGATTTTCGGTTTTGCGCATTTGGGTTTTTGATCGCACCTTGAGGATGCCGCAAAGATCCGCAGAAAGGCCCGGCACAAGCTGCGTGCTCATCAAATGTCAGCAGATCTGCACAGTACAGCCAGAAAGTTTGGCAAATTACTTTCCAGTGTTTACCTTTTCAATCACGATGTCCTCGAGGTCATGACTACTCTTTCCTGAATATTTCAGAGCAAGCCCGACACCAACGGGGTTGGGAAGCTTGTAGAAACGATCGAACTCTGCTTTCACGTGATCGCGTTCTTGCTGGTAATAAGCACACTTTTCCCGAAGGTCTCGTTCTATCGCTCCGTGCTGCTCTATCCACTTCACCTTTTCCTGGCTCAGCTGATCCTTGAGCTCTCTGGAGATCTTGGCCATGTTTTCGTCGTATTTACGGCGCTCTTCATTTACCTTGTCCTGGCACTCATTCTTGAGTGTCATGACCTCGTTCTTGAGTACCATGTACTTTTCCTGGCAATCGCTTTTGACCTTTCCAATGGCTTCATCGTGTTCGCGTTCGAGCTCGTCCATCTTCAGCTGCCACTCCAAAGCAACAGACATTCGCTCACTTGCAATGCGGCTCTCAACGGACTTGGCGAGTTCCTCCAGCTCGGCCTGGCGACGCAACTGATCCTGGAGCTGTGCGGATAACTTGGAAACTTTGTCCTGCCACTCATCTTTGACCTTACCAATGGCTGTATCTTGTTCGCGTTTGCGCTCGTCCATCTTGAGCTGCCACTCTGTAGCTACAGACATTCGCTCACTTGCAATGCGGGCATCAATCGCCTTGTTGAGTGCATCCAGGTCGACCTGCTTCTGCCTTAATATAACTTCGCACTCCTTCTGTACCTTTTCGGGAATCGAAGCAATTATCCTATTTCTGTCATCTTGCTCTTGCTTAAGATCAGACTGCAGACTCTCAACCTTCCGAGCATTGGCCGCGGCGATGCGCGCCTTTTCTGCTTCCTCATTTTTGACCAAAGCCTCGTACCGAACGCTCCATTGTTGGTTCAGGTCATCTTGATCTCTGGTGAATTGATGGATGCGATCACTCAACTCTGCTTTACACTTTGCAATCTCTGCATCGTGTTCCTTGTCGGCTGATTCCTTGAGTTTTAGCAGTTGCTTCAGCTGCTCGTGCAGGTCATCCGTCTGCTCCTTGAAAGATTTCAACAGATTGATGCGCTCTTTCTCGACACGCTTGTCAAAGTCATGCTTGAGGGCTTGTAACTCGGCCAAGTCCTTTTCAATCTCGAGATCCTTGGCCCTGAGCTTGTCTGCGAATTCCAACTTGAGCATTTCATGCTGCGTCTTCTGTTGCTCTTCTTTTTCTGTTAGTTCCTTAAGCTTAGCATCAAAGCTTTTCTGTGCATTTTCCAAGTTCAGGTGCGATGCCAGCATCTTTTCGGTGATCTCCGACTGTTTTTGTTGCATGCTTTCGTCAAACTTCTTCCGTTGTTGCTCTATTTCCCTTTTGCAGTTGTCGTTCTCCTGCAACAGCGCCGCCAGAGCTTCCTTGAGCCGGATGACCTCAGAGGTCTGGCTTTTGAGACCATCCTGCAGATCTTCGATCGTCCCGCGATATTCCACCAGCAGGTCCTTCGCGGCTTGGCAACTCTTGTAGGAAGTCTCGAGCTCACGGTACTTGAGCGTCAGGTCTTCATGTTCCCGTTTGAGCCCCTGGAAATTGCTTAGCTCCTCTCCCATTTTTTTGTCGGTGCTCTTGATGCGAAGCTCCAGTGCGGCCTCTGAGGCCATTGAGTGAGCCAACTTGGCCTCAAGAACGGCGAACTCCTTCTCGGTGTCCCGGAGCTTACTAAGCGTTGTTTCAAGCTCCTGCTGCAGCATACCAACTTTGGCCGCAGCCTTCTCGAGCGGGGGAATGCGTTGGAGGTGGGCATCGGCCTTCATATCCGCCGACGCTGCTTCAAGTCCAGCAGCCTGTGCGCGACTGCGCAGCGCATCATTCTCTCGCGACAGTTGTGCTTTTATCCCCTCCAGCTCCGCATTCGCGGCGATAGTTTCATTCAGCATCTTCTGCTGCTCGACCATCTTTTGGAGAGTGGCCTGGATCTGCTGTTCCTTGTCAGCCAACATGGTCTGGAGGCGCACAACCTCATTGCTGAGAGCTTGCTTCTCCTCCTCTAAACGGTCTTTGAGAGCTTTTTGCTCCTTTAGCTCCCTTTGGGCATCGTTGGCCAACCTGCGAGCGGCATCAATGTCTTTTTCAGCAAGCTGCTTCAGTCCATTGTCGCGGTCTTTGTCTTGTTGCAGGCTCTGTAAATCTTTCTTCATCGCCTCATTGTCGGAAGTCAGCAAAGCAAGTTGAGCTTGAGCGTCCGCGAGCCGCTGCATAGCAGTCTTTCTAGCAAAATCAACCTCGCGGTACATGCGGTGCGACAGATCGCGTTCCTCCTCCGCGCCAGACGCCTGGCGCTTGAGGTCTTCGATTTCTTGGCGCAGCTTGCGGATCTCCTTCTCTGCCTCGTCGCGTTCGCCCTGCGCCTTGTCGCATGCAGCCATGGCCTCTTTGGTGCGTTCCATGAAATCCTGCTGTTCTTTCAGCTGCCCCTCCAGCGACGCCTTGAGACGTGAAAGCTCGATTTTCAGTTCCGACGTCTTGGCGTATTCCTTGGCCAGCTCGTCATCGGCAACGCGCAGTGCGTTTCGTGTGCTGGCAAGCGCCGCACGGTAGCCCTCGAGCTCGATCGAGAGCTCCTCGCGCTGAGTGCTCTCTGAAGCTGCGCGCTTCGACTCCACCATCCACATCTGGCGGAACTCCTGCGCGGATGTCTCTGACTCGGCGAGCTGCTGCTCTGTGACCGACACGCGATCGTGCAACTCCCACCACTCCAGACATCCACGCATCAGCGTGACGTCAATGGCGCTGTGCGCGCCCTTTTGCCTGACAGTGAGCACGCAGGTGCTGCCATTGCGGCCAACCAGCACCCGCTTCACCTTGGCCAGGTCCCAAGTGCTAGTGTCATGTCCATTGACAGCCACTAGCTCGTCTGCACAGAGACACTGATGAGGTTAGGAGCCGCACAATCCGACGGGGAAGGGCGCACGGCAAGCACCCACTACCCACACTTACCACCAGGTTTCAGCGTGCCCTCGCGGTCGGCAGACGACATCGGCTGGATGCTGCGGACGGCCGTGATCGACTTGGAGCCTGAGCGCTCCAAGAGGATTCCGATACCCGCGAGGCCCACGGGCTCCTCCACGTTGACCGGCGGCGCGCCAACGCGGCCGCGCGAGGTCTCGGTGTAGTAGACCTCTGGGTCCTCATGTTGGAAATGCTGCGAATCATAGGCAGCAGAGTCGCGAGCGCCGCCCGGTCCTGCCTGCCGCGGAGGATTGATCCTGCGAGGCGCAGCGAGCCGACGGACTCAGAGGCTGCACATGCGCACGCACGCCGCGCGCGCTGGCCGCAGCTCCCAGCGCTCACCTCTGCGGCGGGGGCGACGTGAAGCGGCTCCCGTTGTTGTGGCTGTACTCGCCGTCCATGGCCTGAGAAAAAGGGGATTTTGAGGAGATTGTGGAGAGGCCCCCGGCACGCGCGGCGAGCACCGACGAATCTTGCTCGAACCTCGGCGTGCAGACTCCCTTGCTCCTGGGACCTCCTGGGCAACTACAGGACCAGTTCCTCAGAGGTTTCGGTCGGAGATGACTTCGTTTTATTCATAGAGTATTTTAATTTGTCGGAGTCGTACGACAGTTGTACTGAACATACTTATCTCCCTGGTAAAAAATTAACCACCCGCACAAATTTCTGTGTAAGCGGTTGAGTTTCGAAGTTGTGGTTTCACGTCGATGGCGAAAATGAGAGAAGGAATCACGGCGACGTGATGCATTGGCGCCTGCGTCTCGCAGCGCCTGCACACCCCGGCTGACCGTTGGTCGCCGCTAGACGCGAGCATGGCGCCGCACGCCGCACTGAACTCATGCCGCACTTGCCGGGGCGTGCGCCGCACCGTGCTGCCGCTGCTCCTCGTATGTGCGCACCAGCTGCCCAGCACCGGCGGCCAGGTGCGTCTCACTGTCTGCGGCGTCGCGCGTGCCCCGCTCAGTGCACACTTTGGCGTTGAGCGTGTTCAGTCGGCGGGCTGTGTGTGGTGCAGGGGCCTGCGTGTGGCAACAAGCCAAACATCTTCACCCCGGGTATTGTCGAGTGCCCCATTCAGCTGACGGCCCCGAAGGTCGAATCCCCATGGCGAGGCAGAGCGGTAATGTGCATCTTGCGCATCGCCCGGACGGCGATAAACAGTTATGCGCATGGTCAGCGTTGTTGCAGACAGCGCCAGCAGCGTAGCCTGACGCGTGACCCCAAACAGGGCGGGCGGGAGGGTGCGACAGGCTTCTCTGACTTTGCGGCGCCCGACAAGAAGCCCAAGCTGAATTGGAAGGTAGTTCTGTCCCCGGCACCGCAGACAGCTTTCGGCTTCCATTCGCCTGTGCTCAGCGGCGACGGTTCGATTTACTTTGGCTCCCCAACGGGGCACGTTTGGGGATATACGCCAAACGGCGTGCTGACGCTTGTTAGCGATGTGCAAGCCAAGATCGAAGGCAAGCCCTCCGCGTGCTTCCTGCCTTCTTGCTCCCACTTTGATGGCTCTGTGCTTGCTCGCTAAGCGCGGCTGATTTCTGGGCCCTCAATGCGCGTTCGTCTGATGCCTGCCGTTTCGCAGGCGTGGCAGCGATCTGGGGCAACGTGATAGCTGTCACCTCTCAGACGGGGCTGCACCTAATAGACACCAGGATATCAATCCCGCCCCCTACGCGAAATTTTTACACGTGGCAGCCCGCGACTGGGGGCATTGTGAGCTCACCAGTATTTGTGGCCCGTGACACGAATGCCCCCAGGGAGGAGGACCACGGCCCTGCAATTTACGTGACGACTCTCGATCAGCATGTTTACAAGCTTGCTCTGAAGGGCGATTGCAACGGACAGGTGTCTGAGCCATGTATTTCCATGACCGCAATGGTAGTGTGGCGTAAGCATATTGAATTCACGACGGAATCTGCGCCCTTCTACAAGGTTCAAGACTATCGATGCACGGAACCTTTCAAAGTTTCTCGTACTGCCGATTTGCAATGCGTCAAATGCAAAAGGCAGCTCCCGTGTTCGCAAAGGTGTCTCGAGTGCGAAGATCAGACGGTCGGCGGCTACAATCCGCTTAGGTCCTCACCGGTGCTGTATGGGGAGATGCTGTATGTAATCGCTTGGGATGGGTTGCATGCTCTGAGGCGCTCCAACGGTGAGCGGGCATGGCACTACTTCATCATGTTGGACTCACAGTTCGAACAAGACGAAAGGTTTAATGCTGGTACGAGCTACCATCGGCAGCGACTCATGGCACTTTCGTGTGTAGTTCTGTCTGACGTCGTCATTTTTCCTTCCGCCAGCACGGTGGTATGCGTGAATCGCAAAGATGGGTCTTTGAAATGGCGTGCTCAGCATCCTCGAACCTATGACTACATCAGTACACCCGTGGTTTATCGGCTCAAGGACTCCACAACAGAGGTCACTCTGTCGTACGTTTACATTGACACATAAGCACACGCACTCTCTGCCTCTCTCTCGCTCGCTCGCTCGCTCGCTCGCGCGTGCGCGTATGCGCGCTCTGTCTTGCATGCACACATACGGGCGTGCACAAAAATGCAGCATGCTTCTGTTGTCTGTGCCTCTCGTTTCTCCTTACATGGCATGCAACCGCAGGGGGATGCCATCTTGATTTCATCCATGGATGGCAGCATGTACTGTCTGGATCTAGACACGGGTTCCACCCTGTGGTCTTATCACACAGGCGTGGAGAATGTCACGCAAGCGCTTGCGCCAGTCGTAGACTCATACTCAAATATTTTTCTTCTTGAAAAAGACAAGTTGACGGCACTTGATAAAAGTGGCAAGACACTGTGGAACGAGGTATGCCAGAATTTTGCCATGCACGCCCTTGCCTGCTGTCGTCTTGCCGCGAACCAACGTGGTTGGAATAGTAGTAGTATCTTGAACGAGAGAGAGGAAGGAGGAGTGAAGTAAGGGCGAGAACGAATGTATTCAAGGACTCTGCCAGATTGCTCAGTGCTTTAAAACGCTCTCATACAGGCGAGTTGTGGAGGAGGAGGCATCCTTTCTTCGCCAGCGATTTCAAGAGAAGGCATGATATCCGTAGCCTGCAACGATTCATCGCTGCGTCTTTACTGCTGCCGTACCTGCGAGGCGACAGAAGCGGTGTGTTTTGGGTATGTGTTAGGTCTATTTTGGCTATTTGTTAGGTCTCTTTTGACACTTACGCATACCTCAGGTCCCAAGCGCAGGATCGCCCTTCAATTCAAACGACATGGCGGTCAACGTGACTGTGCGGCACCGTATGCTATGGAGCTCTGAGAAAGACGTTGGTATGTGCCGCATGGGTTCCAAGAGCTGGCCTGTCCGCCGCATCAACGACACAATGGTTGAGTGCCAGATACCAACATTTAAGGCGCAGCTAGATGATGAGGCAAAAGCCTCGATCATTCTGAAGCAGCACACGGTCTTATACTCGAAATGCTACGCGAATTCTTCCTCAGGACCAGTTCAGGTGCCGTGCAGCTACCTGGATGACTCACAGGTGTTTCTCCCTGTATGTCGCAAGAGAATCCAAGATAGCGACATTGGGTATTCTAATAGCCAGAGCAGCGCTAAACTTTGCAAAGGCTGTCAAACATGCACGAAAATGGCGCGGTTGGATGTGGATCTAAAAATTTCATACATAGGAAATGAGTCATGCAAGGGGCAGATTTTCACGTATTTTTTCCCGATTGTCGTAGTGCAAAATGACACGATTTTCCCAGCTAAGCTACCCAAGGATTATACTCCACTCATCATCAACCTGGTGATCATCTTTTGCATCTTACTGGTTTCCATGTTCATCTTGACGTGGATTCGCCACAAAATAGAAAAATATATGGCAGAGTTAGAAGATCAAAAGGTGGAGCAAATGGCAGCATTTCTCAATTCGCCAGATTTGGACCCGCAGATTAAGAGAATTATCATTCAAGCCAGGAATCGCCTGCAAAATTCTGGCAATGGGCTGCTCGAAGCGTGGGATAAATGGCGCAACGAGGTTGACGAGGCATACAACACCCGCATTTTCCTGAAAGTGGGCAACGTGAAAACTCAGGAAGAATATGACAGGCTGCTAATCAAACACAGTGATCTCCGTGATGCTGATAAACTATGGACATTTGTCTGGTCTCAGCTAAATAAGGGCGAGGCTACCTGGGTTGCTACTCGGCGCATCATGGACGTACTCACCAGCTTTTCGCCATACTGGGGAGACTTATGGGCATGCTACCTTGAGGTGGAGATCGAAGGGTTTCGCCAAAAGTTGCGAAAGATGAGACGCCTGAAATCGTACGCTCGTCGTGGTGAAACAGTGTGGACAAAGAATCACGACCATTTCGAGAACCAACGTCTGCGCAGTTGGATGGTCTACCACAAGCACTCTCTCACAACTGAAAAGGGGTTCTCATCGATCTGCAAAACTCTAACAAAGGAGACAGCGCTACCATTGAGCAGTGTTGGGCTGGGCGCACCCCTGGAACAGAGTGACGAAGAAATCACGTTTGTATACTTCGGAGACACCGGAGCAATCGGCATTGGAATCGCCGATGAAACCATTCCCCTTCAGATCAAGCCCCATGAGACAGGACGCGAACAGAAAGCATGGTACTATGCATCGGGGGCTGCACAGGAGCCGTATTCTACTGTGACAGGCGAAATCAAAATAGTAGTCGTCGAGGCACGCAACTTGCGCTCTGCAGATCTCTTGTCCTTCATCGGCTTGATGCAATATTTTGGGGTGGGATTTGGGATGATGCGACCATTTGCTCAATTAAGCACAAACTCCAGTGTCGGCGAGGGTCTGACCCGCGAGTGGAAAACAACTACTTCTAAATCCCTCAATGCGTCGTTTCCGCACTGGAATGAGGAATTTCGGATCTGTCTGCGTGGTAACGAGTTGGCGATACGCCTCGAAATCTTGCACGATGCTCACCCTCGCCCCGTGCTTCTCGGGTGTGTTTTGAAGCATATGAGTGCGTGCAGTAGAATTGCGACAAAATGTTCTTCTTGCTCCATTGTTACTTGGACAGCGTACCGCGCTCCGTGCGCACCTTGTGCATGTGCGCACAACACCTTGAGATCGCTGCTGAGTGTTTCGGTTCACAGATCTGCACGCATACCATTGAACCTGCTCAAGCAAGCATCGTGCAAGTGCTGGGTGCCAATTTTCAACGGAGTCCATCATGTCGGTGATGTTCTCTTGCAGGTAAGGGACCGCCATGAGAGGGCATCTGACTGGCAGTATCTTTCTGGTATCCTGCACGTGTGAACTAAGACAATAAATTCGCAATGTCTGTATCTTGCAGACATCATACTCCGTGCCGATCGAGGAGATCAATATAGTCCAGGACGAGGGAGAAGCCAGGATTGTTTTCAGGTTTCAAATATATTAGAATGGAAGACTTGTATTTTGATGACCACGGCTGACATTTCGAGAAATATTGCCATTGCCAGGACGATCGATGCGGATGCTGGGGAAAGGGGCTTGATCGATACAGAGCTCCTTCGCAACCAGCTCACTCTGCTGGGCCATCCATCTGAAAAAGTGGATGAAATGATGTACATAGCTGATCGGCGATGCGTCGGGAAGATCTCCTATATGCAGTATTGGAATGCGCTATTACCGTACCTTTTCGAAAATCGAATCCGACACATCGCCTCTACAATCCACCCGATATTCCGTTCTGAAGAGGCTCTTCCCGAGTTAGAATCTATCACTCCCCCCACATCTCCTAGACCTGCCCACGACGCAGAAGATTTTACGCGCCTGTCCAGTGGCTTTTCACGGTTGCCAAGTGCTGCCTCCTCTATTGTTTCGGTGGTCTCACAAGCTGCGCAGCAGATTGCGCGTGGCATATCACGGTTGCCAAGTCTTAGTGGAGGCAACGTGAGAAGAGGTGGGCCCATGGACGGCAGCATGGAAGCAGATGAAGCAAGCAATCACACGGAAGCGCACGCCAAGAGAGCGCAGGCAAGCAGGCCAGCGCCCTTGATCGATCTTGATGGCAACGGCATAGTGGATGCACAGGAGTTCAACACCGCAGATGAAGCAAGCACTCAATTTGGCGAGCCCGTGAATGGAACTCAAGATGCAAAGGGGCATGGTGAGCATGCATACCAAGACGCCGAGCCCCAGGCACCGCGGGATGAGCTGGCAGATCTTGCAGGGCAGGTAATGGAACGATCCCTGCTGTTTTACGCCCTGGATTTGAAGGTCACGCGGGCTTTTCTCCGCCTCGCCACTCAGCTTACTTTACAGCCAGGCGAACATCTACACAACGAGGACGATGAGATTCCGTGCATTTCTGTTGTGCGCAGCGGTACTTTGATGCTCTATCGCCCTGCAGAGGAGGAGGGAACCATCGGAGAGGCAGCGATGCATGCGATCGTCATCGCGGAGCAGACGGAGCCGAAATTGGAGGCGTTTGGACGGTTGGAGGCTGGAGACGTTATCGGCGAAATGAACTGTTTGTTGAAAGAGGCGTGTTCCGTTGTCTTCCGTGCCGAAACAAAGACCCGACTACTGCAAATTCCGCGACGCGACCTATTCAAAATGTTGCCCCGCAACAGCCGCGAGGTACCTGTGTGAGTATGCTTGAAGCCCGCGTGCCCTCTAAGAGTAAGTTCTGTTCGCTGACATCCTATCTGCTCTCTTGTGAACTTTTTCCGTGTGCAATAGTATTTCGACCCCCCAGACGTGCTCGAATCTCCCTTGGGCTCTCCGTTAGCACGCGGCACAGGATTGCCGGTGCGCCCTGGGAGAGCTGTCGGAGGGGCAGTGAAGACATCGGAAGATGGCTTCGTGCCTCCGCCACCACCTGAAAGCAGCAACTGGAAAATGCACAAGTCCGGAGGCGCCATGTACGAAGGTGCAAGGTGTATTGCTAAAAACCTGCCAAGTTTACGGTCTGGAGACCGGGTTCGCATTAAGGTAGATCGTGGCTTCGGGCTGTTGCGAGTGTGGATCAACGAACATGAGCTCAGCACCACAGTGGCAGGTTTTCAAGGTGAAGTACGTCCCATGGTTTACCTCACCGGCAAAGGAGCAAGCTGTACGATGGCGACTCGCAAGGAGCGCGTCATCCGCTGCGTTGTAGTGGCAGCAGAAGGGCTACCCAAGACGGATGTTATAACAGGCTTGGCAGATCCCTACGTCAAAATTCATCTCACTTCAGTTCAGGCGCAGGGCGGGGGTGCGTCAGATCTGCCAGTAGTGCACACCTTTCGCACCGAGGCGGTGCGGTGTTGTTTGACGCCGGAGTGGAACGAGTCGTTCATACTGACTCCGTACAATCTGGAAGATCGTCTTGATCTCGAAGTTTGGGACTACGACGTTGTTGGCGATGATGATATTATGGGGACCTTCTCGTGCCACGTCGGCGATCTAATCAATCACTGCGACGGCATTGAACGCTGGTACAACCTGCGCGATAAAGAGAATCATCCCGCCGGCAAGCTTTGCCTGCGCTTCCAGGTGTCTGAAACATCCAAAGAGCAGCAGAACCCCAAGGCCCCAGGCATCTTTCGTACAATGTCGTATCAGACAGAGGCACGCATGCGGCGTCCACGTCTCAAGGATCTTCCTGATTGTCTTGTGCCCGACCCGGCGCTTATCCGGTCTCTGTTCCAGCGCTGCTTCAGGTCCAAGTTGACAGTGCCGCAGATCCGCTTCTTTTTCCAGCTGTGGGAGAACTTTGAATCGGAGGTGCTCGGGGAGACGACGCAAGAGAATAAGGCACACTGGGCCGCTCTGCGCGATTTGGTCTGGCAGGCTGTCAATACGATTGAAGCAAGACATCCCAAGGGTCCCATCGGACTGCCACAAGTGCGCCATGACGAGAATGGGCATCCTGACATGGAAAACACACCGCGCATCTGGCTTGCTATTGAAGGCGCCTTCAAACATCAATACAGAGTGCCAGTGAAGGAGGAGCGCGCGAACATCCTGAACCGGATGGCTGTCTTCAAAGCCAAGGCAACTTCGTTCAAAACAGGTTTAACGGCCGCTACGGCGCACCAGCGCCACCGTCCAGTGGCGGGCGCATCTCTGTTTTTAGCACCAGGTGCGCTCTCTTATCTGATGAGACCAATGTCAGCCAACGCAAGCAAGCTGCAAGGGCCAAAAAACGTCCTCAAGGCCCAGTGGCTGAAAAACCGCCCACCAAGTTCTCGCGGCCGTCAGACGGCCAAGGACACTCGTTTCAAAACAGCTCGTTTTGCAGCCGAGGGATCTTTAGTGACAATTCGCCAGACCGCGAATCTTGATGGTGCCTTTGTGTTGTTCGTGGCCGCGATGGTGGTGCTAGCTGTTACGCGCTCACAAATGCACGCGAGCGGCTGTGCATATCGCAAGGGGCGTGCGCACTCTTGCGCCCATATGCTTGTTGACACCCTGCGATCCTGCTCTTTCCTTTCCCGTGCTGTCACTCTTCTCTTCTTTTTGGCAGATACGCAAGACGTGAGTGACCAAGCTCACAGATCCCTTGGTCTTGCGATGGAGTTTGGCTGGGGAAGGGCGGACCTCAAGGGCTCCTCGAGGGCGGTGACTCCCAAAGACATCCGTGGCTTTGAGGCTCGTGTAACATCCAGAGAAAGGGAGAGTGTGCAGGTTGTGTTCTCATCCTAAAGCTCTCTTAACCGGGTATATGTATATAAGCAAACAAACAGCCTGATTTCTGATTCATCTGCATTGCTGTCAGGCCAAAGACGCTTCGGGTTCGCGGACTACTGCGTCGCGGGGAGGCGACGCAAGCCGTCCTCGGTCTGCAAAAAACCGTCTCGATACCGCAAAAAGCCGTCCCGATACCAGGGGCATCCTCAAGTCTCAGGCATCGTCAGTGAGGGAAATCCGATTCAACAAATACCTCAAGTCAAGACACAGTTCGAGACGAAATTCTTCCATCAGAGATTTGCACTCTCTGGATGATTCCTCCTCTCAGCTACAGACTAAAATGTGAAAGAGTGAGAGAGAGAAGGG
>Ga0315905_10003386_pt1 | contig 16472 bp, 16 predicted proteins | sample LakEriMetagenome_5_FD_203522 | JGI IMG/M metagenome (GOLD analysis project Ga0315905, IMG submission 203522) | Freshwater fungal communities from buoy surface, Lake Erie, Ohio, United States - Buoy 4 MA121 | ecosystem: Environmental > Aquatic > Freshwater > Lake | place: USA: Lake Erie, Ohio... | reverse complement strand
GGGGATGGTCGGCGTTGTGCTCAAGATTTGCGAGAATCTTGAGTCACCTGCCTACGGCCTGCCGCGTCAGCGCCACCGCCGCGCTCGTCGGCAAAAACAGCGGGCGGCAAGAGGGATTCTTGTGCTTGTTGAGGGTTGCATACTTCTTGTGTATGTTGAGCGTTGCTTCTTCTCTCAAGAGTTGTCACATGCTGCTCAACCGACCCTCGAGAAGCATGCCCCGACTCTCGAGAGGCGCATGCACCATTGCAGCCTTCTCTCTCTCTCTCGCATCCTTCTCTCTCTCTCTCTAGATTCCATTGAGGCCTTGCGCCTGGAGCAAGGTGAGCGAAAAATGCTCACCCTGTCAGAGACCCTGTGCCCTCCTGTTAGGAGGCCAAGGACTGAGCATGCGTGTTAAGGGACTGAGCATGCATGTTAAATCATCATCATCACACACACATGAGCAGTCGCTGCACCGGCTGTGCTTTACGCGAGCGGCGTGCGCGGCAGAAACGGTCAAGAACCTCGTCCATTTGACGCCCCAGTTGCTCATCTCTAGTCCCACCTCAGGTACTCTATATGTATACACACACACTCTCTCTCTCTCTCTCTCTCTCTCTCTCTCTCTCTCTCTCTCACACACACACACACACACACAGTGCATTACCTGGACCGGGAATGGAGGGTCAAGTGGCGCTTCAAGGCACAGGTCACACAGGTCAAAGCCCAATTGCCCCCTCTTTGCCCCTCCCATTCAGTTGCGGCTAAATGGGCGGGTGGGAGATCTAGTGAGCGGGCGGCGACGGCGCCGGAGGCGGCGGTACACCGCGGCAGCGGTATATGACGGCGGCGGCGGCGGCGGTGGCGGCGGCACACCGCGGGGATTAGGGCCGGAGGGTGTCTGCGTTCATGCGAGCGCAGCACGCGCCCCACACACGTTTGCGCCCCACACACGTTCCTCACTCCCTTGGGCATCCATTCTTGAAGCAGGACTCGGCTGAGTACGAAGACAGGGAGCCGGACCTAGTGCAGCCGCCTGCAACTGGAGAAAATCTTCCGGCTCCCCTATTTGATGCAGCGGGCGCCCCTCCTGGGTCTTACGTGGCGGTGAACAAGGAGCGGCTTGTGCCTGCGGGCCGACTCCGTCTCCGCCAGGGCCATCTTTCTCTGGTGTGTTGGTGGTGCCAGGGGGCGCGTCCTAGTGACACCCTTCCTATCGCGTCCTAGTGACACCCTTCCTGTCTCGCATGCGTCACACCCTTCCTATCTCGCATGCCATGTGTGTGCCCATGCCGTGTGTGCGCGTGCGCACACGCGCAAGGTGAGATGGGATACGGTGGGCGCTCGCAGGTGAGCTACGAGGACAGGGAGCTGTGGACAGTGCCGATAATACGCGGTCGGCTGCTGGACATGGGTGGCGACGAGGCCTTGTTCTATCTGGCATATGACTCCATGCTCGTGGTGGCCAGCATACACGACCCGTCTCTCGTCCTTGTTTGCACGCGCCGTTGCTACACAAGTGCCGATTCACACGACGTATCGCGTCTCGATGTCTTTCCTCCCCACCGTGACGGAGGAGGTGCCGGCGATGCCCAAGGTTCGAAAGGTGGGGAGAACAGTGAAGGAGAAGGAGGTGGAGCAGCAGCAGGGCTCACGGGTACAGTGCTCGTGGGAGGGGGCGGGGTGGACATGGGCGGCCATTGGGGTGCAGGCGGGATGGCAGGCGGGATGGGTGAGGACGGGATGGAGACCTTTCACGGGCTCCAAGGCATGGACGCGGCACACGTGATGCTGGGCATGCATGCCGAGGCGCTCCATGCCCAGGCGCCCCGTGTAGCCATGAGCGGCAAAGCCTTGGTCTGCGCCGAGCTGGCCGACTCCGGTCTCGTCTCGCTGCGCGTCTGGTTTGGCAACGGGCCTACCAACGGACCTACCTTCTCCAAGGCCATGGACAGAGCGCGCTGTAAGCTCGCTGTCCAGCGTCTGCTGGTGCGCGATGTGCCGCGCAACGGGAACGAGCAAAGGCAGCGCCACCTCGTGCACCATGCCGCCCTCGACTACTTCTTTATGCTGCTGGCTGTCACGTCGCTCAAGATGGAGGAGATGGAGGAGGTCGGCGCCAAAAGCAAGGAGGAGCTGCTAGCCCCGAATCTTGCTCTTGGTCCTGACCGCCCCGACCATGCTCCCGGCGCTGCCAATCCTGTGGTGCAAGACAGCGTGGAAGATGGCATGCCGGGGATGCCTATCCAGGAGTTGCGCGTCTGTCTTGAAGTGGCACGTGTGCGACGAGGATGCGGCAACAAAGAGGTCCGTAGCCCGCCCGCCTGCCTGCTTGTCTAACGGCAAATTGCCTCACGGCAGTCCAACGACGTGTTTGACTGATGGCGTGTTTCACTACACGCGAGGCGCGAGACGAGTGTGATGCGTTGCATGACATGCGAGCAGGCGGGCAAGTGGCTGCGGCTGATAGGAGCGGCCGGGGGGCCCATCCAGTGCCTGTCGACGACGCATCAAAGTAGCCACTACTGGATCGAGGCCTTCGCCCTCGAGCCCTCCTTTGCCGCCCACATGGCCAAGGTTGGTTTGCATCCTAGCCTCACTCCCTGGCCCCTCGCCTCCCTCGCCTCCCTCCTCTGAATATCCCGCGGCTAACTGTGAAATGCGGCATGTGTGATGCCGGAGATATCCTGCGCGTCCATCGTGGCCCCTGCGTGTGTACAGCACAGTAGCTGGGCAACTTTCTGCTGACTCACCCTAGTGCCCCTAGTGCCCCCCTAGTGCCCCTACATACGCGCTACACGCCTGTGTGTCCATTCGCGCATACACGCCTTTGGCGACGGCAAAGGCAGACGGCGTTAGTGAGGACGGCGTTAGTGAGGACGGCGTTAGGGAGGACGTCGCGTCCCCACTTCGGTCATGACGCGCTCATATCAAAATACCCACGGTCAAAATACGCACGGTGTATAAGACCATGTCTGGTGTACGCTAACACCATGTCTGGCGTACACCAGAGTGCTGACTGTCTGGCGTACACCAGAGTGCTGAGGAGTGCCGGGAGGAGGCCGCTCTCCTGCGCCTGCCGCAACTGCGTCTGCTCCTCCGCCGCCACCTTCTCTATTCGAATCGCCCGCCCTGCTTTCGGCTTCTGTTTGGAGACATGATCCAGGACTCGCTGCCTGTACGGAGAGAGGACTTGGATGACATTGGCCGCTGCCAGGGCCGCCACGCTGCCCTTCAGGTCCGCCCGTTGGCCTTTCCCCTCTTCCTCCTTTCTGTCGCTCCTTGCTCCCTCCCGCCCGCCTGCTGTGCGAGGCCACGTTTGCGGCCCGCGTGGTGTATGTTTGAGTTCGTGTGTTTGCGTGCGTGTATGGCATATAGGAGTGGAAGCGGAGATGGGTAGCGACGGTTCGTGCGCTGTTTCAAGAGCCCCGACATGCCTCTCTCCACTCCCTGCTCCACCAACAACTCGAGCAGTTGAGCTAGCCCCCGCAGATGGCTGGAGCGCAGCTTGCTATCTCACTCTCTTTGCTATCTCACTCTCTTTATGAGCCGAGCTTGCCCAACACTCTCGCACCGTCTGAGGCGGGCACTCATTTCATGTGTACAAAAGCCCACGTCTACCACGCGCTGTTCCTCCTTGTGTGCAACAGTTCCTCCATGTGTGCAACATTGAGCACGACACACTTCAACCCACCCAATCATCAAGTCTTTTTATTAACACAAGAACAAGAAGCGTATAGGAGGACCGCATGCCGACGCTGGGCTCATGCACTGGGAGGAACTGGGAGGGTGGATGAAGATAAACAAGGACGTGATGATAAGGACCTTTCATGCCTCGACCCAACCCAGGGACTTTTTATGCCTCGACTCCCACAGGAGCCGCCCGAGATTTTAGAGGAGTGCGCGTGCCTCCTGCCGCCGTAGTCCCAGCCACATAAGAGCGAAGTGGTGGAGGCGACGGAGCCTTGGCTTGCAGGGCGGAACCAGCAGCTGCCCCACTGCCAAAGCCCTCCGGATTCTTGCTCGTCCATGTTAGCACATCACGACACATGTCCTCAACCGTGCACTGTGCCTTCCACCCCAGCTGCTCCAACGCCTTGCTCGCGTCGGCATAACACTCAGCCACATCGCCTGGTCGCCGATCCTGCATGACGTACGGAATGGGGACACCCCGAGCCCGGCCAAAGGCGTGCACCATCTCAAGCACTGACACACCCACGCCAGTTCCCAGGTTGAAGGGTTCGGCGCCTTTCAGTCCATTGCTCAGCGCCTCTATGGCCGCCAGATGCCCCTGGCTGAGATCCATCACGTGCAGGTAATCGCGCACGCCCGTGCCGTCTCTCGTGCGATAATCGCTGCCAAAGATTTTGAGCTCAGGCTGCGCTCCCGTCGCCACTTTGGTGATGAAGGGCATCAAGTTGTTCGGAATCCCCTTGGGATCCTCCCCCAACAGTCCGCTCGGGTGCGCTCCAACCGGATTGAAATACCGCAGAATGGCCACGCCCCATTCTGGGTCGGCCTTGCACAGATCTCGGAGCATATCCTCCACCATGAGCTTGGAGCGCCCGTAGGGAGACGTTGCGCCCAGCTGCTGCGTCTCTTTGATCGGATTCGCCGTGGTCTCGCCGTATACTGTCGCCGACGAGGAAAAGACCATCTGTTTGCACTTGTACTCGGACATGACCTGCATCAAGTTGATGCTGCCCGCCACGCTGCAAGACCAGAACGCATTGTCGTCAGCAAATCGCCTTGCACAGCACTACCGCGTGAGCCCGAGTGGAACTGCACCTAATCGCAGGCAGAGCTGCGAGCACGGCAGCTACGGGCGATGGCACTGGGTGTTGGCAGTGTACATACTTGAAATCGTAGTACATGGTCGGCTTGGCGACGGACTCGCCCACAGCCTTGAGACCCGCCAGATGGATCACGCAAGAGATTGTCAGCTCGCTCTCAAATACGTGGCGCAGGGCCGCCAGATCACGCGTGTCTCCTTCATACACGGTCAGCTTTCGGCCGCCGAGCTGCATGGCCCTCTCGAGTGCGGTGGGCGAAGAGTTGACAAAGCTGTCCAGGACCACCACATCGTAGTCCTTCTGCAGCAAGTCGGCGCAAATGTGTGAGCCAATGTAGCCGGCGCCGCCAGTTACCAGGATTTTTTGTCTGGTCTGCAGCCCGCTCGCCAAGGTTCGCGACGAATGCCTGCCTTGCGTGAGGCCGGCCCCGTTCGCGTGCTGGCCTTTGGCCGAGGCGCAGCGCAAGCGCACGAGGCCGCCCAGGCGCCCCGCACTGCTCCACGGCGGCGTCCGACCCACGCTGTTCCACTGCGGCACCCGGGCAGCGCAGAGCGAAGCCGTATCCCACGTCACGGCTGGCCGCAGCGTTGCGCACGGAGTGAAAGCAGGCATTGACCCCGTCAAGGCCGCCGCCGGGTCCAGCTTCGGCACCGTGTGCGTGTGGATCGCGTAGGTGGGGAGCAAGCCAAGGAGCATCAACCCCACAAACTCTACCCTCTTGGCAAGTCGTGGCATCCTGCCTGCACTAGTTGCCCGTCCGATTCCCCCCGTGCGCCTTCCCTCGAGCTTGAATCCAAGAAGAAGAAACATGACAGATCACGGGGGAGGCGTACTGCAGGTTTGGAACACACCCACTGGTCGAGCCCGAGGGACGCTCTAGGTGTTTTTAAAAGAAGGGGTGTAGATGGAGAATGTCGCAAGGCCGCAGAAGGAGAACGAGAAGAAGAGCCTGAGGCCGCCACAACGGCGCGAGCCTACATTAGGCAGCCAGGGCGGTTATATGTTATGCGAGAGCAGGCCCTGCTACTGGGGCCAGGTGCGGCAGAGCCTGATAGGGCGCATGCTACCGCCTCGCTGGTCTTGGCACACCACTCCTTCTCCAGTCATTTCAGAGCTGGCCGGCGGGGCAACTCCTGGCGGCAGCGCATTATGGGGCCAGCTCCGACACTTGCTTAGCAGCCCAAACTTGTTGATGATCTCCAGCCCTTCTGGCCTCCGCAAAACGCGGCGTCGCGCACGTTCGTGTAGGCCGGGTGATGGCACGGATTTGACGCCGCATCAAATGAAACCGTGCCTGCGTCGCCAAGGACAACAGTGCTTCCTACATACGCTCAGGACCCATCAGGCGCGGGATGCCGCAGCCTCGGATTGGCTCGACCGGCCAGCCTCGGATCGGCTCGAACTGCTGTCACAATATGCTCTCAAAATATCCTCTCACTCCCTACCCTGTCTCAGGCACTGGCAGGCATGAGAGCGGAGAGGTCAGGAGACATCTACGCCGCTCCGATTTAGGTTTCCACTGCTTCCGTAGCGCGCTGGGACGCGCGCAAACCAAGGGCGCGGGGACAACCGAGGGTGTGGGATATGTTGAAGACTCGCGCGAAGAGCCATTGGGGCACTACTTGGGGTTTTAACGGACTTTCGCGGAGCTAAAAAGCAGCTACGCTGCGTTTGTGCCCTTTTGGGCCGCCGCTGCGCGGCGGTATCCACCGGGCGGCTATCCGCCACTGCTTCAAGACGTCCACCTAAATCGTGCTCCGCCGCGTGGACGGTCGGGTGTGGGGCCGTGCTGAGCCACGCAAATTCCTCGGCCGCCATTTCGGCGCGCCAGTGTCGTGGCCCAGTCTCGGAACCGTGCCAGTGACAGCCTAACTCGGCGGGCTCCGGCCCCGGCCGAGTAAAGACAGGTGTTGGGTCTACTCTAAGCGCCCAATCCAAAACCGCAAAGGGGGTCAGCGTGTGCGCTCTCGCCAGCGGCGCATTTTCAGTGAAATACAACCGCGCAGCAGTCCGTGTGCGACAATTCGAGGGCACCGCATCCACAGCACACCATGGCGACGTCAACAACAAAGAAATGTGGACACGCGATGACCATCTTATTTTTCTTATATAATCAAAGTTAAATGAGAATAGAACGATTGAATTTGAACAGGTTGGGGTTCTCAATGCGTCTGAGCGAGAGCAGAGTCTTGAGACCTTAAGGACGAGTTGCTACGCCGCACAAGGAGAAGACACCAGATAAGCTAAGCTGGTCTGGGGGGCAAGAGCGTTGCTGGTCTGGGGGGCAAGAGCGTTACGAGCAGCCGGGCTCATGGGTGGGAGGCTCAGTATCGCCTCCGGCCAAAGGCATCGAACTGCTGCTTGCGTGCACCGCTTGGGGCCGGCGCCTCCCCGAACCCACCCCCCAGGACAGGCAGCGCCCCTCCCCGCGCTCCAGGCTCCCCGAACCCACCCCCCAGCACACGAGCGCCCGCAGCACTGGGAGCGTTTGAGCCCAGGGGCGGAAAGTTCAACCCTCGGCCCATGGGCTTGGGCTGTATTTGCTGCCCGACCGCCTGTCCCATTCCGCCGTTGGCGAACAGGCCTGCCACGCCGCGCATTCCAACTCCCGGGTTGCCACCACCCCCTTGTCCTCCTCCCCGCATCACGCCGACCCCGACCTCGCCAAAGCCCGCTCCCCCTCCTGCTCCCTTCGGCTCCCCGAAACCTTCTGCCAATGGTCGGCGTGCACCACCCCCTGGAGGCGCGGCTCCAAAATCGTCGTCAGGGCCGCGATTGTTGAGGGGATTGACACCTGGCACGTAGCGCGCCTGCCTCAGAATGTTGATGCTGTTGGCCGCTCCCTTTGCGGCCCCAGACACCGCAGGCAGATCTGCCACCCCAAAGCCCGTAGCGTTCTTTTTGTGGCTGACGGCTGGCGCTCCAAGGGCGCCGACGGCAGCCGACGGCACCTCCGGTCCGCTCGGAATATCAAGGTCCATGCCAGACTTGTCGTGATCCCTGTTCGACGACCTGGACGCCCCTAGGCTCGCTGACGACGTGTCTGCCTTGGTCGGCTGCTGCTGCTCGCCGTTGGATGCTGAGGGCGCGGGTACATCCAGCCCAACGCGGAAGAAAGGGTACTGGATGGTTGCTGCGCAGGTTGGCCGGTGCTTCGGGTCCCAGAGCATCATGTCCTGCATAACCTTCACGGCCTCAGTGCTCGCATGCGGCATGAGGCGCTGCAGTGGGCACGGAGGGAGCTTGGGGAAGCGGTAGTTGATGGACGCCGCTTGCCGCAGTCCATCCTGCCAGGTCTCCGGCGTCGGCGTGCCCAACACCGCGGTAATGCGGTGCAGCTCGTCTGACTCTGAGGCTCCAGGGAACAGCGGCCGGAGCATGACCAGCTCCGCCATCATGCAGCCGACCGCCCAGATGTCGATGGGCGCGTTGTAGTTGGGGCTGCGCAGGAGCACCTCGGGCGCGCGGTACCAGCGTGTCGAGACGTAGTCCGTGTGCGGCGGGCGCGCTTTGACGGCCTTGGCGAGCCCAAAGTCTGCAACCTTCGCGATGTCGCCGCTCACGAGGATGTTCTCGGGCTTGATGTCGCGGTGAAAGTAGCCGTGCTTATGCATGTAGCCCAGCCCCTGCAGAACCTGGAAGATGTAGTTGCGCACTGTGTTCTCGGGGAAGAACTTCTGCCGCCCCTTGCTCACCTCGTAGAGGTTCTGGTCGAGAAATTCAAACACAAAGTAGAGGATGTCCTGCTCGCGGATCACCTCCTTGAGCTTGACAATGTTGGGGTGCTTCATCTTGCGCAGCGACTTGACCTCCTGCAGCGCCATGCACTCGTCCCACGAGTAGTACTTGCGCTTCATACGCTTGATGGCCACGACCTCGCCAGTCTGGCGGTTGCTGGCCTTGAGCACCTCGCCATACGTGCCGTCTCCCAGCTGCTTCACCACCTTGTAGCGGTCCATCCCGCCCTCAGTACTGCAAGCCGTTTGAAGTGTGGAAATTGGTTCGTGGGCGCCCACCAAAAGCGCAAGGTGCTCCTGGCCTCACGCGCCCAGAGGGGCGGGAAAGGGTGCTGGGGGCGATGAGGGCGTTCCCAGGCGCGAATTTTCCGCTTGCGGATGACCCGGCCTTTGACGCGCTCGACTTTGGCGTTGCGGGGCGCCTGCTCGCCTGCGGCGGCGCCTTTGCGCTGCAAAACGCCGAAGGACTCGCGCTCGATCTCGCGCCCGCGGGCCCACTCACGCGGGTGCGGGGCCCGGTCGCAAGCGACGCGGTTCCACCGCCGCCTGTCGCCGCCGCCGCCGCCGCCGCCTCGCGAGGCGAGCGCGGTGCCACAACAACGGCGGGGGCCGGCGGCGGCGCCAAGCGCAGGCGGCGCGAGAGGGCAGGCGGCTCCCGCGCGCAGAACGACGCGGCGGCCGCGGAGGATGACGGGCAGTTTGGAGACGACGAAAAGGATGCGCTGGACGAAGGCGCGCTGGTGCCCGAACACCTCAGGGAGGGCTCGCGCGGCAGCATTGCCTGCTCCGTCCTCGACGACGCCGGCCGCGCGCTCGTCCTGCACGCAGGCGGCCGCTCGCTCGACGAGCTTGTCGCGTCGCGCCTCGAGCCGTGCCGACGCGGGCAGTCGTGGCGGCTTGCGCGCCTGGCAACTAGTCCCGTCAGCGTGGCGGGGCTTGCGTGCAGCGACGTGGAGTGCGAGGATGGCGTGGGCCGTCCGAGCTCCGCTGCGCAGCACCAAGGCCGCGTGCTGCAGGTTACCGCCGAGTCGCACGGAGACTCAGCAGAGCTTGCTTGGGTCGCTGCGCGCTCCCACACAGGTGTCGCTTTCTATCGGCTGCGCTACGTGCACCCCGCAGCTGTTTCAGGCGCGGGCGGATCTGCACGCTTGCCGGAATCAATGGCGCTCGCGTGTGTCGGAGGAGTGCGCGCCAGCGCTGGAGCAGAAGCCATAGACGTTGTGCTGAACCCCTACTGGGGTGGCGAGGCTGCGATGCTGGACAGGGCCGGGCAAGTAAAGCTATGGAGCGCGGGCAGCGAAACAGTCGAGCAGGTCGCTGGGGCGGGCCCCGATCTGATTGCGCAGGCAATGCTCACGCGCGCGCCGCCCTTCGCCGAAGCGCTGTCTACACTAAGGCGCGCCGCGCTGCAGTATGGGCAGCTCGCGTGGGGTATGCATCCACGAACGTTGCTGTGCGCACAGGCATATCGCCTCTCGCTCATTGACCTGCGCTGCCCTGCGAGGCAGGAGCTGCTGCGCATGCCGTGCGCGGCGCTCGCGCAAGCGGGTCGCTTCTACTCTATCGGTGGTGCCTCTGCCGCCGGGGCGCCGCAAGAGTTTGCGGCGGTGACGTCGTCGCTCGTGTGCATTTTCGACATTCGGCAGCCCTGGATGCCGATGATTCGGTGGCTGCATCACCAAGAGTATGACCCTCCTCGACATCTTTCTCACTCCCGGATCCTGCTGGGAGCTGCCGTGGGCGATGCTAGTTGTGGCGATCATGTCGGGGCACGCTTGCTTGTGACGGGGAATGAGAGGTGGGGCGAAGTGATCTGCTACCAGTACGGCCCCGCGGGTGCGGATGCAGCTTTGATGGCGCTCGAGCAGCCGCGCAAGCTCTTGTCTCTCGGAGACTGCAACCCTTGGCCCGGCGATGGCAATTCCTTGCATAAGGCAGACCGTGGTGCTAACGGCTTCTCTCAATCGAAAGGGCAGGCAGGGGGCCAAGTTCGTCGTCTTTGTGGGTTGAGCGTGGCCATTTTCCCCCACTTGGAGCGCTGCTGTCACGGTAGCTCTGCCGGAACTGGGCCGGGCAAAGAGAAGGACCATGACAATGACGAGGATAGCACGTGCGTCGCAAGCAACGTTGTGGGAGTGGTGATGCAGATGTCAGAGACGGGAGAGGTGTTTGCACATGGGCTTGAGAGAGGCTCGAATGGGTCGCTTGAGAGAGGCTCCAATGCATCGCGCCGCTCCAATCCATCTTGCCGCGAGAGTCGCTTGCACCCTCACATGAGTCAGGCGCCGACGCGTTTCGGGGAGGATGGCTTCTGCGGTTGGGTCGACGGTGACTGGCTCCAAGAAGAAGAGGCAGCTGCAGCAGCAGGAGACGCGTGCGGGATGCGCAAGGATGGGCAAGCAGGGGCGGTCAACAGCAAAGGAGGCCATGACAAGGAGGACGCTGTGCTTGATGACAACGAGGAAGCTGTGCCTCCGCATGCGCGCACACACCCTGTCGATTGGATGCAGATGGATGCAAGGGGCATGGATGCGGGTTGCGGTGATGTCCACGCGCGTGCGCATGCGGCAGAGCAAAGTGCTGCTGGAAGAGGCTACGGTAGTAATTCAAAAGAGGGGAGTGGGCGGGTGCGGGTGGCAGGATGGGGTCGGAGCAGACAGGAGCTCGAGCTCGAGCAACTGGCGGCGACTCGAAAAAGGCTGCCACGACCAGTCAAGATGTCCGTGGCAGGGAATCGTGTCGGGATGCGCAAGGAGGCGCGTGACTTGAGCAGGGTCTTCGAATTTGCGGCGGGCCTGCGGGGGTTCGATGGCAAGGTGGCCGAGGGGGCACGCCTCCCAGACCCACCCTGTCGCATGCGCCGCTGGGTGTGCGAGATTTGTGGCTTTCGCGTCTTGTACAAACGCACCTTGTCAGCAGTAGAGAAACGTACCAACGTGACGCAACACGGCGCTGGCAGCAACCGCATGCACGTGTGTGCCAACTGCAACAGTGCGTGGCATGCACGCTGCATAGAGCAGCTCTACATTGTGCGCAAAGAGGCATCGCTCAAGGAGAGCCGCAGGGTGCCCAAGATAGGGACCCCTCACTGGATTTGCCCGCAATGCACCTTTTACGCCGAATACCGCGCACGGCTCAAGGAGCAGCACCTTACTGGTGCGCAGTGGCGAGGCAAACTCAAACACAAGAAAGTGCGCGTGACAATCAACCGCCACCAGCCCGGGGGGGGTGCATGGGGCGCGGCCGACGCCTTGATGCACAATGTTGAAAGGTCTTTTCAAGGCCTCGGTGTCGCAGAGCCCAAGGGTGGCTCGGACTCCGGCTACTTAGATCTCAATGGCGTCACTGGTAATGTCGGCACTCGTCTCACTGGTAATATTGGAAGGGGGCGCCCACCCGCCTCTCGACGTTGCTTGTCCACCCTGGTCGTGCCTCCGCTCCGTGAGGCTCAACTCGACGCAGGGGGTGAGAGGAAGGGGGCCTCGATGAGGAGAGAGCATGGTAGTAGAGAGCATGGTAGTAGAGAGCATGGTAGTGGTGCTGCTGGCAGCACGCGTCAGTTTTCCGACAATTTGCTTTTTCGTCCTTGGTCGTCGGGCCAGATGACAGAGAGAGGCGGGGCAGGGCAGTCGAGGAACAGGGACTCGGTTGCGGTGTTACATGAAACTCTGGCTGCCAGCCTAGTGGAGTTCGTCAAGTGGCCTCCCAAGACCATGCTAGAGATACTAGTGTATGTACGCCGCGACTTGGGCGTGCACACGTTGTCGCTTTCGGCCCTCGCCCTCTGTCTGCGCAAGCTCAGTGCCTGTCCCTCGCAGTTGGCAAGCGGGGAGGAAGGGAGCTGGGGCGATAAGGACGCGCCCATCGTGGCAATGCAGGGACATGGGGCGGCTATTGAAACGGCTTCAAGTTTGCTCGCCCAATTGCCAGACTCGGAGAGCGTGGAGAGCGTGTCGTGGGACAAGTCTGTGGCGCCTTCTGAGGGTCTTGGAGCCAATAGCTCCCGCTGCCCCGCCGCCGCTGCTGTTGCTTGTGGTGAAATACAAGAGAGAGGTGTAGTCCTAGAACAGGGCTCCCTTCTCCGCGACGTCTGCTCCTTGGTCTACGTGGCGCGGACTGGCGTGGAGTGGACCACGCACCAATGGCGAGGTGTGGCGGCCATGGAGAATGCGGGGCTCGCAAGGGACGCCATTGCTTCAGGACTCCAAGGGCAAACGCATGTAAATAATCTCAGTGACGAGGCAGTCTGTGACATCTTTTTGCAACGGCCTAACGACCAGTATGAGGACGTGGCGGGGAGCGACGGGGAGATGACGACGAGGCAGGTCTTTGACCGCTTCAACCGACGGAAACCCTTTGCCAGGCGCCGCCCCGGGCACCCAAACAAAAAGATTGATGGGCCGGACTCCACCTTGAAGATCGTCGCCAGGAAATACAGCGTCGATCCGGGCGTGGTCTACTCCATCTGGATGCGCAAGACGCGCAAGTCCGTCACACGCGCCCTCAGCGCCGCCCGCAAAGGCGCTCCCGCGGTCAAGACGCCTCTCGTTTCCCGCCCTCTCGCCACCTTGCTGCCGCACTCCTCCATTCCTCCACATGCGCATTCTGCTCCGAGCATCTTTGGTCCCCAACAAATGGGAAGCCCGCTAGGGGAGCTGGACGGCATGAGAGGCGATGGGTTGTTGGCGCGTGGAGGCCATGGGTTGTCGCCTGTCGGAGCCAATGAGTTGTTGCCGGGTCTCGGTTCTGTGACCCCCATTCCCAGGCGCGCCGGCCCCGATGTCGACGATGATGGTGTTGGTGAGTGCGTTGCTGGGTCGAGCTGTGTATGGTGGCAGGCAATTCCCTCCTCAGCAGTCAATTCCCTCCTCAGCAATGACCTTCTCATCTTTTCTTGGCCTCCTCTCTTTTCTTGGCCTCGGCACTCTCTTCCTCTGGCCCCTTGCTTGTGCCCTCCTTGCAAACATGCGAGCTCAGAGACGCACACGCGCGCATACACACGCAAACAGAGCTCAAGGTAGAAATGACGAGCAGCGAAAAGGGGTGGCTAAAGAGGAGAGACGAGACACTCAATGCGTCTGTTTTCTCTCCTTCTCCAAGCACTCCAGGGCACGCCTTGGCGACACGCAGCAATGGCCACATGACGGCAACTGGAGAGGCACCTCGAGAGACACCTGGAAAGACTGCCGCGTGCGGCGCCAGGCAGGGAAAGAAGGGCGAGGAAGATGAATCAAAGAAGTCCCAGGACGATGATGCCCTCGGTGCATTGCTCCGCCGCCTCCAGGTCGAGTGGGACAATGCGTCAGTGGCCGTTGGGTTCGGCAGGCTTGCCGCCCCCGTGCATGGCGTGTGGTCTGCTTCAGCCCATGCTTCCTCCTCCTCCTCCTCCTCCAGGCTCCAGCAATCCTCGAGGTGTGTGTTGCCTCGATGCCAGGCATCTTATCTCGCGTTGATGGTCTTGATGTCTACGTGCGCAAGCTCTTTCTTGCTTCTTATCTTCACTCTCCCGCGCGCTCCCTGCCTGGTTCTCTAGGTCCCTGACACGTGGCGTGCTTGTTTCTGCGAGTACAGTGGCGCTCAAGGGGATTCGTGGCGCAGGGCAGGCTTGGACAGGCTGTCGTCGCGCGGCATCATCAAAACTCCTGCCTTGGCCCTCTCGAAACACAAGGTGATTACTGAGTGGTTTGCCACGCATACTCACTCTGGCCTTCTGCGCGCGGCATTGCTCGGATTCTGAGTTGTTGCTGGTTTCTCAAGATTCGCGTCTGATTGTGGTTGGATTGAGCCGCGCGTGTGCGCACGTCGCATGACTATGTGTGTATACGTGCGTGTGTATGGCGAGGAGCAGCAGAAAAAGCGCGTGTCGATGATGTCGGATCAAATGTCGATGATGTGGGATCACTCGCCGTTCCGCACGCCTCAAATCCGCCATGCAGGTTTTAGTGGAGGTGGGGGCAGCGCAGGAAGTGGAGGTGGGGGCAGCGGAGGAAGTGGAGGTAACAATGCCATGCGCATGCAGCGACCAGGGAGTGGCGGCCAAGGCGGTAGCGCGAGGCGAGACGGTAGCAGCTCGGGGCGAAAAGGAAGCTCTATGCATTCTTCTTCGCTGCATTCTCCTGCCGCTGCTGAATCTCGCCGGAGTGCAGGACAAGGGCCTATTGTGAGCGCGTTGGCCGGGCGGGGGTGGCCACAATCTGCGAGCCCCGCCACCAAGGAGCAGCTCAAGATGATTGCTAAACGGAGGCTAGGTGCTATGGGCAGTGGTAGTGGCTTCTAGCATGGCTTCTAGCATGCCTGCTAGCATGCCTTCTAGCATGCCTGCTTGCAGGTGCCACCGTGCCACTCCTCCAAGTACCGGTGCGCTTGGTTATCAGATCGAGGTCACTCCGTTGGGCGTCTTTATAAAAGGGAGGGATTTTCGCCCCTGCTTCTAGCCAGGAGGAGGCGGCGGAGGACATTATGGATTTGTGGCTTCTAGCCAGTTTTCAAGCACCCCTGATGCTCGACAGTCAACAGATCAAGTGCCATCTTGTCCTTTGGGCAAAGGAGGAATGGGTTTCTTGTGTCATCCTAGTGCCTGCGCTGAGGCTCTCTGTTTTCATGGGTGTGATAGGCGGTGTGGCACTGCCGGTGGAGGAAACCTTGCAGTCAATATTTTCTCGACGGCGCATATTGAGCTCTATTGTCCTCGACTTGCCTAAGCGAACACCTGCTGCAACTGGCCCCGTCCCGAGGACGCCCACGCCGCCGCCCGCCCGCCACCGCACCCCCACGCATCGCCGAGCAGGTCGTCAAGGAACGAGGGCCCATTGAGGGGACGGAAGAGTGTGCGTGACGAAGGCGTTTTCGTGCATCCTGAAAACGGCCTCTTGGAACGACGGCGCCCGTCTGCGCGGCTTTGAACACCGGCACAGAAAAGACTAACGTCAAAGTGCGACAATTTGATCTGGCTCACCCGGGTTCAATTGGTGTGCACCTCCAGTCAAAAAACAGTTCGCAAGCACCATCTAGGAAAAAACAATCATGCGCAACGATTCATTGAGACCGAAACGCACACGCAACGCCCAAAGCCTTTTCAAATTTTTGCGTTTTCAACATCTTCCTATGTGCAGGACCAGACGGACGATGCTCTATCCTCTCCTTGGTCTCATCTTTCTCCGTGGTCTCGTCTGTCTCCCTCCTCACGCCCCTCCCACAGCACACTCAAACCAACCACGCGGTATCTGCACCACCCACCAGCACACTGCTCAATGACTCGAAAGAAATGGAGAGAGAGAGAGAGAGAGAGAGAAAGAAAGAAAGACCCACTGTGGGTCAAGAGGACGTTGCGGCTGCTCATGATTAAGAGATCGTGACAAAGAGAGGATCGGCTTCCTCGTCAACCGAGTGAGAGGGTCGGGTTCCATGTAATCGCGTCTATAAACACTTTTCGCACGTCATCGAGTCTAAACACTTCAGAGGCTTGGCGGCACACGTTGTTTACGTGCGCGCCGTGTACAAGCGCACATCGGAGCCGGGCTGCCTGACTAGGCGCGTGTGCTTCAAAAGCAACTGGTCTGCTGTGCACTGTATAGCAACACGTTAGCAGCACGTTAGCAACACGTTAGCAACACATCTTCAAAAGCAACTGGCCTGCTGTGCACTGCATATTACGTGTGCGTGAGTGTCTGAGGGTCGCATTGTGAGCTCGCCCGTGTGCGTGTGCATATGGGGTATGCGATGCGGCATGCGATGCGGTATGTGTATACACACGCCTGTGCGCTCTTCCACCCTCCCTCGCTCTCGCTCGAACCGTCTCTCATTAGGTGGCTGCGCTCTGGATACCAGAGCCTAACCCACTGCGCTACCTCCCACCATATCACTGCACTACCTCACCCACTTCCTCACACACACCATCTCATGCAACCGCACACATCGTGCCACTTACCCAAACGCTTCCCTACACCCACTCACCCCGCCC
>Ga0315905_10003385_pt1 | contig 16472 bp, 24 predicted proteins | sample LakEriMetagenome_5_FD_203522 | JGI IMG/M metagenome (GOLD analysis project Ga0315905, IMG submission 203522) | Freshwater fungal communities from buoy surface, Lake Erie, Ohio, United States - Buoy 4 MA121 | ecosystem: Environmental > Aquatic > Freshwater > Lake | place: USA: Lake Erie, Ohio... | reverse complement strand
ATCGGTTAGAATCAGCCATGATTGCTGAGGACTACCATATGGATGACATTGACAATGTCCGTGAACTCCGTAAGAGCATTCAGTCATCAATGCAAATTGCGTCTGAGATGTACGCTCGCTCTCAACAGGAGAATGCTACTAGGAAGATGCATAACCCAAGCGTATTCCAACAGGCAACGAGGTTACTACAAGGCAAGTGAAATTCGACAAGGCTTTTGACTACGCCAATAAAAAAGGCATGAGTATCTATCGCACTGGATGGGGGTTGAGAGCCGTCTGTTATGTTGACTTTGACGACCTCATCTTGGAGAACTACAGTGATGACACAAAGCGCATCATGATGCTCACGTACAAGGACATCGTCGCCAAGGACTGGGAAGTGTGCGACAGAGACACAGCAAGACTGATGAAGGCAACTAAGTGATTCGAACCTCCATGGAAACATGGGGGTTTTTTATTGCGTCATAGGCTAAAAATGGTAGTTGTCAATAATGCAACTATAATACTGATTATCGGAGGTGCATATGAGTCGTGCGATTGCGTTGTTGGCGGCAAGTAAGGCGGTAGCAAACGTCGGAACACTAGAAGTAGGTGAGAATCGTGGCAAAGCGGTCGAGGCTTATCAGGCTTCGTGTAAACCACCAATCCCGCCCGGTTCACCTTGGTGTGCGGCTTTTGTTCGGTTCCGCATGAAGAGTGCCGCTACTGAGTTAGGTATTACATATGACCCGACTTTCCCTCGTTCTGGCTACACTCCTGACTGGAGTAAATGGGGTAAGGCAAATGGCAAGTGGGTCTCGACAGCCGAAGCAAAGGCTAATCCAGCGAAGATTCGTGTTGGTGACTGTGCGCTGTTCTACTTCTCACAACTGGGACGCATCGGTCACATAGGTATCGTCATTGAGGTTCATGATTGGGGCGTATGGACAATCGAAGGAAATACGTCGCCTGAACCATCTGATGACACCTGTGTTGAGCGTGACGGTGATGGTGTATTCAAGAAGAAGCGCAACTGGTCAGAACTCGGTTCATTCGGTGGATTTGTCCTAGTGGACTTCTGATGTTCGACCAAGCCCTTGTGCCGCTCATAGAGAATGCTGTCCGTAGGGCACTTCTCCTCTCGGCGTTCAAGGGTGAATGCTCTAAAGTCACGGCTGAGTCTCTCGTAAGGGAACAACTCATCGCCGTGACTTGGTGTCCTTCTGGTCAAACTGCAATTGTCCGGGTTGAACTCATCACAAACGAACTCAACCCCAAAACCATCTTTGCCGTCGTTATTGTCGTCGAGGATAGCGAGCAAATGCCCATCTACTTCGTCACTCGTGCATGGAAGTTGGCGTATCAACATGAACTCGAACGTCTTCATCGTTCTGATGTTCGGAATAAAAACAGAAAGAACACTTGACAAGTGTAGTTTTGTGGCATAGACTCAATCCAAGTGAACCTCCTAGCACGGGTGATTCACCACAGTATGCCAATACTGTTGAGGGACTTCCCGCAGGAGTCGCTCCCCGTGCGGAACTTGATTGGCGTTAGGGGCAGAACCTCCCGGGGTGATGCCCCTGCGTCGTCACTGGGTCATATATTTTCAATAATATTTGAAATACTTATTGACAAGTGTGTTTATATGTGCAATACTATAGACAATCAAGTTTGGAGGATATGACAATGAATGACGACTTTACTTTTGTAAACCTTACGCCACACGCTGTGGTGGTTGTGTGCAATGGAGCCAAGCACACGTTTCCTGCGTCCGGTGATGTGGCACGGGTAGGGGTGACGACGACTGATGTGAGGGTTGTGTGTGGAATCAACATCTCACAGACAACAGTGTCAGACACAGTGGATGGTCTTCCTGACCCAGTGATTGGCACGTATTACATCGTGAGTGCCATGGTGCGTACTCATCCGAGTGTGGCATGGCGTAAGGATGTGCTTAGCCCAGCGGGGCTTGTGAGGGATGCTGATGGCAACGTGGTGGGGGCGAGTGGATTCACTCAAAACTAACCTACGTTAGACAAAATAAGGGATACAGGTGACGAGCCCGTATCCCTTATTTCTTTGGTTTGTTGTTGTTCTTTTTGAGTGTCGGAGTCGCCTCCGCACGTCAAGATGTTACCACTTATAGGGCGTTCGGATTACACTGAGTCATGGCTGGCATAGAACCAATTATTGGCCCTGCTTTTTACTCGTACTTCCGGTGGTTCCTTCGTTCGTTTGGAGCCGCTGGTGGGGGTACGACTCATAACGCCGTCGCAAGTATTGGTGGCGTTGCTACAGTTACGGCAGTGTCGAGCCTGTTGGTTCTTGGAACGTCTTCTTCTTCAGCAGTCGCATCTGTTTCAGCCCCGGCTAGTGTCCTTCGTACGCCATCATCATCAATCAGTGGCGTGGCTACAGTTACGGCTACAGCAAACTTCATTGCTCAGCCAACGTCATCACTGTCAGGCGTTGCGACTGTTACTCCTGTTGGTCGAGTTATTGCTCAACCTACTTCTTCAATCTCTGGTGTTGGAACCATTACGGGGGTTTCATCCGCATTACGATTAGTATCGTTATCACTATCAGGTGTTGCCACGGTCAGTGCCGTTGGTAACTTCATTGCACAGCCATCGTCTTCCTCAACGGGTGTCGCTACGGTCTCAGCGGTTGGTCTGAATAACGCTCAATCGTCATCATCGCTTAGTGGTGTTGCAACTATTGGTGCTGTACCCAACGCTGTATGGGGTGTTGCGTCGCCTATCAATGGGGTTGGCACAGTATCCGCTACTCCACAGAAGACCATTGGTGGGTCTGGCTCGATAAGTGGGGTTGGTACGGTTACGTCTACGGGTAACTTTATCGCTCAACCAACTTCGTCGATATCGGGTGTCGCCTCGACAAGTGGTAATTCAACTTACATTGCGGGTAGTACGTCCTCGCTAACAGGCGTTGCGACTCTTAGTGCGGTCACATCGTCCTTGCAAATTGGTCAGGCATCAATTAGTGGGGTTGGTTCTGTAGTTGCAAATGCTACAAAACTCATGACCCCGTCGGGTGCGTTGACTGCATTTAGTAGTGCGGTTCTCACTGCTACGAACGAACTCAGGGCATCAGCGTCGATTAGTGGCGTTGGCTCCATTGCCGCTAACAGTAACACCATCAACGCTTCGTCGTCTTCACTGAGTGGTGTAGGTTCTGTTTCGGCGGTTGGGAGTGAACTCAATCTCTCTTCAGCCTCTCTTAGTGGGGTCGCATCCGTATCGAGTGTTGGTAATGCAATCTTTGCCTCGGCTTCGTCTAACACAGGTGTTGCCTCGGTAGTAGCAGGGGCTAGTGTCCTACGTGCGCCTTCATCATCAATCTCTGGTGTTGGTTCTGTATCTAGTGTCGGGAATGCCATCTTTGGCTCGACATTGTCCTTGAGTGGTGTGGCTACCATTTCGAGTAATGCAAGTGTCTTACGCATTCCGTCGTCTTCGATTACAGGTGTCGCAACAATATCAAGTGTTGGTAATGCGCTCTTCGCCTCAACGTCCTCACTGAGTGGTGTTGCGTCAGTCTCGGCTGTTCCTAGTAGGTTTGCTCAACCGACGGCAACGATTACGGGTGTTGGAACTACATCTGGTGCATCCACATACATTGCGGGAACCACGTCTAGCCTCAGCGGAGTTGCAACGATTGTTGCTCAGACAGCGAACACAGTGCTTGGTACTTCTAGCCTCAGTGGTGTCGCCACGCTTGCGGGTGCTGGAAGTAATAACCATCAGCCATCATCGTCAATATCGGGTGTGGCTACGATTTCGGCTACGCCAGCACGTACCGCTGGGACTACTTCTTCACTATCAGGCATAGCAACGCTTACCAGTGTTGGAGTACGACAGCAAAACAGTGCGTCATCGCTATCGGGTGTTGCCAGTATCACCGCCAATGCCGTTTATCTGTACGGTTCAACGTCTTCACTTTCTGGAGTGGCAACCATCTCGGCGGTTGGCATCCCAGAGAAGCGTGGCTCTTCGTCAATCTCTGGTGTTGGAACAGTCACCTCTGTAGGAAACGTCGTTTACGCCAATGTGACTTCCTTGTCAGGTGTCGCATCAATCAGTGCGGTTTCACAGACCATCGATGGAGCGTCCGCTTCTATTAGTGGTGTTGCTTCGATTAGTGCGGTTGGCACTACGGTGTCTCAGAACATCGTAACTGGGTCAGCATCTATTACGGGTGTAGCATCACTGGCTTCGGTTAGTAGCATCGAGGATAGGGCTACAGCAAGCATCACTGGTGTAGGGTCAACAGTTGGTGTTGGTCAAGTCATTGCTGGGGCGAACACGTCACTCTCTGGTGTGGCAAGCATGGCGGCAACGCCACAGAAGACGAACGGAACCACGTCGTCAATCAGCGGAGTCGGAACTCTCACGGCGGTAGGACTTGTTCAGGGCGGTGTCAGTGCAAGCCTTACTGGAGTTGCTTCCATCACGGCGGTCAGTAGCATTGAAGATAGGGCAACGTCTTCGCTAACGGGCATTGCAACCATAACTCAAAACGGTGGCATTGAACACAGAGTCGCCTCGTCGATAAGTGGTGTCGCAAGCATCACGGCTAATGCAACTAAGTTGATGACTACGGTTGCCAATGCTACGGCTTTTGCTAATGCCTCTGTAGTTGGAAGTGTTGGAGCATTTGGCTCAGCAAGTATCACTGGAGTCGCAACAATTGTCTCGGTAGGCAATGTTGTCTATGCGAACTCCGATGCCATCAGTGGGGTTGGAACCATCACAGCGGTTGGGTCAAGGATGCATACCTCGGCTTCATCGCTCACGGGTGTCGGAGCCCTCACTGCCGTCGGTCAATCCACATCACAAGCAACTTCTTCGCTTACTGGTGTTGCAACCATATCAGCAGTCAGTTCAAAGGTCGCTGGAGGAGTATCTTCTCTATCTGGGGTAGCAACAATCTCAGCGTCACCGACTGTCTTCGTTCAGTCTGGTGTGTCTTCGATAACTGGCATTGGGACTATCAATGCTGGTGCATCAAAGGAATCTCGTGCATCGAGTTCGATTACGGGTGTTGGCTCTATAACGGGCAACTCAACTATAGTTCAGTCATCAAGTGCTGGACTAAATGCGGTCGCTATCCTCACTGGTTTCCCGGGGCAACAGACATCTGGCTCGGCTTCTTTGTATGGCATTGCATCAACGGATGGAATCGGGCGGATTATCGCTCAACCTTCGTCTACGTTGACTGGAGTCGGTACGTTAGTCGTCGGTGCAAACAGTCTGATGTTGGGCTCGTCGGGGATGACGGCAGTGAGTTCGCTGTCGGCTACTGCTTCGATACAGGTTGTTGGAAGTGCTGGTCTTTTGAGTTTGGCGACTATAAACGCCGTACCTGACACTACATTCCCAACGGCTTCATTGGTTGGAAGGGCATCGCTCACGGGCTCGTTGAGTGTAAGTGAGTTTGGTTCATCTTCGATTGTTGGCATAGCACAAGTATCCGCTATAGGTTCTATACAACGCAATGGTGTGTCGAGTGGGATAGTAGGTGTCGCTCAAGTAGTAGGAGATTCTTCCGCAATCCACTTCGGTTCAACATCGCTACCAACAGTGCCTCCGCTTTTCTTGCCACGAACAAGTTTGACTGGTGTGGCGAATCTTTACGCAACGAACACGACACCAACTGGAATAGTATTCCGACGTACACTTGGAGAGAGAGTTATGACAAGGCAGGAACATAAATGTTGACGCTAACTGTCGGAAGTACAAGCAAGGTCATCCCATTCCTTCTTATAAATTCCGCTGACCATATCACTGGGGCTATCAGTAAGTCTCCCGTTGTCCTCATTAGCAAGAATGGTGGCAACTTCATTACTCCTGCTGGAACCATAACCGAGATGGGATACGGTTGGTACAGATTGACACCGACGGCAACGGATACAAACACGGCTGGCTCACTGGTTGTCCATGCTGAGGCTCCGGGTGCTGACCCGACTGACCGAGAGATACTCATCGTCTCGTATGACCCATATGACTCGTCGGACTTGGGACTTACGGATATTGGTGCATACGACTTGCGTATGGGCCCGTTCAAACTCAATAGTGCTGGTGGAGTTGGCATCAAAGATGTCGCCATTGACATCTTCAAGGGGGCAGACCATGATATTGAACTCATCCTTCTTGACAGCGAAGGCGGTGAAGTTTCGATTGCGAATACCACGCTATGGGTTCGTGTCGTCAGTGCCGCTGGTACGACCTACCCGACGCAAGGCACGATTGTCTACGCACCGGGAGGAAGGCTTACCTTTCCTCTTCTCACCACTTACACCAACGTCGCTGGCACATACAAAATATATGTCGAGCGAAACGGGGGTGAAGGCGACGTTCAAATCTTCGGCCCGCTTCGAATGGTAGTTAGGTCACTCTAATGGCAACTTATTACGTCCGACTTGATGGTAATGACGCAAACACTGGACTCGGTTCATCACCGGCTCTTGCGTGGCAAACGCTTGACAAGGCTCTTGGTGCAACTGGTATTGGCTCAGGTGACACAGTATGGATTGCTCCGGGTGATTATCGTCGTGCAACAACGCTGACAGTCAATGGAACATACACGACTGAGACGTTTATCAAGGGTAACCCGAGTGCGTCTATGTTTCCCGGTATAAATGCCGGACGCATTCTCATTAGCAACCGTCTTGGAAGTGACACTGGTACTGCGACTGGCACTCAGAGTCAAATGATTGACTTGAACTCCAAGAACTTCATGACTTGGGAAGACATCGTAATTGAAATCGCTTACCTCCAACGACAAGCGTTTCATGCTAGGACATCAACAAATCTTACTTTTAGACGATGTGTTTTCATGACAACAGGACAACAGCAACAAGACATATTTATCGTCACTCACGCTCCATCTGTAACTAGGAATATTCTATTCACTCAATGTACTGTCCTTGGGTTAGGTGGTCAGGGGTTTTGGGCTGACACTCAGACTGTTGCTCCAGCGGCTAACTATACATACAACATTACTGTTGATAGATGCTGGGGTTGTAATTTTACAATTGCTAATAGCAGTAACCATACATTTGGGCCTCAAGGGTTCTATATGGTCAACTCATACAGTAGTTACTCGGCTCAGAATTTCCGTGGGAACACAGTCATTCGGAACTGTATATTCTGGCAAGGCAACCCATATGGGCCCGGTTCATCAGGCACTGGAGTCATGGAGTACTCTTCATTCCAGTCTCCCAATGGATGGTCTTATGCATACGGCGTAGGGAACTTGGATGACCCATTTGCAATTCCGGGTTCTTCAGGAATCATCGAGAGACTTTACCAACTCGGTTCTTCTTACCCATATTTTGCATACAACACAAACCCATTATTCGTGAATAGTGGAACGCTCGCTGGTGCAACGATTCCAACTCTTGCCGGTCGCCCGGGCTACAGTGCAACTGGAACTCCGCTTACCGACTTCTATGGAAATCCTTGGGATGGAAACGGTACTCCTCATATCGGTGTCTTCAATAACTACTCGACTACTGTAACCAACGTCCCATATGTGCCTACAGAGAACCTTGAATCAATGATTACGGTTCCAGAGGGGGCGACAGGTCAGACGATTTACATTTCACTCGGATGGACTGGACTCACACACGCTACTACTGGGCTCAATCTGTCCTATACGCGTGACAGGTCAACCCGTGTAGCAATCACTCCGGTAGAACAGACGGTTACAGGGGCTTGGGTCAGCGGTGGGTTCTGTGAAGTCGATGCGGTCAATCAACCGGGGCTCTATCGTCTTGATGTTCCAAATGCCGCTTTTGTGTCTGGAACGACGGGCGTGGTTGTGACTGGCAAGGGTGTCGGGTTTTCAATGTCCGTCACCCACATCAGATTCTCGGCTCCAGCACCACTCATGGTTCGCATGGGTACGTTCAAGGTCACTAGAATGCGTGGCAACCGTGTTGAGGATGAAATCATTGACATCATTCAAGGGTCAGAGCATGACATCGAACTCGCACTAGAAGATGCGGATGGCGTATCTGTTCCTATCACTGGGGCAACAACGTCCGTAAGCATCGCCGATAGTAGCGGTGTCATCTCATCGGCTACAACAACGACGCTATACAGCGATGGCGGTAGATTGTCGTTCAGGTTGTCAACGGCGTATACGAATGAACCCGGGACGTACAAGGTTTACGTCAATCGAACTGACGATGATGGCACTCAGGTCTTCGGGCCTCTGAGAATGGTCGTCAGGAGCCTCTAAAATGCCCGTACAGGCGTTTTGATGCTTCGCTGGAATATTCGCCCAACGCAATAAAAAAGCCCCCGTTTGGGGGCTTTTCTTTAGTCGTTATCTAGGTGTTGGATACCATCAATACCAAGTTTGACTTGGCTACCACCGTCGTAGACATCGCATACACGATTAGTGATAAGGTCGATAACGATTGATGCTCCACCGTGGTCACGAGCAACCATCTGGGCGGTTGCGTTGCTATCAGTGACTACAGCGACGACTCCGGTGGAAACTCGGATTACAGCGTAGCGACCGTCTTGGTCGATGTTGATTGGGTTCATTGTTTTTCTCCTCTGTTCGAACTTGATTGTTTAGAGTATCGCACACTATCAACATAATGTCAATAGGTGCAATACATTTATTTTAGATGAGGTCTACACCAGCACGGCGGTCAGCCTCATCGGTGATGGCATTGATTTGCTCATCGGTGAGGTTTTTGATGTCGAGACCTTCAAGGGGGAACTCGATGTAGGAAGGAAGGTATCCGCCATTACGGATGACTCTTGCCTTGACATACACCACTGGGAGTACCTTGAGGTGAGGAATAAAGTAATAGACTTCAGTTCCATCGATGTAAAGCGTGTCGTCGTAGCGGTTTGTGTATTCCATTGTGCTGTCCTCCGAACTTGATTGTCTAGATTATTGCACGTATTTATTGTGTTGTCAACTGGTGCTGTAAATATTTTTGTGCAACCTTCGCATCATTTGGTCAATATCCATAAAGTCTTCACCGTGATGAACATCTTCCCACCCGTACCATTGTTGGAGAAGGACTAGGGCGCACTCGTAGAAGAATGGGTTTTGTTCACCAGCCTTTTCAAAGTCACTTGCCAGTGCCATGAGTTTGTGTTTAAAGAGGCGGTTCTCTTGTCCCATCATTACGATGACTTCGTACTGAGCCCTACGAGCCTCTTGGCATTCGATTTCTTGTGATGTCATGGTCTTCTCCTAACAGTGTGTTCTAAGGTCGTTGATGAGGAATTCAATAGCCTCGTTTGGGAGGTTCCTGATGTCAAAGCACTGGGCTTTGAATCCGTGCCATTCACGAACTGTGCCATTCTCGGTCGTCTTGACGTTCCATACGTCCCAACCGTCAACTACGGTCAGAGGGGTAATTTCAACGACTACCCCATTTAGCGTGTAAAGAAACATTTAGCGCATTGCCTCCAACTCTCTGTCCAACTTGACGTAGAAGTCAACGTCAAAGTTATCTTCAGTCAGGTTGTCGGTTTGAGCATCGAGAAGGTCGATTACGAGGTCAACGTCAATGTCGTCACGGCGTTGATTCCAAAGAATCATCTCGAACATGACATCGTTCATCACATTGATGTCTTTGCTGTTGAGAGCGATGTTCCCCGCAAGGAGGATGTCTGTTTTCGTCATGTTGATGATGTTTGCTTTCATTGTTGCTTCTCCTAACCGAACTTGATGTAGATAGAATACTACACGTAAATAGTGATGTCAAGTACTTTTACAACACTTTCGAAAATATTTTTGTAATACTATTGAAACTCGTTGCGATAGTAATGTGTGTTCGGATAGTCTGTCAGGGCTACAATCAAGTCGGAGGTGTGTTATGGCACTAATTGATTTCCCTTACACGGTCAACTCGACACGGTTGGTAGATATGAACAACAACTCTTGGTATGTGAGCGTCATGATGAATGATGGCACGGACATGGAGAAGGTCTTTGACGGCTTTTATCCAACTGAATCTGAGGGTCAAGCGGTCATCGATAAGATAGTCGCAGGAGCCTCTAAAACGCCCGTACAGCCACCAATTGCTACTGAGCCTGTAACTGCCACGGTTGCTGATAGTGGATGCAAGAATTGCGGAAAGACAACGTATGACCCAAAAGCAAGTGTTTCGAGTGGTGGAACTGGAACAGGGAACGGATGAGTGGCTTGACTGGCGTAAGCACGGCGTAACGGCTACTGAGGTAGCGTCGGCTGTAACCAAGCACAACTTCGATGACATCGTCAATGACAAACTCGGACTGAATCCACCTTGGAATCCTCCGCATCAAGTCAAGATGGCTATGGAGGTCGGCACTATCCTTGAGCCGTATGCTCGTGATTATGCGAGTAACGCTCTCGGTATGGCATTCGAACCAGTGTGTGTGGAATCGGTTGAACATCCATTCATGCGGGTATCCCTCGATGGGTTGGTTGAAGTCGATGGTCGATGGCACGGTCTCGAGGTCAAGTGCGGTAAGTCATACTCCACAAAGTTTGCTCAAACCGGAAAGCCTTGCGATTACGTGATGACGCAAATTCAGTATCAGATGCTGGTGTGCGGGTTGAACGAGATGAACCTCATCTACCACCACAACCTACCAAACGATACAGATGCGGCACTGTCTGTGCTGTACCAGTTCAGTCAGAAGTCAATCACCGTCGCTGAGTGGGGCTCCAAGAAGCCAACCATCATTCAGGTCATGGCGGATAGGGAGTTTCAAGCGTCGTTGAAGCAAATCGCTCATATGATTCACGAGCGTGTTCAACTGGCGTTGATGGGCTAGGGTTTGTCAGTGGCTCCGTGTAGGGCGTTCCTTGCACGGAGTTGCCACCAATCGTTCCATCCGGAAGCGAGTTTGAGTTGCCGGTGTGGGATATACGCACAGTCTTCCCCGTTTGCGTCCCACTTATCTCGCACAGCCTTTGTGCGTCCACCGTGCTTGATGTTGAACTCTTCTCCACGGTCAATCGTCTTATAGAACAACCCGTCGCTGAACAGGACGAATAGGAAGCCTCTCTGGCACTCGGACTGAATCTTCAGTAACTTCGATGCACTAATCATGTAGTCCGGATAGGTGTCGTGAGCGGTGTTGCGCCTCTTCAACTCGGCGTAGTGAGTGGCGACATTGTCCTTCCACCAAATGTAGTCCAAAAAAGCATTGGGCTCAGTCATCGAAACCCTCCACTCTTCTCCCATTTTGGACAGTGCAACTGATTGCAAGTACTCTAATACAACGACTTGCAATGCACGGTCACACGATGCCTCGTACAATTGCCTCATATACAACTGTAACACACATATTGTCACTTGTCAATAGTTTGGAGGGATTATGGCTATCATCAAAGACTTGAGTGAGCATGAAGCATCGGATACCCAAATGTACTCCGTCAAAGGTAGTACTCTACCGATGTATTTCCTGCTGACTGATGCTGATGACACGAATCCTAACTTATATGCTGAAGGTGGAACACTTGCGTGTCTGGTTGATGACGTTGCGACGGATTGGGCTGTCAGTGTACTACCTGATTTGGCTGGGCTTGTTCAGGTTGTCCCTTCTTCTCCTTGGGGTGAAGTAGGTGTATTCAAGGTCAGTATCGTGTACACAATAGATATGACTGTGAAGACGTATGGGGCGGCAATAGTGACGGTCGGGGATAACAAATGAACATCACGAATGTAGTCATCACTCAGAATCCGCAAAACCCAGTGGATTACAACATCAAGTGCGACATCACCAATGACTTAAATGAGGTCATTGGTGACTTTGGTGAGTCTGGCATCGATGTCTTCCAGTGGTGGGCGCAACAAGACGAACAGTTCCGCCAAGACATCGTCATGCAATTCATGTGGGTTATGGCTCGTGAGATTATGAGTGGGACGGCTGAATAATGGCAACTTACTTCGTCAAGCCTACTGGCTCGGACTTCAACGTAGGCACAAGTGCTTCTCTAGCATGGAGAACCATTGCAAAGGCTCTTGGTACAACGGGTGCGTCTTCTGGTGACACCGTCTACGTTGCTCCGGGGACGTATCGTGAGACCATCACTGTTGCTGGAACGTACTCATCAAACGTAAACATTATTGGCGATAGGAACTCAACTCGATTCAATGATGTCCCTGCTGGATACATTCGAATTACTGGATTGATATCCGATGCTCTTGATGTTAGTACATCTCTAGGCAACTTCTCAACTAACGGGAAGTCGTATATGACGTTTGACCAAATTTGGTTCGAGCATCGAGTTTTTTTGACAGCGAATACAACCAATGTGACATTCATACGTTGTCAAATTACAATGCCGTACCAACCTTTAGGCGGGGCTGGTGCTGTCATATATCTGACGACAACTGGTCAATCAAATATACTTTTCGATAAATGTTATATCAGTGGCGGGATTACTACTGATGGTTCTGGCAACTCAACAACAACAAGATTCAACGCTTGTCTATGGGAAAGTGCAAACGTCTCGAGTGGTGGGTTCGAATTGTTAAATACTGGCTCACCTCAGATAATTATGTCGAACTGTACTGTTTTTGGTGGTTCATCTCAACAAATCTTCCGTGGTTATTCCCCTCCAGTGAACTCACTATTTGTTTACAATTGTTTGATTATTCCGAGTTATACGTCTCCAACATTTGGTTGTGGGGTAACCAACTGTATTGTTGAAAACTACAATATTGGTTACATAAACCGAGGTGGTGGTGTATTTGCTGGGGCAAACAGCAAGCAACTTTATCACCGTGCATTCGTTCATAGTCCAATCTATATCAACCCGATTGATGCGTCGGTCATGCCATATACACCTCTTGCCGCCGATAACCTTATTGGTGCTGGTAGTCCTTCGTTTACATATGGAACTGACTACTACGGAAATGCGTGGGCGAATCCTCCATCAGTTGGAGCAATGGAACTCAAGTCATATGGCTCGATAGGAACGTATGTCCCAGTTGAACGTAATGTGTCAGCAACAATATCTCCATCTTCAACGTCTCAGTCAATAGAGTTGTTCCTTGGGGTAACTGGGTTGACGGCAACGACAGCGGGGCTCAACGCTCGATACAACCGAACTCGCTCAGCCTCGGTCAATATTCCGTTGGTGGCTCGTACGATTACTCAGCCTTGGGTAGCGGGAGGATTCGCTGAGGTTGACCCAGTCTTCATGCCCGGGCTCTATCGTCTTGACCTACCAAATGAAGCGGTTGCTTCAGGGGCTGATGACGTAACGGTCGTCGTGCGGGGTGCTACTGGAACGAACGGGGCTGTAGTAACCATCAAACTGTTGCCTATCCTCGCTAACGCAAACACATCGCTCCGAAGTGCGGTCGTCACTGACCTGAGTGAAGACGTTGATACGCCGAACCTCATCTATCAGACTGTTGGTGATAGGAAGCCTCTCTACTTCCGGTTGTTCAATGCCGACGGTTCTAACCCTGACCTCACAGTCGATGGTGGAACTATCGTCGGTATCGTCCATAACGCTTATAGCGGTGTCGAGTACACGTTTGGCGTTGGTGGTTACTCAGGCATGACGGTCAACGTCCTCTCTGACATGATTGGCTTTGTTGAAGTTGTTCCCCCAGCGATATGGGGTACATCAGGTATGTATCGTCTCAAGGTGCGGTACACATTGCCTACAGGGGTACGAATCTACGGGCCTGTGAACATAAGAGTGGGGGCATTGTAATGTTGTTGAAGAAGAACTTTGACCCTGTCTACTTGGCTCTCACGGAGGTTGAAGACCTTGGTCAGAAGGTTGCCACAGAGGCTTACGTGAAGGCAAAGAAGTACGTGCCAGTGGCTACTGGAAGACTGAAGAAGTCAATCCATATGTCTACGAACGCCAATGCAAGTGGTAGCAAGAAGCACACCATCTACACGAAGCAAGTCTATGCGAAGTATGTCGAGTACGGGTCATCGACGAACAAGCCGAGGTTCTTCATGCGGAAGGCGGCGGCAGATGCTGAGGTGCTGATGCGGGTTAGCCTGACTGGTATCAAGCGGAGGTTGTTGTAATGTCCGTTGAATGGTTTCAGGTATCAGAGTGGGTGTATCAAACGCTTACGGCTGACACTCAGTTGCAAGAGTTGCTTGCTGGTGATGGAAGAGTACCGGGGCATCAACAAGGCATCTATATGGAGATGGCTCCTCAGGTTGACCCAATCAGTCAACGGGCTCCAGTCGTTCCTCTAGTAGTTGTGTCGCTCATTTCTTCAGGGGTTGATGAACGTGCGTTGTGCGGGAACAGAATCATGACGTATCCAATCATGAGGATAACCGGCTACCATCGTCAAGATGGGGCGATTGCACTCTCAAAACTTCAGGCGATAATGAATAGAATTGACGTGTTACTCGACAACCAGATTGACACAAATCCTAACAGGGTTTGGTTCTTCCGTGATGGGGCTGAAGTTGTTGTTACTAACACTGCTGACGCACGAGTTGAATATGGCGTAGCATCAACGTATAGGTGCTACATAAGTGTGGATGTCTAGGAGTGAATTATGCCAAGGTTGATTGCTAAGGACGTTGTCCTAACTATTACAGTCGGAAACAATGCCGCCGCTGTCGGATATGTGGCTCCGTCGTTTGGTACTGGAACCGCTGTTTGTACGAGGGCTAAGTCATACTCAAGAAGCACTGAGTTTGGCATGGTTGAATCCGGCGCACTCTGTGACATTCAGCAGTTCAATCGCCCTACACGTATTAGTGGCACTATCGAACTGGACATGAACCTCAACTACAGCACTTCATCCGCCAACGGTATCTTCCTTGGCAAGGAAGGGTTCTTTGTGCGTGTCGTTGCTAACCTTGGATTCACGGTCATCACTGACATCGGTATCATCTCGAGCGTGAGCATCGCTGTGGAAACAGATGGCATGATATCTGAACAGGCTACTATCACCCTTGCCGTCGATGGCGACTCCGGCTTGACTGGTGCTGTTGTAGGAGTATAACGATGCCAAGGCTAATCAGTAAGGACGTTACGATAACCGTTCAGTTTCTCGGTAATCAGGCTAATACAGCGGGTTCGTATATTGCTCCGAGTGTACACATCAACAATACGTCGGCGACGACGGGTGGTGGCTCCGGTGCTACATATACGGCTACCACTACAGTTGCTTGTCGTGCTAAGTCTTATTCACGCTCAACCGAAGTCGGTATGGTTGAAAGCGGTGCGATGTGTGACCTCCAACAATTCAATCGACCAACCCGTGTCAGTGGAACGATTGAGTTAGACCTCAACCTTGATTACAGCACGGTGGGAGCGGCAGGGTTATTCCTTGGAAAAGAAGGATGGTATGTCAACGTCCTAGTTGACTTGGGTCAAACCCGATTGAACGACTTGGGGCTGGTCACTTCTGTAAGCACTAGTGCTGAGACTGATGGCACGGTTTCTGAACAGGTAACAATCACGCTCGGCGTTGATGGTGCTACTGGAACAAGTCCATACTCGACAATCGCATCTGCTGTTGACGCTCTCGGTTAGGAGCATTGAATGGCTAGAGTAATCGCCAGAGATGTCTATCTGACAATGTGGGTTGCCACGTCCGCCCAGAATGGGAACACTCCTACCTATTCTGGAGCGGCTCGTGAAATCATGTGCATTGCTCGGTCATACGAACGCAACGTCGATGCTGAATCCATTGACCTTGCCGCTTTATGTGACACGTCAGCCAAACAACAGATGACTCGTCGTAGTGGCACAATCAACATCGAGATGCTCGTTGACAACAATGTTTCAACGGGTGGTTATCTACTTCAGTCCGCTCACCGATTTCCGGTGAAGGTTCGGGCAAGAATTACTTTGAGTGATGCATCTACTCAGTACATCGAGGACGAGGGGGTTATCAAATCGACAGGTTTGTCCCTTGACCTTGACGGAACAGTACTCGAGACTTGTACAATCCAGTTAGGAACCCATGGTTCCAGTTGGTAAACAAGGAGATACATCGTGCTTAGTAAACTTCAGTCTGTCCCACGCCCGGACGCAAAGGCGAACTTCGTCTTCGACCTTCGACCATTTGGTACGGATGGCGAACTCACATTTAGAGAGCCTAAAGCGGCAGACTTATTCCCGGATGGAGCGGAAACCAAGGCCGCGTCAGTCGCATTTCCAGAGTTCAAGGAAGCGATGCTCTACCAGATAATGGTGATGGGTCGTTGCTATGTCATCTCTGAGGCTGAGATGGGTCAAATGGTTCAACCGTGGAGGGCTCTTGGTCAGTTTGCTCGTGACCACCGTGACCTTTTCATTCATCTTGCGGCCCAGTTCTCGGAAGCCTTCCCAACAGGTAGCGTTGACCATCTTCGTAAAAACGTGGGAAACGTCTCCACGGAGTAGCACAACATATCCTGTACTACTCCGTCAAGTACCTACATAGGCATCCAAGTGAAATTGACCTAGACTTAGACCAGATGGGTGAAGTTGCATTCATCGCTGACATTCTGGAC
>Ga0315905_10003384_pt1 | contig 16475 bp, 20 predicted proteins | sample LakEriMetagenome_5_FD_203522 | JGI IMG/M metagenome (GOLD analysis project Ga0315905, IMG submission 203522) | Freshwater fungal communities from buoy surface, Lake Erie, Ohio, United States - Buoy 4 MA121 | ecosystem: Environmental > Aquatic > Freshwater > Lake | place: USA: Lake Erie, Ohio... | reverse complement strand
ACGAATGAATACTATGTACTTGCTGGATTCTCCGGAGATTCTCCATCAGATGGCAGTAAAGCTGCTCCTTATCCAACTATTGCTGCAGCTATTTCGGCTGCTGATGCAGATGGACATAATGCTACAAATCCGGCATTCATCATTTTGCTTTCGAATATTGCAGAAGAGGTGACAATCTCAAGAGGTGGCATTTGGCTAACCTCTGACTACGGAACGGGAACGCACGGATCAGTTACTTTAACTGGCTCAATTAAGATTGATGGAGGAGGTAACAGCTTATTAAATAATCACTTTAGCATTTCAAATTTACGAATCGTAGCACCAAGCTCGGGAAAGGGAATTTATTTTACTGGAGAAAATCCGCAAAGGCTTTATATGAGAGATCTTTGGATAGACGCAAGTGGAACTACTGGATCTTGCATTTATGCTGATAATACCGGAACAGGAAGTGTTTGTTATCTTAACACAGGTCATTTAACTCATAGCGGTTCTGGCGATGTGTATTGCTTTGATGCTGAGTATGGTGGCATGTATCTTACTGACATCGAAACTTCTGGCTCAAATGTACAGGTTGCGAAAGTTGGGGCTAACGCTGTAATGACAGTTGATTCTTCCGAATTAGACGCAACAGGAGAAGCAGCTTTTGAAGTCTATGGTGGAGTCCTGGTTATAACCCGTAGCACGATTAACAACACAAAAGCAAGAAGTCACGGGATTGCTTGTAAAACCTCAGGATCTGTTGTAACTATTGGAGATTGCTTATTTAATATTCATCCTGATGCTGCAGGTAAAGCTGTTTTTGGAGAGCCTGGCACCTCTAGTAATCTTTATTATCAATATATTGCATTTTTTCCTGATTCAAACCGCGGTATTAGTGCAGGTACAATTACCGCCGTTCCATTGGAGACAACTTTTGCGTAATGAAGATAAATCCATAAAAAAAACTTTTATATATAAGTCATGGAAAATCTAGAACTATTTGAAGCATATCTCGAAGGACGAGAAGTTGTGCTAACGTCAAGACAAAACAGAACCATTACGTTTAGCGTTTTAGGTGGCCGTATCAAGGACTTAGTGAACGACTCAGGTGTTAGATTTCCATATTCTGTTGGACAGCAGTACACACGCTCTATTGAGACATGGTGCTGTAATAACGGATTTAAAATGAATGGCAAATCTTGCTGTCCAGAGGAGAAGATATTCGGAATGAGAAAGAAGGACATTCCTATGGGACACGAACTGCGCATGCTCTTTCCTAGTAAATTTAGAAACAATGATTAATAAAAAAGGCCTGAATGATCAGGCCTTTTTTGTGTGCTTATGTTTTTGTTAATCGTCTAAGATGTCATTTTTCTGTAGCTTTAATTTTTTAACTCTCATATTCATTCTACTAATACCTCTTAGATAAATCTGGCGAATTCTTTCTGGTGACATTCCTAAATCATATCCGATACCACCATAGCTCTCTTCGAATCCCAAGTTACCGATACCATGGCGTCTTAGTACTACTGTTTTTTCAATAGGCTTTAATCCAGCAACGAGTAGTTTTGTCATACGCTCCATGTTTTCAGTAACACAGAATCTATCTGCACTATCCATATCACTTATAAGCATATCCTTTATTGTATTGTCGTTACTTCCATCGTTTTTAAATGGCGAATCAATAGAATCATGCTTTGCGTTTGCATTCATTACCCTCGTGATATTTGATTTATCAAAGGTTAATGAATTTACCCTAGTATCTTCTGTCTCCTTCATATATTCCATAGCCTCCTCTAATGTAGCTTCTCTCCCCAATTTCATGGCCAGAATATTCATAACGTCCAGAATAGCTCGGATCCCCATTATTTTATTTTGTGGAATTCTGACCATTCTGCTATTATCGCCCAGATGTTTAATCATCTCTTTACGAATATGCCAAACTGCAAATGATATGAATTTAAAACCTTTCGTGTGGTCGAATTTTTCTGCGGCTTCGATTAGTCCTATATTTCCAACGGAAACTAAATCGTTGAATAGTTCAGGATCAGAAATCCCTCCATACATCTTAGCAACGGATATAACAAATCTAAGATTGGCAGTTGCCAGCTTATCTCTTGCTGCCATGTCTCCAGATTGTATCTTTTCTGCTAATTCTATTTCCTCCCTTGGTGTAACAATACTATATTTCTCGATATCGTTATAATATAACGAAATTGATTTCCCCGATCGGGGGGTAAAGTTTTCTGTGGGCTTAAATTGTCTCATAATTTTCTTTTTAGTAACTTACTAACACCGGTACAGTGGTGTTCCGTAGTTTTTTTAAATTGTTAATGTTCGTACCTTTATATTATTTCCCAAAATTATGTCCATTTTACGGACAAAAAAAATAAAACACCATTTTTTTATTGATTTAGTCACAATTTACTAATAAAACCCAATTAGGACTCTCTAAAAAAACAAATCTAGAACCTGGTTGCAATAAAAAACATTTACAAAAAGAACTGGGATATATAGTTTAATTATATCGTTTAAAAATGGATAACAACAAACACGTACTTGAAAGTTTTAGCAGGTTTCTTGAATATAGATGCATGGAGCTTAATGAAAGAGAGGGATCTCCTTTGGATCTATCGGGAGCTAAAGAGCTTGTCAATCTTATTATGTCATACAATGCAAAACTAGCAACAGATGTTTATAAGGATACAGGTGGAATTAAAGGCGAATATTTTAGAGCAGCTACAGATTCTCTTAATGAGGGTAATTATGCTTTAGCTGGAATTTACTCTATTGTAGGTAACATTGTGACTAGACGGATCGATAAAGAATCTTTTGAAGTTTTAAAAACTCTAATTCCCACCATTAAAGATGAGAATTATAAGGATTATGAGCAGGGAAACAGAAAATCTGTTGCTACAAAAAACCTAGCTGCAATATCAAGAATGTCAGAAGAGGATGCTAAAAAATTAGCTCTTGCAGCAGTTAAAAAGATCCCTCAGGGAAGCGAAGCAAACTATATAGCTTCAGCAATCAAAACACCTTTCATTTGGGGTGGTTTGCTTAGCACAGCAGAGCAGGATAAATCTTACGAAGAATTCCTATTGGAAGCAGGCAAAAAAGGTTACGATAGCAAGGAAGGTTTAAGGAAAGTTATAGACCGCGAATTTAAAGATCAGCGTAAAGATGACAAAGGGCGTATGCAAAGTCCAGGAGTTACAGCTTATTTAGATAAAACCGAATCACAAATCGTTAAACCAGGTGATCCAGTGGTAAGGGAATTTAAAACAGCTATCATTGAAGAAACTGAAGAGGATGAGGTATTTAAACCTAATATGTATGGGGCTAATGGAGAATCTGATTACATGGACGGAACATATAAAAAAATGTTAGATAATCTAGGTGCTATTTTCCAAAGACTACTTACTGGGGAAGTAACATCAATAAAATCCATAAAAATCCACGCATCATCTGACAGATATAGAAATACTGGTCCGTCAGAGAAACTTTCATGGGCACAATTATCATTACTTAGGTCTCAGAGCATGGCTTCTCTAGTTGTTGGATTGGCCTCTAAATCTGGTCTTTCTAAAGAAGTGGTTAGTAGGATAAACTCCATGATAATGTTAGACTTTAAGGGCGAAAATGGTGACGGTACCAGCGGACCTAATCCGCCAGCACCTATTAAATTTGGCTACTATAAGGCAGAAGGAAATAAGACAGTTTGGAAAGAAGGTAAAGATAGAAACATGATGGATCTAGTTACGGTTGACGGTGAAGGAACACCTTCAGGTGAGCCTAAACAAGTTAAAGCAACACCGGAGTCTGATAAAAACGCATATAAAGCATACAGATACAATAACGTTGAGATTGTTTATGAAGCAACGGAAAGAGGATCTACAGTGGAATCTGCTTTTACAGTAGAAAAAGTTGTGGATTTATCATATCCTATAAAAATTAGGGTTCCTTCTAGATATGGCAAAAAAAGAATCAGAATTCCTTTACCTTACATAAAGCTAGGCTTGAAAAATAAATCAGGCGGTAGAAGAGGAAGCCCAACAGCATGTCCAAAATTCTCTGGAGGTGAGGGAATGATCAAGACTAAATTCGGAATAGGGATTAAACCAGTTACCATCTTAAGTTGGGAATCGGATTTAACTAAATAAAATCAAAAATCATGATCTTTAAAGATCGTGATTATTATGAGAAAACTTCATAATTTAAAAAGATTGCTTGGGGAATATATTCCAGACTTGGTGAATTAGAATTATAATCTGGATTTTTTATTTTAATGAAAATAACTACCGTAGCGCTGCCAAATCTTTTCCAGTTTTTGTTTATTCTATTTCTATAATGTCCTTCAGAATTGTTATATTCATTCCCTGGATTATATTTTGTCGCACATATCTTAGGTAAAACCATAGATGGTGTTAATTGTGAAAATTGTTTATCACTAAATCCTGCCCCAAATAAATGATCTGTTGAATTTTCGCTTCTGAAAAGACCACTAAATCCATTATGTATTTCCTTCTTTATGAAAGCTGTATCGTTGATATATCTGATATCTCCGATAATGAATTTAGAATACCTTAAGCACCTATCCAAAGCTAAAGAATCCAATTGAGGATCACGTTTTAACAAAGGAGATTCTGCTGATGCCCTTGTTCGATTAATTTCACTAGTGTGAGCTTCGTCGATGTATCCGAATACCGGCTGATCCTTCATCACTTTATGCACTCTAATTTGGCCGAATGCGTGTGCTGCTGTTAATATTGCTGCTGTTAATAATATCTTAGATCTCATATTTTTATCTATTTTATTATCCCAAAAATAATAAACATTTGCGGAAGAAAAAAATATTTTTTAATAATTTGATATAATTGCATGATATATAAGAAGTAAAAAGCAGCTTTTAAAGCTTGCTACTGGTAAATAAACAAATACCCTGTGAAGTATATACAAACATTCGAATCAATTGCCTACGGTCAAATAAACACCGGTTTAAGTGAAGGCTTAAAATACCATATAAACAACGGCTTAGCACTAATGGAAAGTGTTTATAGAATAGAGTCTGATGCTTGGCTATCATTAATAAATGAGGCTAGATGTCTTTGGGAATCCGGATCGATAGAACTTAATGAAGATGATCTTATTCTAATAAGCACCGATGCAGGCAGAACCGGAATATATGATGGTGAAGAAGTTCTTTTGGATGTGCCATTTTATCTAGGAGATGAGGAAGTAGATGAAGCAGAACATCGAGGAAAGAAGGTCGATCTTAATAAGCCATTCAGAACACCAGGAGGACCAAGAAAATTTGCTGTATACACTAAGAATGATAAGGGCAATATAGTAAAGGTTGGATTTGGCGAGCCTGGTATGAGAATTAACAATAACGATCCGAAAAAATCTAGATCTTTCAGGAAAAGAATGCGATGCGATGATCCTGGACCAAGATGGAAAGCTAGATGGTGGGCTTGTAATGTTATTAGATATAGAAAACTATTAAACATTAAATCAAGCAGTCCATGGTAAAATCACATTTAAGTCTTCCATATCAGGAGACGTTAGTAGCATCAGGTAAAACTGAAACAGTGATTAGGAAATTTTCAGAATACAGTGATTCCGATGAATTTAAGTGGCACTGGGACGAAGAGGATAGATTAATACACATGGTGCATAAAACAGATTGGAAATTACAGCTTGACAACGAGCTACCTATACAAATAAAATCAACAATTAGAATATCTAAAGGAACCTGGCACAGATTAATAAAAGGTACGGGTGATCTCTCAATAATAGTTGAGAAGATTAAAGATATATAATTAAATTAAGAAAAGAAATGGAAAACATTAAATCATACCAAAGCTTCCTACTAGAGGGTAAAATAACAGAAAAAGAGGGAATTAGCCCTGCAATTTATAAAGATCTTGAGCAGTATTTCAGTGAGGCTAAGGTACCAACGTTTAAAGGTGCTCAGGTTTATCTTTCAAAAGTTAAAAAAGGATGGAAGCTATCTGAAGAAGATTTTGATGAGGCTAAGAAAAAATTCAAAAAGTAATTTTGAAATACACAAAACTTTTTAATTATCCAGACGTAAAGTTTTACATAAAGCAAAGGATTTTAAAAAGATTATTGAAGCCTAGTAAAGACCATTAAGTTATATAAAATAGGCATAACCGAAGGCCTAAACGTGATAAATCTCACGGATTAGATAGCATTCTAAAATATATAGTGCAGGATGATACATCGTAGATTTATCTAAATCCAGACAAAAAGCTCATATGTTTTGGAAAAAATCAACAAAGACAAGATATTTAGACTCTGGAGTCTTATAATACATCTTAAAGGAAAGTCTAGATATAAAGAAGATTTTCCGAAGTTATATTTTTTCTATGGCTCCAAAAGGGGGGTAAAGAAAGAACTAATATATGGAGAATATTATAATGACGATAATATAATAAAAATATGGGCCGGACCTCACGTAAACTTTAATGCTCTGGCATCTACCATGTTACATGAATATGCTCACTACCTACAATTTTGGCCTTGGTACACTAGATACCGAAACACGTACTCCTATGAAACCAATCCCTATGAAATAGAAGCTAAGAAATTTGAAAGCTTGGCTCCATCTTTAACTAAATTGGTATCTGACATAGCATGGAAAAAAGAGATTAGAAAAAATTCATCGATATCAGAGATATACGAAAGATCTATAGAATCAATAGTTATAAAATCTTAATCGTTAATTTATATCATTAAGGCAGTAAAATATCATTTAAAATTTTTTTTATTCGTAGATATCATATAAATTTGCATCATAATATTAAAAAAAAATTATGAATACTACATTTTTTAAAAAATTAAAAACCCCATCTCTAAACGTTCTTTTTATATTTTTGGCTTGGGTATCATCTTTCGTTTTATGCGTAATAGCTAAAGCTATTTTCGGCGATGCTTCAGATAACCTTATGAACTATAATCCATTTGTTAACGGATTTATACACGGCGATATCTCCCACTTAGGTATGAATCTTGGCTTAATGTTCATATTTCTTATTCCTGATATAAACCAGAGATATGATTTTACTAAGATATTCTTTATAACTCTTATTATATCTATTATCTACTTTCCGATAGCTTTATCAGTGGGTATTCCGGCAGTTGGAATATCAGGAACTCTATACTTCATGTTAAGCCGTGTTTGTTTAAGTAAGAAGAACATACTCCTTTATATTTTCTTTGGGATTATGATAATTCCCGAATTAACAAAATTTACTAACATGACAGATGGTACAGCACACATGGTACATATAATAGGAGCATTATTAGGATTATTATCTCTTAAAGTGGAAAAATATAATTTCTTACCCGCTAAGGTGGTTGAATACATCCGCTAATAAACCCCACAAAAAAAACCAGATTTTTTACGATCTGGTTTTTTGTTGTGTATAAGTTATTATGCGATAGTGAAATCAATATTTTCGAATGCGAATTCTTTAGATTCAAAAATAGGATTTCCTGTTAATTCTGATAAAGATTCCCATGATTTTTTACCTGAATCATACATACTTGAAAGAAAACTAGCAGTTGCATTATAAGCATCACCAGCTGCTTTGTACATTGCGTCTCCCCCTGATTGAGCTGCTGCCTTAGCACCGTTCCATGCATTTTGTGTTATTGTTTTAGTAGACTCCCAACCAGATACAATTGTATTTTTAAAAGCTATTGCTCCGTTCTTAACGTTCTGAGCTATCCAAGCCATACCCTTTGCAATAAAATCACCAGCGGCTACACCAGCGTCTACCCATGCTTTAGCTGCAGGATATAAGAATGTTGCAACAGATTTAAAAGCTGCTAACGCAATCCCAGTAAGTGTGTATGCTACTGCCTTTACGCCTGTCATGAAAGCTACCAAAGCTGACATCGATGCTTTACCAAGTTTACTAGAATTCTTAACAAATCCCGTACAGAATCCAGTCCAAAATTCGTTTGCTGCGGTAGAAATTTTTGCGTATATTGCTTTATCTGCAGCACGAGCCCATTTCCCTATATTAACTATTCCTTGAATAGCTGCTCCCATAACGTAAGCTCCTCCACCAACTATAAATTTTGAAGCGGAAGCAATACCAGAAATCATTGCTTTAGCAATCTCTAAACCAACTAGAGTTAATCCAGTAGCAGTATAGATTAAAGCTTTACCAAAGTATTTAGCACCTTCTGCTAACCACTCAAGTCCTTTAAATGCTCCTTTAGCCTGAAGTACTTTAGCTTTAGCAGCAGAATCTTTTCTAGGTATCAATATTACGTATTGAGTTTCTCCGTTATTTACTATTGTTATATCATATAGATTTAATAATTCAGGATCAATGCCTGCGCTTTTTGCTTGTCCTGGAGTAGTTACTTTAATATATTTAACTTCGATAGTTTTATCCGGATTTTTATCACCTTTTAATTCTAACATTTTTCTTAAAGTCTGAACCCCAACTTTGCCATCTACTGTTAATTTATTAGCAGTTTGAAATTCTTTAACCTTCTTCACTGTGTCATCTCCGAATGTTCCATCTGCGGTTAATCCAAGATTTTTTTGAAGTTCTTTAACTCTATCTGATTTTTCACCCTTCATAATCGCCATAAATTCTCTAGGATTTAAGGCTTCTTCCATTGCTTCTTCTGCAAACAGATTGATTAGATCGTTGCTGGTAACATCAGCTTTTTTTGGCGTGAAGTCAAGTTCATTTGCTTCTAGAGCTTCCGATATGAATCCGAAAGACTCATAAAGGGTCTCAAATTCATTGAATGATAATAGTTTGTTTTCCATTTTACTGTATTTTTAATTTATTTGTCTTATATATCTAAGTAAATTTTTTTTTATTACGCAAAACTGAATTACATTTGTGACATGAAAAAGATAATATTAATATTACTCGTCGCATTTTCTGTAACCTCATGGGGGCAACAGAATAAGATCTACTATATAGAAGATCTTAATTCTATTAATGATAGTATCTCTAAAAAAATTGAGATGTATGCTTCTACATTTTCACATGATCTTGATCGAAACATAGGATTGGACGAAAGAGCAAAGCTTAGAAATTCTTATTTTATAAGTTCAGTTCAACAAACTTCTAGGTCCGGTAGTCAATTCTCAGATATCGTAGATTCGATACCAGACGGAAAAATCGGACACACTGAGTGTTTTGGTAAACCCGCATATTTCTCGCCATCTGAAGTGAAATATCCTGAATTATTCTGCAGCTTAGATAGGCTGAATCTTAAAGTGAGAGGTGAAATAATGTATCAGGTTATTTGGTCTAATGTTTTAAACCAAAGACAAACTTCCCATGTCCAATTGATACAAAAAGCAGTTAATGATATAAAGAAAACCTATAATGTAACCAGATTAAGTCAAAAAGTAATTAATGAATACAAGAATTCTAAATCACATAATGAAATCATAAAGCAAAGAGGAGACGGAGAATATGGGTCATCTACAATATATATAATAGCAGAAAAAAAGATGTCTAATGGGAAATGGGAATACGAGGTTATGATTAGAAACCTTATACTCTTTACTGATCCTATAAATTAATAAACACAAAAAACCCATCGAATAATTTTCGATGGGTTTTTATTATTGGTTTCCGTAGATATTTCCTTGAGAGAATCCGTAGATTGTTCCGCTTAAGCTTGATCCAGTAGCAGTAACTGTAATTGGCATCCAAATACCAGTATTGCCTGCTCCTATTGACAATACGCTTCTATTTCCTGCATTATCGAAAAAATCCAATGTTGCTGCTCCAGGTCCAACATAAACATTTGTTATTAACATGTCTTTTTGTTGTGGTCCAGCAGTAGCTCCTGTAGCCCCGGGTCTGTAGTTTTGACTAGCTATTAATCTATAGCAATTATTTCCTTGTGTCATTTTATATCTGTTTTTAAATTTATCTTAATGATATTAAATATTTAATCTTGTCGACCAGAGCTATTATTTCCTCAATTGTATTAAGAATCTCTGAGTCCTTACCTTGTTCAAAAAGAGATTTGCAATCAATTGCATAGCATTTATACAAATGATCCATAAAGTCGCTTAAATCACCCTTTTCCGGATTATTGTAGTTCATAAGTTTTAAACAAAGTTGATCCTCCGTCAAAATTGGCCTACCGTATTTACCCATTATGGTTTCTGCTAATGTGTCTCCTTTATCGATAAGGCCATCAAATAACTTGTCTAAAGCTTTGTGCTGTCCATATAAATGTGATTGCCAGTGTAACAACTTAGCCTGAACAGTATTCTGTAAAATCATTTTGAACACATAAGCATATTTACCCTCAGTTCCATCTGGCTTTGACTGCTTGCTCTGATCAGGTACTTCTGTATATCGATCGTCGTGATGGATAACGTCTCCAAATGCGCTTAAATTTAAAATTTTGTCCATTGTTAGAAATATATTTGTCTATATATTCTCGGCGATTGTTTTTTCGTAATCTAACTGATGTATAAATTAGATTTGAATTTTATATTTAATTCATATTATCATATATTAACACAGACATCTATCGATTGTGTATTTTGCTGATATATAACTGGCACAAATATTAAGCTGGCTAATGGGAAGGTACGATAGCATAGTTGGTCAAATAGTTTCTGATACTATTAATCTAATTAAGAAATCTAATAACGGGAAAGAAAGCTTTAATTCAGTAAAAGTTAGATACACAGAAAAGGATAATGTTCCGTCTTTTTTTGAACTAATAGAAGATGATATTTATTTACCCGTGGGCGAATACACAACAGAAAGATCCGGGATTGACGTTACTGTTAATCTCATTATAGTTAGAGATGAATGCCCGGTTTACACAGATAGCTACATAATCAGTGGGGATGCAGACAGTGAATCTGCAATCATATATCTGGAGATTAGCATTAATCCCGAATTTGAACCCAGATGTTATTCTGATGTTGTTCCAGATTTAAGGGATATAGTTAGACACGAGGTTGAGCATTTAACACAAAGGGGATGGAATGTGAAACCAGGAAAATTCATAAAACATAACCAGATGGTTAGAAAAAGAATCGAAGCCGATTCTGATCTAAGATATAGATATTACCAACTCAAGGATGAGGTTAATGCTAATTTGCATGGATTATATGCAAAGGCCAAAACAACTAAAAAACCCTTCCCTGTTGTTGTTATGGAATTTTTAGATAGACAAGCGGGGAGAGGCATTATACAAGAAAACAAAAAAATGAAGATTTATAATATCTGGAAAAAGAGAGCATTTCTCGTTAAGGGTCTTCCCAATTTATAATTTTTAAAAAAATTATAAATATTTTCTTAAATATTTTTTTTAATCGTGAAATAATAATATATTTGAAGTCTAGAAACAATATAATGATCTAATGTATAGATTAGCATGTTCTTTGAATAAATTATTAAAAAAAATAATGCCTTTGTAGTTCAATGGATAGAACACAAGATTTCTAATCTTGGGATGTGGGTTCGATCCCCGCCGGGGGTACATAATTTTCATATCTATAATACCCATTTTTTATAGCTCTTTGAAACGTCTGGATGGTGGAATTGGTAGACACGCATGGTTTAGGCCCATGTTCCGAAAGGTGTGAGAGTTCGAGTCTCTCTCTGGACACTAAAAATAATAATGCCCAAGTGGTGTAATGGCAGCCACGCTAGTTTAAGGAGCTAGTGTCGGAAGACGTGCCGGTTCGAGTCCGGCCTTGGGTACCAAAATAAATAACATAAACATGATTAAAGACCAAGACATTTTATTTGTCACCACCACTTTATATACTAAGTGGTTAAGTTACCAAAAAGAATTAGTCAAAAAGCATTTCCCCGAAAGTGAACATATTGTGATTGATGGCAGGAACAATTGGCCATATACTTGGTTTCATTGGTTAAATCCTATTAAGAACACAACTTCCAAGTGGTTTGTTCATTTAGATGAAGATTGTTTTCTTAATAGCAGAGAAGAGCTATTAGATCTTATTCAAAAGATGGAAGACGAGGATATTACACTTTCTGCAGTATCTGACGGCTATCACCATTACAGAGGTGCTAATCCAGTTGCCATAAATTCTTTTTTTATGGTAGGTAACGTTGATCACTTTAATGACCTTAATTTTGATATTAGCGAAGTTACATTCGAACATGATGTAGATGGATGGAGAAACAATAAAGGTATTACGTATAATGCCGATATACACCGCTCAGACTTCATGTACCCGCACGAAATAATGGAGAACGGGGAAAATTGCTCTTATGAACAAGAGCCTTATTACATGATCCTATGGATGCTAAAAGAGAAGGGTAGAAAATTTAATTATTTATATCCTCACTTTGATGAACGTTTTAAATCAACCAATCCAAGACTGAATAAGGATTCAGGTGATATAGCTATTCATATGTGGTATACCCGTCAATGGGAAAGCCCAATGATGGTTCATGACACTCCTAATTCTTTCCGCTATAATGCAATAGAAGAGTATATTAAAAAAAATATGTTATGATAAAAAACATTACGCTATTAGAAGAGGCAAAAAATAGATACACTAACGAATCACCTAAGTTTGTTATAATAGACGATTTATTTGATGAGGAATACATCACGAAATGCCAGAATGAATTTTTAGAGTTAGATGATTCTGAATTTGTGCATTATGCAAATCCATATTTCGAATATGAAAAATATGCAATGAACGATCAGAGTAAAATGCCAGAGAATCTGGTAAAGCTTTTCCAATATATCCATTCAGAAGATTTTATAGAATCAATCTCAAGGGTAACTGGGATCGAAGATCTTTTGGTTGACGAAAAAAGATGGGGCGGGGGATTACATAAAACTAAAGAAGGAGGGTATCTTTCAATACATAAGGACTTTAATATTCTTCCTACGACATACAGCGACAACAAGCAGATGTTAAGATGTGTCAATCTTATCGGATACCTTAATAGCAACTGGAAGCCAGGAGATGGGGGAGAATTGGAATTCTGGACGGAGGATGGGGTTAAAGAAGTGATTGAGCCTAAATTTAATAGATGGGTTTTATTTGATACCAGAAATAATTTCCACGGACACCCTTATCCATATCAAGGTAAGAGCCCAAGAATTTCTATAGCATCTTATTACTACATAAGAACTAATGTGATCGAAGACGAATGGAGTTCAACAGAATATCTAAAGCTACCTTGGATGGAGGAGAGCGAGGAGTATGCTTCGGAGAGAAAGAAAAGGGCTGACCATAAATTAAGATACACGGATCTTCTAAAAAAATAAAGAATGAAAATAAAAGCTGTTATAGCTAGATATAACGAGCCTATAGAATGGGTTAAAGACTTAGGTTTTGATTATATCATATACAATAAAGGGGAGAAGATATCTCCAGATTTGATAAGTCCCGAAAAAGTTATCGAAGTTGCTAATGAGGGGAGAGAAGCTGAAACCTACCTCAGATACATTACGGAAAATTACGAAGCAATTCCGGACTTAGTTGTATTTCTGCAGGGTAATCCATTCGACCATTTTCCCAGACTATTTGAAGTTCTAAAAGAGAATGAAAGCACAAAAGAAATAATCCCCCTCGGAAACAATACGTTCTGCGATCTTAACGGGAACGATTCCTATCCTGGATTACCTATGGGACATTTCAGGAGCCTAATAATTCCTGGACACTCATCTGACGAAAGAATAGATTTTATCGCGGGAGCACAGTTTATTATTCCTGGGGTTTATATTAAAAACAAACCACTAGAGTGGTGGAACTACATAAAAGACATTTACGAACGATATTGGTTTTCAGCCATTCCTTCCGGATATGGTATTCCTCCGGGTCAGTTCATAGGTCACGTTTTTGAGAGACTCTGGTCAGATATTTTTAAATATAAATTACCTAATGATGGAGAATAAAAAGTACGATTTCCTTATAGTCGGATCGGGACTATTCGGATCAACGTTTGCACAAAAGGCAAATGAAGCTGGTTATAAATGTCTGATAATAGACAAAAGAAATCATAATGCTGGAAATGCCTACACAGAGAACGTAAACGGGATTAACGTACACAAATACGGTCCACACATATTCCACACATCCGACGAGAAGATCTGGAACTATGTAAACAGGTTTACTAAGTTCAATCATTATGTTAATAGACCTAAGGTTAACTATAAAGGGGATCTTTATTCATTCCCAATAAACCTATTTACTTTATATCAGCTGTTCGGAGTTCGAACTCCAGAAGAAGCTTCCCGAGTACTCGAGGAAGTAAAGATACATTCAAATACCCCAAAGAATTTGGAGGAATGGATTCTGTCGCAAGTAGGAGAAGAGATCTACCAAAAATTCATTTATGGTTACACTAAGAAGCAATGGGGCAGAGAACCTAAAGAATTACCATCTTCCATAATCAGAAGACTTCCTATCAGACTAACATTTGATGACAACTATTTCAATGACATCTATCAAGGTATACCAATCGGGGGATATACCAAGATGATCGAAAATATGCAGGAAGGTATCGAGGTTAGATTGGGTGTTGATTTCTTTGAGAGCAAGGAAGAGTTTGAGAAAATGTCCAAGACAATAATTTTCACCGGAGCTATCGATGAATTTTTCGAATATCAACACGGACCTTTAGAATACAGAAGTCTGAGATTCGAGACGGAGGAATTGAGAATTCCAGATTATCAAGGAAATGCCATAGTAAACTATACTGACGGGGAAGTGCCTTATACTAGAATATGCGAGCATAAGCACTTTGAATTTGGTAAAGGAGATTCCACTATAATAACTCGAGAATATCCAGATTCATGGGAACCCGGAAAGGAAAGATATTATCCAGTAAACAATTCAGAGAACAACTCCAGGTACTCTGAATATAAAAAATTAGCTGAAGAGGTTTTTCCTAAATACGTTTTTGGTGGAAGATTAGCTGAATATAAATATTATGACATGCATCAAGTTATAGGAAGCGCATTACATAAATTCGATCAACTAACCAAATTATGATCTCGATCTATCTTGACGACCAGAGAACCCCAATTGAACCCCCCTCTGAAAACAGTAAATGGGCTATAGCTAGAAACTATGAAGATTTCGTAAGTTTAGTTGAAGATGTAGGTTTGGGAAATATAGAGATAATCTCTTTCGATCATGATCTTGATAGAAGTGCTACTGTTCACTATCTTGAATATGTTAGGAAGAACTATGAGATAGATTATTCTAAGATAGAGAAACAAACTGGTCTTGATGCAGTGAAATGGTTGATCTCTCATTCAACGAATACCGGCCAGCCTATTCCTAAGTGTTATGTTCATTCAGCAAATCCAATAGGATCTGGTAATATGATGGGGCTAATAAACCTTTATTTAAAGAACTGCAAAAGACCAGAAAATTGCATAAGAGTTAGGTGGGATTATGAAATAAACGGAAAAATTTTTAGAAAATAATTTTTTTACCCGTAAAAGTTGTCTAAATTTGTGAAACTAAAATAAAGAAAAATAAATAATATGAACAAAGAAAGATTAACCCAACTTGCAGAAAGACTTTTAACTATTCCTGAGTTAATGTCGGAAAAACAGGGAATGGTATTGGATTACAATGAACAGATTCAAAACATCTCCAATGAGATCACACAAATTGAATCTGCAATTAAAACAGAAATCAATACACAAGTTGATGACAACGGTAAGAAAGTTTACACTAATGCAGAATCAAGAGAAGCTGCTTTCATAGAGATTTCAAGAACAAATGATGAGCTGATGAACAAGAGAAATTCGCTTTCATCAATACAGAATTATCTTTCTATTGAAAAAATTAAAATCGAAACACTGGGTAACGAACAAAGAAATATTAGATCAGTTCTATCTTTCTTCAGTGGAATCGGTGGCTCTGAAAACGAAGTATTTTAAAAAAACTGGTTAAATATTTTTTTATCCCGTAATAATATCATAAGTTTGCAATATAATTAAGAAAACAATTTAATTTTTTATACAATATGAGTAAAAATTCTTTAGCTTCCAAGGGACTATCAATGTCTCAAGCACAGTCAATCTCAAATCTTTGTAACCAAAGATCAAGAGACATCTCTTTTAAATTAAGAGACATCAATAACGTTGAAAAGGTGCTTAAAATAGGAGATGAGACCTATGTAGAAACACCAGGCAAAAAGATGCCAGGAAATGTGATGGAATTAATTTCAGAAAAATCAAAGCTCCACGCAGCTCAGGCTTTTTTAATGGAAAATATTAAAGCAAAAGACGAAATGCTTAATGACATCAAACATAAGCATTTGGAATTCGGCATAGACATTCCTAAATGCGGAGAGCTTCAAAATGCAGAAATATCCCCCGCTGTTGATGAAGATTGGGGCTGGTCACAACTTTCTACATCTGAATACAACGAGTATTTAGAGGCAGAAGCTTTTGCATCTCATGTTGGTCAGTTTATCCATAAAGGGGGTAAGTTAGATAATTTA
>Ga0315905_10003380_pt1 | contig 16492 bp, 15 predicted proteins | sample LakEriMetagenome_5_FD_203522 | JGI IMG/M metagenome (GOLD analysis project Ga0315905, IMG submission 203522) | Freshwater fungal communities from buoy surface, Lake Erie, Ohio, United States - Buoy 4 MA121 | ecosystem: Environmental > Aquatic > Freshwater > Lake | place: USA: Lake Erie, Ohio... | reverse complement strand
TTTGATTCAAAATACTCATAATTTCCGGAAGAAAAGATAAGTTTCCCACCATATTCGCTTAAAATTGATTCTTCTAAATTATGGATTCGAGAAAATTCACTACCTTTAACTACATAATCTGGCTTCAATTTTTCGATCAAACTTTCTACATCTCCATTAAATTCAATTACTTTGTGGACCAGATCGATATTTGAAATCAATTTAATCCGCCAATTTAGCTCTTCCTTAGACAAGCCACTATTATCGATGGCGATTATCAAATTATCTGCCAGGGAAGCGGCTGTTTTAAAAAGACGGAGGTGACCTAAATGTAGGATTTTAAACTTACCAGAAATTAAGCTAGTACTCATTCTTTATTCCGATTTTTTCTGACTTCATCCAAGACACTGTATGAAATCTGGGATCGTCTTTAATCTTATTCTCCTTGAGCGCAAGATAGACTTCCTCAATTGCATCATCGACAGAAAAATTGGGTTTGAATCCTGTCTGTAATAACTTCGTAGAATCTAATCTATATGATCTTGGGTCATTACTTGAGAGTATTTCAAATTCACATTTAGAAATTCTCTGCACCCTTTCGGCAATTTTAGTAATACTTAAGTTTTCAAACCCAGCATTAAAAAAGCCTGAAGGTAGATGATAATTTTCTAAAAAGTGTAGATAAACGGTTGCCATATCACTGATATGGATATTAGGTCTAATTTGTTCACCGCCCAAGATAGTGATCCTCGAGTTCCTGTATGCTTGCAAAACAAACATATTAACTACAACATCAAATCTCATTCGCGGTGAAATACCACAAACTGTAGCTGGTCGAACTATATGCACATTGAAATAATCCTTATAGCTGAGACAAACTCTTTCCGCTATTTGTTTAGTTTTATTGTATGCAGAAATCGGAATTAGAGGTATTTCTTCTGTTACTTTTTCTGCATCACTAAATCCATAGACACTACCTGAGCTAGCGTAAATAAATGATTTTATGTTAGACTTAGTTTTGCAAGTATCTAATAACTTTGCTAGATCTAGAGTATTAATCTCCCACGAAAAAGATGGGTTTAATTCTACGCTTGGATCATTTGCAACATTAGCAAGGTGAATGACATGATCGACATCTTTTAGGTCATTTTCATCAATCTGGTCAATTTCTTTTATTTGCGTTAATTGATTAAACGAATCTGGTAGAAAATTTCCAAACCATTGGGCATCAATATTGCTCACATTTATTTCATTTTCGATAAGTCTTGGCAGCAAAACTGATCCAACGTATCCATTACCTCCTGTAATAAGAACTTTCATACTCTATTTCCAATGCTCATATTCGTTACTGTTTGAAGATATCATAGCAAAATTATTTTTTACCCAATCATGCGTTCTCAATAACCCATCCTTCAAATTAATTTCGTCATGCCAATCCAGTTTTGTCCTTATTAAATCTGAATCTAATTCATAAGAAAAATCTTTTCCAGGCCTTTCGTCTACATTCTGACAGATTCTGTCAAAATCAATATTCATAATACTGCAACACATTTTCACTAATTCATTTATGCTGACAATTTGATTAGTCGAAATATGATAAGTTTGACCTATCTCGCCACCCTTAATTATCTTTAGAATGGCTTGAGAAACATCGTCGATATGAATAAAACTTCTTTTTGAAACTCCGCCCCCGTGTAGGTCCAGTTTACCAAGAGACAATCCAGTTATAAATGTTTTCGGTATAATTCTATAATTTGGCTGGTGCTCACCATAAACGTTTGCAGCCCTAGTAAAGATAACCGGAAATTGAAACTCGTCCAGCATTGCTTTTAGGTGCAAATCACCCGCGGATCTAGATATGGCATATGGAGTCGTAGGAGCAAAATTGAAATTTTCTTTTAATTTTCCAGAGATATTCCCATAAACTTCAGGTGTCGTAAACTGTATAAATTTAGTAATTTTAATTTTTTTAGATACAAAAATTTGAACTAGTTTAGCTAAACTGACTAAATTTGTTTCATACCATTCATATGGACGTTCCCAACTTTCAGCAACCATACTTTGTGCTGAAAAATTTATCACGGTCTCAATGCTATTTTCAAAACAGATATTTGCAATTTTTTCTGCATCTTGATTTAAATCTAATTTATTGAAAATAAAGTTATTTGAGTTGGAATCAACACCATAAGGATTATATGGTGCCTGTATCTCATTTCTTCTACTTGTACCGAATACAAAGTAGCCATTCTGTATTAAATGCTTTACAAGGCTGGAGCCCGAAAAAGAATTAGAACCAATTACTAAAATTCTAGGTTTCACTTCTCAACTCCCTGCACGTAGATTTAGCGCAACTGAGTGAAGAATTATAGAGTGTAAATCTTCAACTTGGCCGTACTCGCCAACTTTACTTTGAACATGAATTTTAAAGTCAGAGATTCTACCTATTTCTCCTCCATCAAATCCCACAATTCCAATGATTTTCATTCCGATTTCTCTCGCTACTTTTGAAGCTTCAATTAAATTTTTAGAGTTACCAGAAGATGAAATAATCATTAATAAATCACCTGATTTCGCAATATTAATCAACTGCCGTGCAAATATGTTTTCATATCCATAATCATTAGCTGCGGCGGTAATAACGGGTACGTTATCGACAAGTGAAATTATCGGATAGTCTAAACCCCGCAATATAGAGCCAGATCCTAAGTCTGCTGCGAAATGTGATGCTAATGCGGCACTTCCTCCATTACCAATAACCAGTATCTTCCCGCCAGAACTTTTTACTTTTTTGATTTCATCTAAAACATTCAATAAATCAGACTTTTGAATACTTTTAATTAAAAGATTCACTCTTTCAAAATAATCTTCGAAACTGGATGTTAAATCACGATTGTCGATTGACATAGGGCCAACTGTACTAGAAAATTACATTCTAGGTAAGAATGGGGAAAGACATGGATAATGGCACAAAAGAACCTCAATATAACGAATTATTTGAAGTTGAAAGAAAATTTGGGCGAAGCAAATTAGGATTGATGACTAATCAATCATGGAACGAGGATCCAAAAAGATTAGTTTTTACTTTATCAAGGTACAAATTTGTTGCAAAAATGTTAAGTGATCAAACTAATGTTCTCGAAGTAGGATGCGCGGATGCATTTGGCAGCAGAATTGTTGCCCAAGCAGTCAAAAATTTAACAGTATCCGATTTTGATCCAGTTTTCATCGAAGATGTCAAAGCAAGAGCATCCCAAGAGTGGCCCATGGAAGTTCTAATCCATGATTTTATGGAATCACCCATTAATGGTAATTATGATGCTGCTTATGCACTAGATGTGTTGGAACATATTTCATCAAATAAAGAAGACGTTTTTTTAACGAACATAAAAAAATCAATGACCAAATCCGGAATACTGATAATTGGGATGCCAAGTTTAGAATCTCAGATCTATGCTTCACATGCTTCAAAGGTTGGGCATGTAAATTGTAAAAAATCTGAAGATTTAAAAAGCACGTTACTCAAACATTTTGACAATGTATTTATTTTTTCTATGAATGATGAAGTAGTTCACACAGGATTCCATAGAATGGCAAACTATATTCTGGCAGTGTGCACTACTCCGCGCTGATATGAGAAATATACTGTTAATTGGACCTACGAGTACTATTGCTAAATCGTACTTAGATCACAACAAAAAAAATTTTAATAATATTGTCAAATTCTCATTGAGCAATAATACTGATTTGGTGAGAACTTTAGAAGACCAAATTCGTTTCAAAAAATTTGACTCGGTGTTGTATTTTGGACATAAGAAAGGCGAATCTTTTGGGTTTAATGATTCTAATTCTAGGTTTATAAATGTTGAGCTACCAATTAAGTTAGCTCAAATATGCCAGGCATTTGGAAGTCAATTTCTGGTTTTTTCTTCCACGAGAATTTTTAACGAGAAAGAATCATTTGTTGAAAAGAAAACTAAATATTCCCCGGAGACAGATTATGGGCAACAAAAAGTTGACTTAGAGAGGGGGGTTTTACAATACAATTCAAAAGTTTTAAGGCTCACAAAAGTTGTTACCCCATTAGATGAATTGTGGCTAAATTGGCATAAATCAATTACTACTGGTGCAAAATCGCTTGTCTATAGGGATAAGTTTATATCACCTATTTTTTTGAAAGAAGTTGTTGAAGCAATTGATATAGTTTTACAAACAAAAAACGAATACATTTTTCAGTTATCTCGGGACAAAGAAATATCTTTCGAATCTCTATTTGAAAAGTTTTTGGAAGTTTCATTGCAGAATGGTAATATTCTTGTAGATAAAGGTGGAGTGGAGTTTGTGAATGGAGTTACCACTCATTCTTCTTTGGAATGTGATAGTGATTTAAAACAGTGTATCGGAGAATTTGATTTTCAGTTTGAAGAATTTATCTCGAATCTGTTTTAACTAGCTTTTTTGTCCAGGCATTGGCATAACTTGGAGATATTCTCATTACACCTTTATTGGCACTATGGATGTTAAGTTTCATTCTTAATTCTGTATCCAGTATTGAAATATTCTCTACAGTATGTTCTTTTTCCAAATCCATAAATCCCTCCAAAATCTCTTGTTCAGTGTTTTCACTTAAGGTAAAGCCTTGATTTTTCATGAAATTTCGGTTCATTTGTCGACTCAAATTAGAATTTAATGTTTCATCTATTGTTAACAAAACTTCATTCTTAAAAAGTAATTTTGGAAGTACCAAATCGTTAGGGCCCCCATAGAGGTTCCAATACCATTGATTCGTTATTAACCGGGTTTTCCCAAACGTTAATGCTGCCAACATTGCGCCGTTCACATTACCTACCCAGTACTTACAGTTTTCCCAAAGCCAGCAATCAAGAAAGTCGTTCCTAATTTTTGATTTTGCATAATCATAAGCCTGAAAATCCAAATCCAATTTAGGTAGATTGCTATTCCCCATTCTTATCACCACACCTCCATTACTTGAGATGTAATCAGCCAGCAACTTATAAGTATTAATGTTTGAATCTCTAGCCTGTCCACTATCTAGCTTTGAATCTTGCGGCTCCCGCACATGCAGTATTACAAACCATTTATCACCAATAATTTCCCTGAGCACATTACTTCCATTTTCATACTCTATTGAACTCATTCTTAGTGGCCTCTCGTAAGCTGAAGACCATTCAGGAAAAATCTGATAAAACGAATTAGATGCATCTGACTCAATACGAACCGCGCTTTGCGACTCAAAACTATAAAGCAAAGTATCAAAGCTTCGGATATTCTTGAAACTCCTTACAGGGAATTCACCTGGTGCAATCAAATTTATCTTTGCCTGTGAATGTTTTATAAGTAAATCTAGATAGTATTTATTTGCAGCGACATTATTTTTGATAAATATTTCTCGATTATCGTAACCTCTATAGAAATTTTCATACATGTAGAGGCAAGCCAAGTGACCCAGGTTTCGAGAGAAATCTGGCAAGTATCTTTGTAATTGAAAAGTAGAATCAAAATCACTTTCTAAGAATGTTTTCAATTTGAGTAGAAATTGCTCAAGGTTTCGGTGAGATAAATTCCAGAAAGACCAAGAAATTACTGCTTCAAAACTTCCGTCATCAATTGCACTGCCCCTAAATACGCTGTACAACAATTGATCTATTTCTTCAAACAAGTTTTGATCCCGTAATGCATCTAGTCGCATGGAGACAGAATACTTACGGCTAAGAATATATTCTTGAGAAGATTCAACCGCAATTTTAAATTTATCAAATTTTGCCTTTGAAAGGAAATAATTTGCTATCAAGGCATGACTAAATTTAGGAAAACATATAATCAAAAGCTTTGTAGGTACTGTATTAAACAAAAACATCAGTATCAAAGAAAGGATTCTACTTTTTTTCTCAATTGTACTAAAGGGTAACAATGACACAATACTTTTTAAACCACCAAATTTATAAGGATAAAAATAAATTATTTTGAAAAATAGTGATTTCATTTAATCCCGATAGTTGTTGCCAGTTTACAACTGGGTGAGTTAAAAAGCCCATTTTGGTAGTCAAGCCTGATTTCTAATTTTTTCTCGAATTTTAACCCAATCAACCCCCAATTTGCCTCAAAAAAAGTTACTTTAGACTCCGGATTACGATTCTGAATTTTATAGCAATTTGAATACTCAATAGGCAGAATAATAACTGAAGTAGCATCAGACCGTGATTCAATTATATATTTACTATTCTCAAAAATAATTTTCGTATTCTTTGCAGACACCAAAGATTTACCCTCAGTCACATCACGCTGTACATAAAAATCTTCTCCCATCATATTTTGAAAATTATCTGTGAAAAGTTTTTGAGAGTCAAAACTCGAGATTATATTTTGTCGTATTGGAGAAAATTGCCCCAGATTAGTCTGCGTTAACTCGGCGAAGTAGAATTCCTCCCCCCTAATATAGATTTTTTGCAAAAGTTTTACATTTTTGTCTAGCATAATCTTTGCATCATCAGTCAAAACGTATTTAACTCCAAGTAAATATGCGAAATTATTGTATTTACTCACGTTTATACTGTTACGCACCTGAGATTGCGAGTTACTACTAAAGGAGTTTTTGATAAGAAAATAAGACCTTCTGCTGATTAATTGCCCGTATTGATTCAGTGTTGGAATCTGATTTTCCCAAAGTTCATTGCGCCAGGGGGTGAACCCAATTTGTGATTTTAGATCAGATAGTTCCCGATTAAATTCCGGTTCTGGATATTCAGGTGTTATCAAAAAAAATCTACCCTTAAACTCATCACCATTATCTATTTTTATTTTGAGTAGTTTATCGATGATAAGGTTGCCAGTTTTATCAAAATTATTAGCAATTTTTATTGAATTTGGGTATTCGTTAAAGTTAAAGCTAAGCATGTTGATTAACAAAGAACAAATGATCAAATACTCAAAACCAAACAATTTTACCGGTGAAATAGTTCTCCAAGTGGTAACTTTGTGTAAATGGTTAGAAACGCGCGGAATAAGCAATAATGTGATTGGCAGAATAAAAGGCCATATTCCCATTTCCAAATAAACTGGTCTAATCCCAAGCCATTTTTCTGGATTCTGTAGCCACAGGATCCCAAAAATGTTCACCGATGATAAGTAAAAAACATAGAACTTTAAAAAAATTTTTAGATTCTGATTCAATTTTTTCGATAGTAGATAAATACATATAAATAGTGAAAGTAGATAAAGCAGAACAGCACCTTTTCGTTCCAAGAATATTGACGAAGCAAACTTATTAATAACTGTGTTCCCCCATGAATACTCGTCTTTATACCCAAACACAGAGGTTTCATATACTTGTCCGAATAAATAGATTGGAATCTTAAAAACTACTAAAAGCGCCAGTAGCGATAAGAAATATGTTAATTCAGTCTTCAATAATTGCGTGTTTTTTCTTCTCTCATATAATGTCAAAAACGAAAAAAAGATCAATGGAATACCAAAAATTAACAAAAAAGTTGAGTTAAGTAAGATAAAGTAAACTGCAAAAACAAAAGTTAGAAAAGTCTTCCAAATTAAATCAAGATTAGAAATTTTCTCAGATAGTATCAATGCTAATAAAGAAATAAAAATTGCCATAGAATAAATCAGATGAGGAGTTAATTGCGGTATAAGTGAAATAGTAATATTCGTTGGTATTAGAATATACATAGGTGTAGCTATTGCAGAAACTAAAATAAGATATCGATTGATCTTTAATTGTCTAAGGAAAAATATTAAACTTGCAAAAAGACTTGTAGCCCAGAAAGCGTGCGCTAAAGATACACCGTAACTTTTTCCAATTTCTAGTAAATGATATCCTGGATCAAGTTTGTAGTTATAATTGAAGGGTCTTTCCGACCCAAGACCTTGCAAAATATTTGACGAGTTATAAAAAGTTGGCTCGTTATAGATTATCGAATTGCCATTGTTTACAAGTTGATATTTACCATCAATACCTTGAAAAAAAAGCGAAGAACCGACTTTGACATTAATGATGCAAGCAAAAAACCCAAAAAAATATAAAAGGGAATAGATAAATATTGATCCAGACTTAAGATACGATTTTTCTGGTGCAACATCAACATGCCGATTTACAAACGCATTTCTTACCAATGAGATCGAAAAGATCGCGAAAAAAAATGATACATAAACAGAAGGGGAAAATCGGGCATACTCGATAAAACCAGTATAGCCAAATACTAATTTACAAAAAGATACAATAATTATCATAACGAAAGATATATACGTCAGGAATAACTTGTCATAAATTTGCATCATTAGACTTAAACTATGTTTAACTAATCCCATGAAACCCATAGCAGCTATTATAGTGCCCTACTTCAATGAATTACAGAGATTTAATGCTACGTATTTTGATTCGATAGAATCACATGACAATATTCAAATATATTTTGTAGATGACGGATCTACTGATGGCACTGAAGAAATATTGATGTCTCGCTACCAGAATAGCCCTAATGTAAAAATGATTGGTTATGACAAGAATCTTGGAAAAGCTCATGCAGTTAAGTATGGTTTCACGCAAGTTCTAAAGCAAAGCAAAGATTGTAAGCTGATTATCGGATTTATTGATTTTGATTCATCAATAGATCCGAAGGAATTAATTGTGATTATTCGTAATTTTCAAGTACAGGTTGAAATTGGCGCTGCTAATTCCGTTTGGGCAGTTCGCAAGAAAAAAAAGGAGAATAGAGTCGTACGAAAGCTATCTCGCCATATAATTGGCCGAATTATTCATCAGATACTTAAGCTAAAAATACGCGATATTCCCTGCGATACACAATGTGGGCTAAAATTGTTTGATAGAAAATCTGCAGATATCTTTACGAAAATACAATTTCAAACAAGGTGGTTGTTTGAAATTGAATTTTTAAAGTACATCAATAGTAATTCCATCCCATTAGTAATCACGGAATATGAATTAAATTATTGGAGAGAGATCAGTGGATCAAAAGTGACAACGATAAAAAATATCAAAAATATTTTAGATGACTTGCGAGCAATCTTTAAAACTTAGGAGAATTTAATCAATAAATTTTCACTTCAATCAATTTTAGTGGAATAATTTATTATATATGAATCTATAAAACCAAAAAGCACTCACTGTAAAATTTAAAAATCTAGAATTTAATTTAACAAATTCACGAGTTTTGTCCGCCGATACTAGATTCTCGCTCCTAGCGTTTTCAACATATTCTTCATATTTTCTTCTTAAAATTTCTGTAGATTTATTGTCAGTTAGATTTCCAATATTCGTGAGTATGCCATGGACGCTCTTGTCTTTGAGAATTTGATGATCATCAATTGAGAAGAATTCGTCGGTAATTCCCACATGACTAGTTAGTACTTGAGTTTCAAGACCAATTGCCTCGAGAATCACGATTCCTGTTCCTTCATTTTTTGATACCTGGATTAAGATATCTGAATCTCGTATACGCCTTAGCGTCTCTAGTTGATTTAAACTGTTGACCGATGAATCAATTATTTCAACAGTAATATTATTCAAATATTTTTCACAGTGTTCTTTAAGTGGCCTAACATATTTTTCAAACCCTTTATGATCATTGTAACCTTGACGTCGACCCCACTTTGAATTACCAACCCAAATAATTTTTGTTTTTTGTGATGTATTCTTCTGAAAGTTTTTTCGAACCTCTTCAATCAACTTAAGATTCGGTAAATCATGGTATATCTTTTTTGGGGGTTTTGTCGGGTACTTAGCTGTATACTGATCAAATAACAGTTTGCTAGTTACAACGTAGTATTCACTTGCATTAATCATTTTAGTTTCTATGTTTTCGAATTTAGTTTCCAAACCCATGTGATCTGGGATTAAAAAAGCAAATGTGAAATTATCATCAAATTCTTTATAAATTTTTAAGGATCTGTTCAATGAAATTATATCTCCAAGTACTTTTCTCCAGCAGAATAAAACGATCCCACCGCCCTCTTTATAAATACTTTTTAGCAAATGCTGCGGGCTAATGTACTCATTTGCGATCAGTATTTTGCCACCTGACAGGGCAATTCTGGATGAAGCAGCTGTGTATAGTGCTGAATTTTTTTTATCTACAACGTAAATGATTTTTTCCATCTATTTCATATATTCTAATTGAGATTTTACTCTTATGTAGTCATAGCGCCATTTAATTTTTTTTCCATAAACAATTCCGATGTAGTGAAATATGGTCAATCCTTTAGGTCTTTTAATTAAGTATTTAATGAACATAAGTTTTATCACTTTTTTTAGAAAGGACTCATTATTTCTAAAATTTGATACAGTTGAGTCAATTAAACTGTTATTGTTTGACTCTCCATGTTGAACTAGGGGAACAATTGGCACAAAGAATTTACATTTAGTGATTGGCCAATCTGAAACATCTTTAACAGGTTGATTGGATTTTAACAATTCATCAGCAGATTTGTTAGTAAGAACATAGGAAACAGCCAGGTCAGGATTTCCCCAAAGTTTAATGTACTTGTTAATTTCTAATAAATGTTCACTCGAATTCTTCAATCCTATTTGTCTAAATCCTGTCAAACTCAAGATCGAATAATTAAGTTTTTCACTTGAAAGGAAATTTATTGCCATGTTGAATAATGAGTCAACATTTGTGATCCGGGCATCATCTTCTAATATGATGCCACCATCTTCTCGATTTTGGATTAGTTTACGAGCTCTATTATGAGAATCCGCACATCCAATTTCTGCTGGCGCTAGTTTGCGTCCATGGAAGAACTCAAACATTTCTGTCGAGTATGCGATATGTCTACTGGCAACATCAAGATAAGTTGGCGTCATGCTTGCGTCTAGATATTCCAGCTCAAATCTTTTGTCGTTTTCTAGTAGGGCTTTAATTGGTTGATAACGATCAGAATTTGGTGTTCGTATGACTACTACAAAAAGTTTCCTATCAGCCATAGGTAAAGATTAGCCTACCTGTCAAAAAGTTGCCTGATCAGATAGTAGATTATGACTCATATATGCAATCTATAAACATCAAGTATTCAATTTGTATCTGCAATAGGAATATGGCCGATACTCTACGTGAATCCTTGATTTCTGTTCTAGAACAAATCGGCGATGAATTTGAGGTAGTAGTTATTGATGATGGCTCAACCGACGACAGCATAGATATTTTAAGTAAATTAAGCAATGAATATAGCAAACTTAAAACTTTCTTTCTTCCAAGGGATAAGAAAAGGAGACTGGGTAATACTAGAAATATATCCTTTACTAAAGCTCGTGGGCAGTGGTGTATTTTTCATATCGATACTGATGACCTAATTGGCGCTCATATCTTAGATTTTGTAAAGGTGATAGAGGTATTAAACAGTAAGGTGGATAAAGATTGTTTGTATTCTGGCAAACAGATTCATATGGCAAAGCGAGACTTTTTATTATCTAATGGTCCATTTAAAAATATATATAGAGGTGAAGATAGGGACCTGTATCAACGTCTATCACTTACTAATCAATGGATCACACTTTCACACAAACGATTTATTCTTAGAATGGATAGAGAAAAGAAAAAATTGATCTATAAAACTATTCGCGATAATTGGGATCAAATGGTAACCGATATGCAGATGAGTCCTAATCCTTTCAAATATTTAAATGATAGTTTGAGAAGAATTAAGCAGATTGGAATTATTCGTATTTTGTTTAGATTATTTCTTGTTACACCAGCACTCGTTGCAGCAAAGCGCAGGGGGATATTTGTAACAGATGATCGGATTAATGATTATGCACAATTCGTTAATTACCGAGAGGCAAATACAAAAACCTTGGGAGAGTGGAAATCGACTCTTGGGATAACGGATGATCAATTAATTGGAATTAATCGAGAAATTTTCTACTAACTTAACGCAACTTCCCAAGCCTTTATGTATTTCTCATATGTGTAATTCTCAACTGTCAATGCAATGTCAGCTGGCCTACTCTTTATATGCGAGGCTGCCGTTAAAGCCTCTGCTAAGGACTTCGGATCACCCATCTTGTTAGCTGTGAATCCATTTTGATTATCATGTATTAATTGAGGTATCCCAGAACACTCTCTAAATCCAACACAAGGCAATCCATAAGATAAAGCTTCAGCAATAACATTTGGGAATCCTTCCCAACGCGAAGTGAGACAAAATATATTTGCACCTCTATATAAGGCACTCAAATCAGTTGACGGCGCGTAAAACTCTACTCTCTGAGGGAAATCAGATGATAATTTTTTTAGCCATTCAATTTCAGGGCCATCCCCGACAATACTCAAATGAAACTTAGTAGGCAAATACTCAAGTGCTTCAATTAGTACCGATACGTTTTTCTGAAAAGTTAATCTTCCAATAAATAAAATTTTAACCACTGTGGGATCTAATTCCCGATTAACGTTTATCTGATTAGCCACCCAATTTGGCGTAACTTTTATTTTATTATGCAAAAACCTTGGATAAAGTTTCTTATAGTCTTCAAACTGAACCGCAATACAATCCGCAGAATATAAAATTATGTTGGAAAAGAATCTCTTGAATTTGCCATTTGAAATATATTTAAAAAGCGTAGGGGCGTTTCTTTCAGCTGCAATGGTTCTAATCTTCAATCCAAATAAGGCACTTTTCAATAATGCAAAAGAGCCTATCTGAAAGCCAACTGCGGCATCAAAATTTCCATTTTTTGCAATTTTTCTTATTGCAAAAACTCTTCTCAATCTGATTAAAACATTATTTTTCTTGTTAGGGTTACCGATGCCAAGCTTGATCCAAGAAACCTTTTCAGGCCATTCGAAAAAAGATTTCTCCAATTCCTTATCTAAAGAAAGCACTGTGATCGTATGGCCTCTTTCAACTAACCCTCTTGCTAAGTCCAGGCTCATTTTCTCTACTCCTCCAGCCACATTTGCATATGCTCTTGAATAAAAAAGGAGATTCATTCACGTCCCTTTTTTAAGTCATGCACAACCCGCTTTACAAATCTGGCAGACCTACCAACAGATTGGACCAGAAGCTTTGGGTTTTGAGCTGTTCTGTAGATAAATTTTAAATACTGTTTGGAAAAATAAGCAGATCTGACTTCAGATAGTGAGAGCGCATTTCGGTACTGGTTATTTGTTAATAGGCTTTTATGTTTTTCAAGTAGTTTTTTTTCAAACTGAGTATCAATTTTCCCGCCCTTATCATCTGCAAAGGAGGCATTCCGGATCACTAAATTTTTGCCAGACCACGAAGCTGAACCCTGGGCAATGGCAACTCTTACAAAAAATTCTGCATCCTCCAATCTCCTCATAGAGGTGTCAAAACCGCCGATGGCTAAGAAAAATGTTCGATTTACTGCGCAGGTAGAGCAGGGGACCCAAAGATTTTTCAACGATGGTTTTGCTTTACCTGTAGTCAGCTTTAAAACCCAATCCTTAGCGGATAAATCCCTAAGCGATAAATTCTGATTTATGGACTCGACGGAGTAACCATTTGCGTATTTTTTAGTTGATGAAACAAATGAAATATCCGCAGAACCTTGATACATCTGAATATGGGATTGAGCTCTTTCAGGCTTAGATATGTCATCATCATCAAAGAAGATCAATATCTCAGAATTAGCAATTTGAGCAGCTTTATTTCTTGAAGCAGATTGACCTAAATTTACTTCATTCTTAATTAACTTAACTTCCGGCAAGGCTTTAATAGCATTATGAATTATCTCAGTGGTTGAATCTTGCGAGCAATCATCAATGATTATGATTTCATTTGGCTTTGTTGATTGTTTTAATATTGCGCTGAGTGCAGCCAAGACTGTCTTCTCAGAGTTATATGTGCAAAGGATTGCAGCATATGTAACTGCCTTGTTAGACACTACTTGCCAACCATTTACTTATGTCATTTTTACTTTGTGAGTTTATCCAGCGCCAAGTTTGTTCGATGCCACTCTTTAGTGGGGTGTCAGGTACAGAGAATCCAAACTTTATTATCTTTTCGGTAGAGGCGTGAGTTAGATTTAGATCAAGTTCATCCTGTGATTTCTGGTTCACTTTAAGATTCAATCCTAAATTTACTAAAATTGTTAACAATTCACTCATACTATAAGGTTTACCACCAGCAACATTAAATACATTTGAAGACAGTTCTTTATTATTGCTTGATGAAATTTCTAATATGATCTTCGATACATCGTCTACAAACGTAAAATCTCGCTTTAGATCTTTAGCGGCGGTTAACTCAAAGTTTTGATTGAGAAGTGATCTAGCTAGCATTCTATATATCGCCATATCTGGACGACCCCATGGCCCATAAACCGTAAACAATCGTAAACCAATTCTTACTGTATTTCTTGTCGGTAAGTATTTGGCAATTAATTCATTAGATAACTTTGATAAGGCGTAAAGACTTTTAGGGGCTGAAATTTGGTCAGACTCTTTAAATGGTGCCTTAACTCCATCTCCATAGACGCTGCTACTGCTTGCATAGATAAACTTTTCAACACTCATTTCTTCAGATATCGATAGAGTATTTAGAAATCCGACTTGGTTTGATGAAAGGTACGGCTTTGGATCAATCTTGCTTGCTCGCACTCCACCTTGTGCCGCCAAATGAACAACATGAGTTGGTTTGAACTCATTAAATACGGCTCGCAACTCATCTTCGTTGCTTATATCAACTCTTTTAATTATCTCTGAGATATTAAGTTGATTTATTCTTTTCTCCTTCATATCTGGTGAGTAGTAATTTGTGAAGGAATCAATACCTATAGATGAGATCCCTTTTGCCTGCAGGCTTGAAAGCAGGTTTCCTCCAATAAAACCAGCCGCTCCTGTTACTAATATTCTCATAAGCCTAAGTTTCTAACTGCCCCAATAAACTTCGGAGCGTCATAGAGAGTTACACCTTGCGTCTTAGCAAACTCACAAAAAGCTAAGCTGGCGTCGATATCATCTGAGAGAATTAAATCAAAACCATTATTTTTTGCTAATTTATAATCAGATTGCTGCCCAAGGAATGAATGGTCGGCATCATGTAAAAATATACTAAAACCTTTGTTACTTTGTTTTATATCTAAAAGTTGTTTAGATAGGTCACTTTCTTTACCACTGACCTTTACAAAGGTTGCCCTTTGTTTTAATCTCTCTTCAACAAGGACTGGATTAGCTGGTTTGATATCGAAAGACCAAAGGTGTCCCGCTTTGTTATACTCAAGGCCAGCTAGAATCGCAGCAGCAGATGCACCATTTGCAGTCCCAGTCTCTACTACAACCTCTGGCTTTGTTAAGATCACTAATGCAATTAAAATATGTTGTAGCTCTAAACCTGAATTCCAGCGTGCTGGCTCATTTAATTTTTCAATATTTTGCGACAGATTTACGTTAAGTAATTTTTTCGCCACTTCAAGAACGGAATCAATTTCTTGATGATTTGTTATTAGCAAGGAAATCAACTCTTCGGCAGATTTAGCCGATTTTAGTTCGGCTTTCCTAAAATCTATGGTTGATGCTGGGCGCAAGAATTTTGAATCCCCAAAAACTCTTCCAGAAAGGTGCGCTAGGGCCATGCCAATGCCCCCCTGCTTATATGCAGAGTAGATGGCCTTATTGCGTCCCATTCACCCACCTCATTAAGTACTCATTTTTCAGCTCTTACTAAATTTAACTTTAAATAGGGCTTTGGGCCCTAGATAAGAGTTCGTATTTGCCTATACCTATATGTTCTGAGTGTAGATAATGAATTTGATTCTTGCTCAATGGTAGAATTCCACACTTATAAAGGGTTTTGGGATCTCTGATCAAAATGTCCGATTTGTCCCTTACTCGCTACAAATACCCACCCAATCCGTAGAGGTGAATAGAGGCAGCGACGGCTGATTCTGCAAGACAAAACCGGTTATGCAAGGGGCAAATCAAATGGCATTTAAGGCCAAGAAATCCAAGGCAGTTGAGTCTTCAACTCCTGCGTCTTGGAGTGTTGCCCAATTTTCATCCTTCTATACAAAAAACCGATCTGAGCTGATTGCCCATGCCAATCGGATTGTTAAGGATAAGGCAAAGGCAGATGAGATCACTCAAGAGGCGCTAGTTAAATTCATGCTTGCAGCCCCTGAGCTATCAAGTGATGATCACGCTCTTTCCTATCTGCACCGCACAATTGAGAACCTATGTATTGATCTATTCAGAGCAGAAAACCGCAGACCAAATCTTGTTGCACTAGATGATGCCACCGCTGAGGTTGAATCAGCTTGGCAGGTTTCTGGAGATCACTCGCTAGCGATCTCAGCTGCTGAAGATGCCGCCATTATTCGTCAAGCACTTTCCCTATTGTCTCCAGCAGAGCGCGCTGCGATTGTGATGTGGGAGGTTGAAGGACGTTCAACTGCTGAGATTGCAAAAGAGCTTGGTATCAAAGAGTCAGCTGTTCGTCACACCGTATCTCGTGCTCGCACATCTCTTCGCAAGGTTCTATCTGAACTTATTATTGATGAGGCCCGTGG
>Ga0315905_10003377_pt1 | contig 16501 bp, 12 predicted proteins | sample LakEriMetagenome_5_FD_203522 | JGI IMG/M metagenome (GOLD analysis project Ga0315905, IMG submission 203522) | Freshwater fungal communities from buoy surface, Lake Erie, Ohio, United States - Buoy 4 MA121 | ecosystem: Environmental > Aquatic > Freshwater > Lake | place: USA: Lake Erie, Ohio... | reverse complement strand
GTGATCGTGGACGCCACGTCGGCGTCGGGAGGACTGTTGTGGAGCCCCGCGGAAGTGGACGTGTACTACTTCGCCCCGCAGAAGTGCTTCGCCTCCGACGGCGGACTGTGGGTGGCCGCGTGCTCTCCGCGAGCCATCGAACGCATCAACCGCATCTCGGCGTCCAAGCGCTGGACCCCGGCGTCGCTCGATCTGAAGATCGCCCTCGACAACAGCGTCGCGAATCAGACCTACAACACACCGGCGCTGGCGACTCTGGTGATGTTCGAAGCGCAGGTTCGATGGATGAACGAAATCGGCGGACTCGTCGCGTGCAACGGTCGGTCGAAGAAGTCCTCCGACATTCTGTACTCGTGGGCCGAGTCGCGTTCATGGGCGAACCCGTTCGTGACCGATCCCGCGATGCGTTCCCACGTGGTGGGCACCATCGACGTTTCGGCGCCCTCAGACGGTGGCGTCGACGCCAACGACGTGTGCGCGGCACTACGAGCCAACGGAGTCGTCGACACCGACAGCTATCGCAAGTTGGGTCGAAACCAGTTGCGGGTGGGCATGTTCCCCGCGGTCGACCCCGACGATGTGTCGGCACTGACCGCGTGCATCGACGTTGTGGTTGACGCCCTGCGCGGGTGAGAATCTGACCCATGGAAGTGGCCGACGTCCTCGAGTGGCACGGGGTGTCCACGCCACTTCGTCGGCCGGTGATGGTGCTGGCATTGACGGGTTGGTTCGATGCCGCCGGAGTCGCGACGTCGGCGCTCGGGCATTTGACCGGGGCGAACGAAACGGAGTTGGTGGCGACCATCGACGCCGATCCGTTCTACGACTTCACCCAGGTTCGACCCGAAGCCCGATTCGACGACGACGGTGAACGCGAGATCGTGTGGCCGAACAACGACGTGGTCGCGATTCGCTATCCGAACGCGCTTCGCGACGTCGTGATTCTGAACGGTGTCGAACCCCACACGGCCTGGCGCACGTACGTGCGAAGCGTGATCGCCTGCTACCTCCGACTGGGGTGCGAAGCGATGGTGACGGTCGGTGCGGCTCCGGACGCTGTTCCGCACACGAGAGCGCCCCTCGTGGTGGGAAGTTCCGTGGACCCGGAACTGGCGCGGAGCCTCGGACTGTCGAAACCGTCGTATCAGGGAATGACGGGCGTGGTCGGAGTTCTGCAGACCGAATGCGAGAAGGAGAAGTTGCCAGCGGTGTCGCTGCGTGTCGGCGTGCCGTACTACCTGGACTACTCCCAACACCCGCAGTCGTCGGTGGCGCTCCTGCAACATCTCGGACACGTGCTCGGGGTGCCCACCGGAGTCGCAGATCTGAGCGAAGAGGTCGACCGTTGGCGGGGACTACACGACGACGCGATGCGCAGTGACCCCGATTTGGCGCTTCGGGTGCATGCGCTGGAGCGTCAGTACGACCAGATGACCGAGGCGGCGATCCCGTCGGCGGACGATCTGGCGGACCAGTTCCAAAAGTTCCTCGACGACCAACCCTGAACAAACCAAAATGCGACAATTTGTCGCTTTGTGTACATGGCTCGTGTACACAAAGCGACAAATTGTCGCAAAGTGGTTGGGTTAGAGGGCGGCGGCGAATCCAGCGTCGAGGTCGGCCAGGATGTCCTTGATCGACTCCAACCCCACGCTCAAACGGATCAGCCCCGGGTTCACACCCGACGCCACCTGCTCCTCGGCCGTCAGCTGACTGTGCGTCGTCGACGACGGCTGGATCACCAGACTGCGCACGTCGCCGATGTTGGCCACGTGACTGTGCAGCGACAATCCCGCCACGAACTTCTCGCCGGCCTCACGCCCGCCCTTGATGTTGAACGCCAGCACCGAACCGAAGCCGCGTCCGCCGAAGTACTTCTTCGCCCGCTCGTGCCACGGGCTACTGGGGAGACCGGCGTAGTTCACGCTCTCCACCTGCGGGTGCTTGGCCAGGTACTCGCCCACCGCTTGGGCGTTGCTCCAGTGACGCTCCATGCGCAGCGACAGCGTCTCCAGTCCCTGCAACAACATGAACGCGTTGAACGGCGACACGGCCATTCCGAGGTCGCGCAACAACTGCACGCGGGCCTTCAGGATGTACGACCCCGCACCCAGCGCCGGCCAGTAGGCGAGACCGTGGTACGACGGATCGGGCTCGGTGAAGTTCGGGAAGCGTCCCGACGCCGAGAAGTCGAACTTGCCACCATCGGTGATCGAACCGGCCACCGAGGTTCCGTGTCCACCCACGAACTTCGTGAGCGAGTGCACCACGATGTCGGCACCCCACTCGAGCGGGCGGATTCCGTACGGGCTCGGCACCGTGTTGTCGACGATCAACGGCACGCCCACCTCGTGGGCCACCTTCGACACACCTTCGATGTCGAACACGTCGTTACGCGGGTTCGCCAACACTTCGCCATAGAACGCCTTCGTGTTCGGACGCGCCGCGGCCTTCCACTGCTGCAGGTCGTGCGGGTCGTCCACGAACGAGACCGAGATTCCCATCTTGGGCAACGTGTAATGGAACAGGTTGTAGGTGCCGCCGTACAACGACGGCGAGGCCACGATGTGATCGCCCGACTCGGCCAGCGTGAGGATCGCCAACGTCTCGGCGGCCTGTCCCGACGACACCACCAACGTGCCCGGCAAGCCGATGGCCGTGATCACGCCACCCTCGAGCGCGTTCACACGGGACTCCACCGCCAACTGCGTGGGGTTCATGATGCGGGTGTAGATGTTGCCCACCTCGGCCAAGGCGAACAGGTTCGCGGCGTGCTGAGCGTCACGGAACTCGTACGACGTGGTCTGGTAGATCGGCACCGCGCGGGCGCCGGTGGTCGGATCGGGTTCTCCGCCGACGTGGATCTGCTTGGTCTCGAAACCCCACTGTGCTGACATGGACGTGCCCTCCTGTTTGGAACAGGAGGGCACGCTACCCAGTAATTCCCGACTCAACAAGTCGGATTTCGAATTGTCCGTTTTCGGCTCAGCCGCCGCTGACGTCGGCCACCTTCTGCTTGCCGGCGCCCAGGAACGGCATCATCGCGCGCAGTTCCTTGCCCACCGACTCGATCTGGTGCGCCGCACCAGCCGCTTGCAGTTCCTTCATCTTGGCGCGACCGGACTCGCTCTCGGCGATCCACTCCTTGGCGAAACGCCCGGTCTGGATCTCCTTGAGGATCTTCTTCATCTCGGCCTTGGTGCGCGGCGTCACCACGCGCGGACCACGGGTGAGGTCGCCGTACTCGGCGGTGTCGCTGATGCTGTAACGCATGCCCGCGATGCCCTCTTCGTACATGAGGTCGACGATGAGCTTCACTTCGTGGAGGCACTCGAAGTACGCCATCTCGGGCTGGTAGCCCGCCTCGACCAGCGTCTCGAAGCCGGCCTGCACCAGCGAGGTGACGCCGCCGCACAACACGGCCTGCTCACCGAACAGGTCGGTCTCGGTCTCCTCGGCGAACGTGGTCTCGATGACCCCCGCACGCGCGCCACCGATGGCCGACGCGTAGCTGAGCGCCAGTTCCTTGGCACCACCCGTGGCGTCCTGATGCACGGCGATGAGCGCCGGCACGCCGCCACCCTCGGTGTAGGTGCGACGCACCAGGTGACCCGGGCCCTTGGGCGCGATCATGATGACGTCGACGGTCTTGGGCGGACGAATGCGCTTGAAGCGGATGTTGAAGCCGTGCGCGAAGGCCAAGGCCTTGCCCTTCTTCATGTGCGGCTTGATGAACTCCTCGTACGTCGCCTTCTGTTCGGTGTCGGGCATGGTGAGCATGATCACGTTGGCCCACTTGGCGGCCTCGGCGATGCCCATCACGGTGAGACCGGCGGCCTGAGCCTTGGCGGCGGACTTGCTGCCCTCGCGCAGACCAACGACCACCTGCACACCGGACTCCTTCAGGTTCAGCGCGTGCGCGTGTCCCTGCGAGCCGTAGCCGATGATCGCGACCTTGCGACCCTTGATGATGGAGACGTCGCAGTCACCGTCGTAGTACATCTTTGCTGCCATTGGTCAACTTGCCTTTCCGTGTTTGGCGGCCTTGAGGCGCGCCTCTTTGTCGAGCTTCGGAAGAGCCACTCGGCCCGTCCGCTGGAGTTCCACGATGCCGTAGCCGCGAAGAAGTTCCTCGAAGTCGTCAAGTTTGTCGGGACTTCCGTCCAAAGACACCGTGATGGCCTCGACTCCGACCGCCAGGATCTTGCCCTCGAAGATGTTCGTGAGCTCGACGACCTGTCCACGGTCCTCGGCGGGCACCCGCACCGTGGCCATCAGCAACTCACGCTCCACCGACCGCCGGGGGTCCAGTTCGCTGATCTTGACCACGTCCACCAGCTTGAACAGCTGCTTCACGATCTGCTCCAGCGGGGACGATTCCACGTCGACGACGATGGTGATGCGACTGAGCATGGGGTCCTCGGTGGGGGCCACCGCCAGGCTGAAGATGTTGTAGCCACGTCGCGCGAACAAGCTGGACACGCGAGCCAACACGCCCGGACGGTTCTGCACCAGGACCGACAAGATGTGGTGGGTGGGCGGATTCAAAGAGTAAGCGTTGGTGCTCATCGCAGGAACTCCCGTCGTCCGTTCTGATCGGGGTGCAACAGAACGTCGTCGTTGCTGAAGCCGGCCGGAACCATGGGGAAAACCTTCTCGCCGGCGTCCACGCGGAACTCGACCACGACCGAACGGTCGTCGATGCTGTTGGCCTTCTCGATGGCCGGCTGAACTTCCTCGGGGCTCTCGACGCGGATGCCGATGCAACCCATGGATTCGGCCCATTTCACGAAGTCGGGAAGCTCGGGCGAGAGGTACACCTCGCTGTAACGCTCCTCGTAGAACATCTCCTGCCATTGGCGAACCATGCCGAGGTACGAGTTGTTCAAGATGGCGACCTTGATGGGAATGCGTTCGACGCTGGCGGTGACCAACTCTTGCGCGGTCATCTGGAAGCAACCGTCACCGTCGACGGCCCACACGGTGCGATCGGGGCGACCGACCTTGGCGCCGATGGCCGCGGGGACCGAGAAGCCCATCGTGCCCAGACCACCCGAGTTCACCCACGTGTACGGCTCGTTGAACTTCCAGTACTGCGACGACCACATCTGGTGCTGACCGACACCCGAGCACAGGATGGTTCCTTCGGGAGCTCCGTCGCGCAACTGCTCGAGGCAGTACTGCGGCTTCAGCGCCTCACCGGGCTCGTTCGCCGGGTAGTACAGCGGGAACTGCTCGCGCCAACCGCTGACGCGACTCTTCCACTGCGAGATGTCCTGCTGCTTCTCGCCGCCGTTCAACAAATCCTTGATGGCCTTGATGATCTCCTCGATGACGAGGCGACAGTCGCCCACGATCGGCACGTCGGGACGACGCACCTTGCCCTGCTCGGCCGGGTCGATGTCGACGTGAATGATCTTGGCGTCGGGAGCGAACGTGGCGACCTTGCCGGTGATGCGGTCGTCGAATCGCGCGCCGAGCGTGATGAGCAGATCGCTCTTCTGCATCGCCGTGATGGCCGTTGCGTTGCCGTGCATGCCGGGCATGCCCAGACACAACGGGTGGTCGTCGGGGAACGCACCGCGCGCCATCAATGTGGTGACGACGGGAGTGTCGATCAACTCGGCCAATTCGCGCAGAGCGTCGGCGGCGCGCGCCTTCAGGATTCCTCCGCCGGCGTACAAAATGGGCTGCTTCGCGTCGAGAATCATGCGCGCGGCTTCCTTGATCATGCGCGGGTGACCCTTGCTCACCGGCTTGTAACCCGGGAGGCTGTCGGACACCTCGTCATCGGAGGGCCAATGCCACGTCATGGTGTTCTGCAGAACGTCCTTGGGGATGTCGAGCAGAACCGGACCGGGACGACCGGTGGTGGCGATGTGGAACGCCTGGCGCACCATCAACGGAACGTCGTCGGCCGTCATGATGAGCTCGTTGTGCTTGGTGACGCTGCGCGTGATGCCGACGGTGTCGCATTCTTGGAACGCGTCGGTGCCGATGGCGCCGGTGGGAACCTGGCCGGTGATGCAGATCATGGGGATGGAGTCCATGTACGCGTCGCACAGCGGGGTGACCATGTTGGTCGCCGCCGGACCGGAGGTGACCATGGCGACGCCGGGACGACCGGTGACGTGCGCGTACCCCTCGGCCATGTGGCCGGCGCCTTGTTCGTGACGCACGAGGATGTGACGGATCGGACTGTCGAGCAACGGGTCGTAGGCGGGCAGGATGCAGCCGCCCGGCAACCCGAAGATGGTGTCGACGTTCTCCAGTTCCAGCGCCCTGATCAGGGCCTGTGCACCGGTGATCTTCTGTGTCATGTCGGTTCCTGTGTCGTGTGTGCCGACCGTGCGGTCGGACGTGGTTCTGGCTGGCTCATCCGACGGTGTCGAACCCCGAAAACGAAACAGCCCCCCTGGTGGGAGGCCGTGCGACGCGTTCGAGGGTACGAACGCGTCAGAGGATAACTACGAGCGCGAACGACATGACCGAGGTCTCGGAGATGCGGTTCGCGTTCATATCAGTCATTGTGCCAGCGTCCCGAGGGGCTTCACAACCCAGCCGCACACCCGATTTCGGCCCGGATCAGCCCGGTTCCGACGAGTTTCCACTCGACGACGGCGAGGGTCAGAGCGGAAAGGAACCCTGCAGGCGGGCCGCGGCGAGGGTGTTCTCCAACAGGCAGGCGATGGTCATGGGGCCGGTACCCCCGGGCATGGGTGTGATGTGCCCGGCCACGGCCTGCACCGCATCGAAGTCCACGTCCCCCACGACACCGGCCTCCGTGCGCGAGATGCCCACGTCGATGACCGCGGCTCCCGCCTTCACGTGCGCCGCGGTGATCAGACCCGCCTGGCCGACCGCACCCACCACGATGTCGGCGTCCCGACACACGTCGACGAGGTCGGCTGTTCGGCTGTGCGCGATGGTCACCGTGGCGTCAACACCCTTGCGGGCCAGCAGGAGAGACAACGGCAAACCCACCAGCGTGGAGCGACCGATGACCACCGCCCGACGACCCACGGTGGGCACGTCGTACCTTTCGAGCAGGCGCATCACGCCCAACGGAGTGCAGCCCACCAAGCCGGGCAATCCACGCACGAGGCGTCCCATCGACTCCGAGGTGAGTCCGTCGACGTCCTTGTCCGCCGAAATCAGGCCGAGAACGGCCTCCTCGTCGTATCCGGGGGGCAACGGGCTCTGAACCAGGATTCCGTGTACGGCGGGATCCGCGGCCAAGGCCGACACCACCTCTTCGACCCGCGCCTGACCGGCATCGGCCGGCAACACCTCGTTGCGACTCACCATGCCGGCTTTGGCGGCCTGCACGTGCTTGTTGCGCACGTACCGCTGGCTCGGCGCGTCGTCGCCCACCAGAACGGTGGCCAGACAGATCGCGGGTGACCCGGCCCCTCGGATGGTGTTCGCCAATTCGGCCACGATCTCGTCGCGCAGACGGTTCCCGTCCATCAAAACGGCCCCGCCCGGGGTACGCACGGCCCCTATGGGGGTGCGGGGCACGGGGTCGGTCGTCACGGTATTGATGCTACGGCGACCTCCGTGCGCCTAGCCTGATCACATGACCACACCCCCGTCACCCACTGTCGCGCCGGCCACGGGCCGCCTCGGAGTGCTCACCGTCGGCCTCGGCGCCGTCGCCTCCACCCTGATCGCCGGCGTCGAACTCTCCAAGCGGGGTCTCGGCTCCCCCATCGGTTCGCTCACCCAGATGGGCACCATCCGTCTCGGCAAGCGCACCGAGGACCGCTCGCCGCTCATCAAGGACTTCGTGCCGTTGGCCACCCTCGACGACATCGTCTGGGGCGCTTGGGACGTCTTCCCCGACGACGCCTACGTGTCGGCCAGTCGCGCGGGCGTGCTCGAGAGCGGCAAGCACATCGAATCCATCAGCGACGCGCTGCGCGAGGTTCGCCCCATGCAGGCCGCCTTCGAGCGCAAGTACGCCCGCAACCTGGATGGCGAGCACGTGAAGCCCACCACCAACAAGCGCTCCATGCTGAACGCCATCCGCGAGGACATCAACCGCTTCAAGGAAGAGAAGCAGTGCGACCGCCTCGTCATGATCTGGTGCGCGAGCACCGAGATCTTCATCGAGCCGGGTCGGGCCCACATGGATCTGGAGTCGTTCGAGAAGGCCATCGACGCCAACGACGAGACCATCTCGCCCGCGCAGCTCTACGCCTACGCCGCACTGCTCGAAGGTGTGCCCTTCGCCAACGGCGCACCGAACCTGGCCGTCGATGCTCCGGTTCTGCGTCAGTTGGCCACCGATCGCAACGTCGCCATCAGCGGCAAGGACTTCAAGACCGGTCAGACCCTCATGAAGACCGTGTTGGCCCCCATGTTGAAGGCCCGCATGCTCGGATTGTCCGGTTGGTACAGCACCAACATCCTGGGCAACCGTGACGGCGAGGTGCTCGACGCGCCCGAGAACTTCAAGACCAAGGAAGAGTCCAAGTTGGGCGTGCTCGAGGACATCTTGCAGCCCTCGAAGTACCCCGAGTTGTACGGCAACGTGTTCCACAAGGTGTCGATCAACTACTACCCGCCCCGCGGAGACGCCAAGGAGGGCTGGGACAACATCGACATCACCGGCTGGCTGGGTTACCCCATGCAGATCAAGGTGAACTTCCTCTGCCGCGACTCCATCCTCGCCGCCCCGTTGGCCCTCGACCTGATCCTCTTCAGCGACTTGGCCGCCCGCGCCGGCATGGGCGGAATCCAGGAGTGGCTGAGCTTTTACTACAAGAGCCCGCAGGTGGCTCCCGGTCTGTACCCCGAGCACGACCTGTTCATTCAGCTCACGAAGTTGAAGAACACGCTGCGCTGGATGATGGGCGAGGACGTCATCACCCATCTCGGTCGCGAGTACTACGAAGAGATCTGAGTCGGCCGTGGCTCCACGGCGTTGGAACCCATCGTCCTGGGTGAGCCTGTCGCCGAACGGCATCGGACACACCAAACCGAATCATCTCGCCGAGATGACGAGGGTCGCGATCAACGTGCGACACGCGCCACGCAAGGCGTGGAAGATCCTGAACGAGGGCGTCTGTGACGGCTGTGCGCTCGGCGTCGCCGGCCTTCACGACTGGACCCTCGACGGCATCCATCTGTGCACGACACGATTGAAGTTGCTGGAGGTGAACTGCGCGGATCCGTTCGATCACAGCGTGCTGTCCGACGTGTCGTGGCTCGCCAAGCGCACGGGCACCGAGTTGCGCGAGATGGGTCGCCTGGCGTATCCCATGCGTCGGCGACGCGGTGAGAAGGGCTTCACGCGCGTCGACTGGAACGAGGCGCTCGACGCCATCGCGTCGGCCATCAAGGTCGCCGGTGGCGATCGCACCGCGATCTACCTCACCAGTCGCGGCCTCACGAACGAGGTGTACTACGCGGCCGGCAAAGCGGCGCGCGCCATGGGTGTGTCCAACATCGACTCCGCCGCGCGAACCTGTCACGCTCCGTCCACCGTGGGTTTGAAGGCCACCATCGGCGTGGCCGCCAGCACGTGCAGTCTGCAGGACGTCCTGGAAACGGACCTCATCGTGTTGTGGGGTGCGAACGTCGCCAACAACCAGCCGGTGTTCACGAAGTACCTCTACGAAGCCAAGAAGAACGGCGCCAAGGTCGTCGTCGTCAATCCGTATCTGGAACCCGGCCTCGAGCGCTACTGGGTGCCGTCGAAACCGGAATCGTTCCTGTTCGGCACGAAGCTCTGCGACCTGCACGTTCCGGTGCGACCCGAAGGCGACGTCGCGTTGTCGAACGCGTTGCTCAAACGCTTGATCGATCGGGACGCGATCGATCAGCACTTCATCGACGCGCACACGAACGGCTGGTCCGATCTCCGCGCACATCTCGACTCGCTCGACGTGCACGAACTCCTCGCCGACGCCGGTATCGACGCCGGGACACTCGACGCCCTCACCGACCTGTACGCCAACGCGCGCGGTGCGATCCTGATCTGGAGCATGGGCATCACCCAGCATCGCCACGGCGTGGAGGGCGTGCAGGCCATCGTGAACGTGGCCCTGGCCCGCGGAAACGTCGGACGCGACGGAGCCGGACTCATGCCCATCCGCGGACACTCCGGAGTGCAGGGCGGAGCCGAAATGGGTGCGTATTCCACGGCGTTCCCCGGCGGTGTCGCCGTCGACGCCGACAGCGCTCGCGCGCTGGGTGATCAATGGGGTTTCGACGTTCCCTCGACGCCGGGACTGACGGCTCCCGAGATGGTTCTCGCGGCCGAGCGCGACGACATCGACGTGTTGTTCCTCGATGGCTCCAATTTCCTCGACGTCATGCCCGATCCCGTGCGAGTGGCCGACGCGCTCGCGCGAGTGCCGTTGCGCGTGCACCAGGACATCGTTCTCACCTCGCAGATGTTCGTCGAGGGCGACGACGTCATTCTCCTCCCGGCCGCCACCCGGTACGAGCAAGAGGGCGGTGGAACGAGCACCACCACCGAACGTCGTATCGCGTTCGGTCCGCAGGTGATCGATCCGCCCGGCGAGGCCCGAAGCGAATGGCGCATCTTCGCCGACATCGCCACCCGAGTCCGACCGTCCGTCGCGGCGTCCTTCGACTGGGAGGACAACCTCGCTCTGCGCACCGAGATCGCGCGCGTGGTCCCGATGTACTCCGGAATCGAGACGCTGAACGAAACCCACGACGCGGTGCAGTACGGAGGACGCCATCTATGCGCGAACGGTGAGTTTCCGCTTCCTGACGGCCGTGCCGTGTTCTCCCGCGTGCACGTGCGACCGCCGGTGCTTCCCGAGGGAGCGTTCATGCTTTCGACGCGCCGGGGCAAGCAGTTCAACAGCATGGTGTTCGCCGAACGGGATCCCTTGACCGGAGCCGGTCGCGATGCCGTGTACATCGACCGACGCGACGCGGCCGAACTCTCGCTGTCGCACGGAGACCGAGTGTCGCTGCGAAGCACGACCGGCACGATGACGGGGACCGCTCACGTCGTGGACCTTCCCCGTCGCTCGTTGCAGGTGCACTGGCCCGAGGGCAACGTTCTGATCGACGCCGGCCTCAACGAGGACACCAGTCGAATTCCCGACTACAACGCGATCGTCACGATCGAGAAAGCGAAGTCATGAAGAGTCGCGCGGTTCTGTGGGCCCTGGTGGCCGATGTCGTCGGAATCATCGTGTTCGTCACCATCGGGCGTCGCAATCACGACGAGGGCGTGGCCCCGGCCGGCGTCATCGAAACGGCGTCTCCGTTCGTCATCGCCGCGTTGGTCGGTTGGCTCGTCGCGCGCGGATGGAAGTCACCCGTCGCGGTCGGCACCGGAGCGATCATCTGGGTGACCACGGTGGCGCTGGGAATGGTGTTGCGCAAGCTCGTGTTCGACGACGGCACGGCGACCGCCTTCGTGATCGTGGCCACGGTTTTCACGGGCGCGGTGTTGAACGGTTGGCGACTGGCCGTGCGCACGCGTCAGGCGCGACTCACAACAGGTTCGTGATCGCACCCTTGTCGGCACCCTGCGCGAGGCGGGCGTACTTGCCCAACACGCCGCTGGTGTAGCGCGGAGGATTCGGCGTCCAACCCTGACGACGACGCGCCAACTCGGCCTCGTCCACCAACAGATCCAGACCGTGGCTGGCCACGTCGATGCGAATGCGATCGCCGTCGCGCACGAACGCGATCGGCCCACCGTCGACGGCCTCGGGGGCCACGTGACCGATACAGAAACCCCACGTGCCTCCGCTGAACCGACCGTCGGTGATGAGTGCGCAGTCGGCCCCGCGACCCGCACCCTTCAACGCTCCGGTGATGGCCAACATCTCGCGCATACCCGGGCCGCCCTTGGGACCCTCGTAACGGATGACGAGCACCGTGTTCGCCGTGATCTCACCGGCCATGATCGCGGCCATCGCGCCGTCCTCGCCGTCGAACACGCGGGCGGTGCCCTCGAATCGACGCTGATCGGGAGTGAGGCCGGCCACCTTCACCACCGAACCGTTCGGAGCGAGCGATCCGCTCAACACCACGATGCCGCCCTCGGCGTTGATGGGATCCGACAAGGGGTGCACCACTTCACCGTCCGGTGCGGGCGGGGCGATCTCGGCCAGGTTCTCGGCCAACGTCTTGCCCGTGCAGGTGAGCACGTCGCCGTGCAACAGTCCGGCGTCGAGCAAGTGCTTCATGACGACGGGAACACCACCCACGCGATGCAGATCGGTCATGTGGTACTTGCCACCCGGCTTCATGTCGGCGATGTGCGGTGCCCGTGCGGCGATGCGGTTGAAATCCTCCAGCTCCAGCGGGACACCCGCCTCGTTGGCGATGGCCAACAAGTGCAGAACCGCGTTGGTGCTGCCACCGAGCGCGTTGAACAGGACGATGGCGTTCTCGAACGCCTTCTTGGTGAGGATGTCGCGCGGGCGAATGCCGAGTCGCAACATGTTCACCACGGCCTCACCGGCCCGACGCGCGTCGTCCTCTCGACTGACATCGACCGCCGGCGCCGAGGCGGATCCGGGCAACGACAGACCGAGCGCTTCGCCGATGGACGACATCGTGTTGGCGGTGAACATTCCGCCGCACGCGCCTTCGCCCGGACACGCGGCCTTCTCGATCGCGGTGAGTTCGTCCGGAGTGATCGTGCCGGCGGCGCACGCACCGATGGCCTCGAACACGGTGGTGATGTCGATGTTCTTGCCGTCGTGCCGACCGGGCAACGTGGATCCGTTGTAGATGAACACCGCGGGCAGGTTCAGGCGCGCGATGGCCATCATCATTCCGGGCATGCTCTTATCGCAGCCGCCCGTGGCCACCAGACCGTCGAGACGCTCGGCGTGCATCACGGCTTCGACCGAGTCACAGATGACCTCACGGCTGACCAGCGACGCGCGCATGCCTTCGTGACCCATCGAGATGCCGTCGCTGACGGTGATGGTTCCGAACTCCAACGGCACGCCACCGGCGGCGCGAACGCCGACCTTGGCCGCTTCGGTGAGTCGACGAATCGACATGTTGCAGGGCGTGATCTCGTTCCACGACGAGGCCACCCCGACTTGGGGCTTCTCCCAGTCGTCGTCGGTCAGGCCGACCGCACGCAACATGGCCCGCGAGGCGGCCTTCTGAATGCCGTCCGTGACGTCGCGACTACGCGGCTTGACGTCGACCGGAGTTCCGGTGGGACCAGTGGAGGGTTGAGAGGCCATATACGCAGGATATTCGCCACGACGGGAGACCGCGGGGAAAAGTTGTTAGGTTTGCCTAACAATTGTTAGGCTGTCCTAACAGAGGGCTTTCCCCTCGAGCATCACATCCTCCCGGACCCGTCAACGAAAGGGACTTCCATGAATGGGACGTCAATGAAAGTTTCCGGACCTCAGCATCGCTCGGTCTTCACCGCATGCATCGTGTCCGTTGCTCTTCTCGCCGCCTGTGGTGGCGACGGCTCGACGACCCCCGACACGACCGGCGTGACCGACACCTCCGTCGCCGACGACACGAACCCCTGCGAAGGTGCGAGCGGATCCGTGACGGTGTACTCCGGCCGTAGCGAGAAGTTGGTCGCCGATCTGTACACCCAGTTCACCGCCGACACCGGCGTGACCGTCGACGCCCGCTACGGCGACAGTGGCGAGTTGGCCGGCCAGATCCTGACCGAGGATTCGGCCACCCCCGCCGACGTCTTCTTCTCCCAGGACGCGGGCGCCCTGGGCGCCGTGTCATTGGCCGGGCTGTTCACCGAACTTCCCGCATCCACGCTCGATCGTGTTCCCGCCGCGTTTCGTTCCCTCACCAACGACTGGGTGGGTGCCAGCGGCCGCGTGCGCGTGATCGTGTACAACCCGGAACTCGCTCCCACTGCGCCGACGACGGCCGATGAGCTACTCGATCCGGCGTGGAAGGGCAAGATCGGTTTCGCCCCCACCAACGCATCATGGCAATCATTCGTCACCGCACTGCGCGTGACGCGCGGCGAGGATGCGGCGCGCGAATGGTTGGAAGCATTCGCCGCGAACGAACCGGTCGCCTACGAGAAGAACGCCGCGGTTCGTGACGCGGTGAACGCGGGTGAGGTGTCACTCGGTCTCGTGAATCACTATTACCTCTACGAGAAGATCGCCGCCGAGGGCGCCGATGCCGTGGTGGCCGAGAACCAGTACCTTCCCGGCGACATCGGTGGTCTCGTCAACGTCGCCGGTGCGGGCGTTCTCGGCAACTCCGACAACACCCGAGCCGCGCAGTGTTTCGTGTCCTACCTCGTCACCGACGCGGGCCAGGAGTACTTCGTCTCGAAATCGTTCGAATATCCGCTGGTCGACGGCATCGCACAATTCGACGGACAGCCTGCATTCGACGAACTGGACCCTCCGGCCATCGACCTGTCGGATCTCTCGTCGATCGCCGAGACCCAGGAATTGCTGGCCGAGGTCGGACTGCTCACCCTCTGACGACACACTGAACCCGTGACGTCCGCCCGAGGCTCATCCTGGCGCTCCAAGCTGCCGGCACCGTTGGTCATCCCCGCGGTGTTGGCGGCCTTGGCGTCGCTGGCCCCTCTCGCCTATCTGGTGGACGTCGCCTTCGATCGCGGTGCGGGCTATCTCTGGGACGAAATCTGGCAACGTCGCACCCTCGATCTCGTCGTTCGTAGTGGGTTGCTGGCCGCCTGCGTGACCATCGCCAGCGTCGTCATCTCGGTGCCGCTCGCATGGGCCGTGATGCGCAGTGATTTGCGCGGTCGTCGATTGTGGCGTGTCGCGTTGGCATTGCCCTTGGCCATTCCCAGTTACCTCGCGGCGTTCGCCTGGATCAGTTGGGAATCGTCACTGGCCGGATTCTGGGGCGCGTTTCTGGTTCTGACCGCGGTGTCGTATCCGTACGTGTATCTGCCCCTCACGGCGGCATTCGGTCGACTCGACCAATCGCTCGACGAGATCGCCACCATCCACGGCAAGGGGTCGGTGCCCCGATTGATCGTGTTGGCCGCGCGTCAGTGTCGTGGCACGATCGCCGCCGGCTCGTTGCTCGTCGCGCTCTACGTGCTCAGCGACTTCGGCGCCGTGGCCACCATGCGTTACGACGCGTTCACGTGGGTGATCTACGGCGCGTATCGGGCCGGCTTCAATCCCACGCGCGCGGCCGTGCTGGCGGTCGTGTTGGTGTTGATCGCGTTGGTGTTGGTGGCCGCCGAGGCCGCGGCCCGCGGACGCGTGGTCTCCACCATGACCACCCGTGCCGTCACACGCCCGCGCCCCATTCGACTTCGCTCGTTCGCGATCTGGTTCCACGCGATCATCGTCACCGTCGTCGGGCTCGCCGTACTGTTCCCCATCTGGCGCATTCTCGTGTGGGTGTCGGCCCACGGCGCCGAGGATGGCTTGGGCGACGTCGCCTCGGCCCTGTGGGGTTCGGTCCGTTACTCGCTCGTGGCCGCCTGCATCACGGTGCTGGTCGCTCTGCCCATCGGACTTCTGGTGGCGCGGTACCGAAGTCGCACCTCCTTGATGCTCGACCGCGCCACGTACATCACCCACGCGTTGCCCGGCATCGTGGTGGCGATCTCGATGGTCTTCATCGGCGTCCGATTCCTCCGTCCGGTGTACCTGGAATCACCGTTGCTGGTGCTGGCCTACGTGGCGCTCTTCCTGCCGGTCGCGGTGGGCGGAGTGCGCTCGAGCGCCGAACAGATCCCTCTCGGCCTCGACGATGTCGCGCGTTCGTTGGGTAGCGGACCCATGGCCGTGGTCAGACGGATCAACCTTCCGCTCATCGGCCCCGGCATCGCGTCCGCCACCGCACTCGTCACGTTGGCGGCGATGAAGGAACTACCGGTCACCATGCTCCTGCGCCCCACCGGCGCCGAAACGTTGGCCACGCGACTCTGGACCCACACCTCGGTGTCGGATTACGCGGCGGCCGGTCCGTACGCTTTGGCCATCATCATCTTCGTGGCGATACCCACCGCCATCGCCACCTTGGAACGTTGACCCGAATCGCATGAACACGACACCCATCCTGCGCCTCACCGACGTCTCGAAGTCGTTCGGGTCCACGTCGGTTCTCTCGGGTGTCTCTTTCGACGCGCCGAGTGGCAGTGTCACCGCGGTACTCGGCCCCTCCGGCCAGGGCAAGACGACGCTTCTTCGGCTCATCGCCGGTTTCGAGCGTGTCGGCGATGGCCGGATCGAGATCGACGGCGAGGTCGTCGGGTCATCGAGCGTTCACGTGCGACCCGATCGACGAGGCGTCGGCATCGTGCCGCAGGAAGGCGCGCTCTTTCCCCACCTCGACGTGGCGGGCAACGTCGGCTACGGGTTGCCCAAGGGCAGCCGGGTCCGCATCGACGAGATGATCGATCTGGTCGGGCTCTCCGGCATGGGATCGCGGCGACCCTCGGAGATCTCGGGCGGTCAGCAACAACGCGTGGCGCTGGCTCGGGCCCTGGCCCCGGCCCCGCACCTGGTGTTACTCGACGAGCCGTTCTCGGCCCTCGACGCCG
>Ga0315905_10003375_pt1 | contig 16504 bp, 1 predicted proteins | sample LakEriMetagenome_5_FD_203522 | JGI IMG/M metagenome (GOLD analysis project Ga0315905, IMG submission 203522) | Freshwater fungal communities from buoy surface, Lake Erie, Ohio, United States - Buoy 4 MA121 | ecosystem: Environmental > Aquatic > Freshwater > Lake | place: USA: Lake Erie, Ohio... | reverse complement strand
CCAAAAACCTATGAACGCCTGTGTAAATACTTACACGAAACCACAAACATCAAGCACGCAGAGTCGCGGCCTCGGCTGGCGAATACATGGAAGTGTAGAGGATACTAAATTGAGTACCAATAAACAACACTCTCTCTCTTTATCTCCAGCGAACATCGAAGGTGCACGCGATATACCGTGCGAAGCACGCGATAAACTGCGTAATAATTTCCCGCGCGAGGAGTTCAAGCGCTGTTTCGTTCTCAACTGAATTCGTGCTTCCCGTCGACGATGGGCCTCCTGCGTCGCAAACCACAGAGCCTTGGCCCACAGGATTTGCACCCTATCCTGCTTCGTCAACTCGTGCTCCTCGTCAGACTGAGCTGCATTCTCTGCGCTCGCCGACCTGCTCATCGTTAGATGAATGCGGCTCTCTGACGATTGATTCCTGCGCGCGTACTCCAGAAGACCTGAAATGGACCGGCTGGGGTTTTGTAACACCAAGTACCTCCAATCCAGGTTTGGGAGCCTTGCATCTTGCGAATCGTCCGCGTCCTCCTGGGCCGAATCCACTGACAAGTGCCGCTGAAGCTCTGCGCGTGCGCGCAGAGCGCCGGACTCCACGTCTCCGATGCCATCTTGCGCGCTGGCCGCAGTCTCGACGGGTCCATCGTCAGTAGCGAAGACAAGAGCAGCCTCGGCGTACGATTGCGGGTGCGCTCTTGGAATCTGCAGGCTTGCAGGAAGCGGGGCAAGCTTGAACGAGCTTGGTGGAGATTCCAGCAAGCCCACGCTTGCAGGAGTCTCCACCAGGACATTGCTGCGCGCATCCTCCTGCGTCCCTGCGGGGTGCAGGGGCAGCATGACTCACTGATATTAAATATTTGAGTGATTTCAAAAATCTCCAATTTTACTACAGAAATAGATTTTTCCTGCACTCGCTTTACGCAAGCGAGCTTAACTTGCGTCATTTCAGTAGCTCACGACCTCGGAGAGGGCTGTGGAAGTGATTTTGATGCGTGACCTCGATCCGAGGTCAGGTTCTTTCACAAAACTGCAGTGTTCGAGTGTGTGTTGATTGTTTAATTTAATTGGAAAACAAAAGTCACGTCTCACTTTCGGACTTGGCAGTAAAACGGCAGAAATTATTCCCTCCCAGCTTTAAATTTCAGTCCCAATGACTGCCATGTGTGTGATCATGTGAAATGAGTGTGATGATGTGATCAGGATAAGGGCCGACTGGAACTCGAATTTTCCCAAAAAATATCAACAGTTTTCAAGTTTTCTTAAACAAGTTTAAGGGAAATAACGCTGCGTCCATTCAATCATAATAGTCAAACGTCTTTCAGTCTCAAAGGCCAGAGCAGGAGGGATTCAATGGCAGTGCTTGTCGAGATGTGCAGGACGTGTTCGCGCGTCCTGCCCCTCTTTGTCGTCTTGGGACTGATCTCGGGCGACGGGGCAGTCCAAGGCTGCCCGCAGGCCGGCGGATGCAACCAGACTCGCAGGATGCCGACCCCGCATCAACGCCTCGCCAAGTCACTGGGAGGCCGAGAGTCGCGCAGGGATCTGCGTCTGTCAACAGGCGGGGATCCAAGCCCGTCAGAAGCCCAGGCTTCGCTGGGCCCAGCGACCGCGGGGTGGTCCCTCAAGAAGCCTCTCAGCATTGCGCCGACCGCCGTAGACGCGCCCAGCATACCCCCAGCGCGGGCTTCGCCGAGACAGCAGCTGAATGCGCGATCGACCGCAGCAAAATACGAGCACGCGGTCTCGGCGGCGGCCCACAGACACATTCTCGATCTTGAAGAAGCAGTGCCCGCAGGCAAGGCCGATGACTCGGGCATCTGCATGAGTCTGCCAGCCAACCAGTCGATGCGGGTGGCTGCGGTGGCGAGCGCCCCCGAGGGGGATGCTTGCCGCTTTGCAGATGGCGAGGAGCGCTGGGGGCCTGCGTGCCAGGATCCTTACTTTGGGGGCTCATTGCGCTGCTGCTTCAGCCCAGACAGCAACGGAACTTGCTCTCTGTGCTCGACGGCAACGTCTTGCACATCTGCTAAGGCTGTCCAGTGCGCCCAGCGGTGCGCCCACCGCTCCCCGATTGCTCGCTGCTCACGCGCGGGTCACCTGCCCTGCTTGTCCCCTGCCCGCACAGCCCCGCAGACTGACTTTAGCGATGCACGCATCAGGTTTGCCAGCTCCTACCTCACAGGGAACCCCGCACACGACCTTTTGAACCTCGACAGCCTCAGCGAGACCTATTCGATTCGGCGTAGCTCGTGCGTGAAGGCAGGGCCCACAATGGCTGGAGAGGGCAATGTGTTTCTCGAGATCTTGGCACCGGGGCTTGCAGACGACTTTCCTTCAGACGTCAAGCCGGAGCTGTCCTCCACGATGTCGGGAGTGCTTGACGCATTGTCGGCGACCGTCGAGGGATTGTCGATAGGAAGAGTCACTGCTGGCTCCATGCAGTTGTTGATCAGATCAACGAGTGAGAACTGGGTCTGGGCGCACGAGAGCCCCGTCACTCTGAGGCTTGTAGCCGATGCATACACAGTGGCTATGTCGCAGCTCGAGTTTTCTGTCAACTTTGGCAACTGGCCGCAGCTGCAGGCAGCCTTTGCTGGCGCAAGCTCGGCCTTTGCAAGGCAGCTCCCAGGACAGGACCGTGCCTTCTGGCATCACACGGGCCTGCTCACATACGGCCGCGTCTCCATCAAAACAGTGATATCTAGCACGCGCGAGGCGAGCACGTGCGCCGCTCTGTGCTCCAGCGATTCCGAGTGCTCAACCTTTGCCTTTTCGTTTCTCGAGCGGTTGTGCTTCCTGATGCGGGATGCGCAGCTGCATTTGTGCGACCCGGACACATCCTCGTCCTGCAGGGAGAAGAACAGCCTACTTTTGGATCAAGTGTCGCGCAGAGCGCGGTGCAGATACTGCGTCTTCTACCAGGAGGACACGACGCTGCTGTACTGTGCCAGCAATTCGGATCGATGCTCAACGCTGCGCGAGTACAATGAGTGCCTGCACAGGGACGGATGCGGCAACAGCAAAGCGAAGAAAGATTTCCAGGTACTATCTTTGCGTCACAGTTTCACGTGCGCGTCGCGCGAGCTGTGCCCCTTGCTTCATTCGTTCCCGCCCCTGACTGGCACAAACTTCGGGCAGATGCACTCGAACATGTGTCATACGCACGGCTGTACGACAGCACAGTGCGGATTAGAGGCTTCGGCGTGCAACACCACTGCGTATGCCTGCGCGCAAGAGTACCTCGAGTGTTCGGGCACGCAGATAGACAGGTGCACCTGCGCAGCACCGTACGTCAAGTGTATGAGCGAGGGCGGCTGTGTGGAAAAGGAGAGCGGAATCCCGCGCGTCACCATCCACGAGATGTGCTTGCTCGATGGCTGCTCGTCAGACCAGTGCGACCTTGTGAGCAAGGAGCTAGAGCTAAAAGCCTCTGATGAGCCTCGGTCGCGCACTCAAAAGGTACACGAGGCGTACATCAAGAACCTGGAAGAAATGCTGGCATTTCAGGCTTTCAACGCCACCCACTTTGCAAATGCCGACTTGGAGCGGCTGTGCAATGACACGTGGTGCAACTCAGCATGCGGGACTATGTGCCGCACAAGTTCACAGAATCAGTCGAGTCTCTCGCAGTGCTTGTATGGATGCTTCGTAGTGTCGGGGCGACGCGTGGTCGCAAGCACAGCCAGCAAGCCTTGCGAGACCACTACACTGCGCTGCAGCCATGAGTACGCGGATTGTTTCACGCGTACGACCAGCAACTACAATTGGACTTCAACGCTGATTCGGAGTAGCTATTCTGGCTTTGGAATGCCTTTTCAGATTCAAGGCCACACTCTGTTGCTGCCTGGTATGGACGGGTCTGCAGCTGCTCGGACACGTTCCCCGCTCCCGAACGGGAATATATATTGGGAGTACACAATAAGCGGGACTTGTGCATACGTGGGAATCGCGACTCAGCATTACTCTATTTCCTCCGTGCCCGGACGGAGTGCTGAGAGTTGGGCAATAGGCGACTTTGGGTTCGGTGCTGAGCTCATGCACAATGTCACACTTGATCTCGGTATGCGTCTGTCTCAAGAGTCCATTCTTGGTTTTGCGCTGGAGAGCAGCACGGGCTCCTTGTGGGTGTCAGTGGACGGGAAATGGTTGTTAAACGGCAATCCAGTTACTCGGCGAAGACCGCTGACCACGCTTCAGGGCACTTACACTGATCTTTATCCTGTTGTCGGAGCGCCGTCTGGGTGCGGCAGTCAAGTCCGCGTGACGATTCACCCGACATCAGAGTCTCTCACCTACAGACCACCCCATGGCTTTGTGCCTCCGGCGGCTGAAACGTGCAGCTGCTCCTCGCATTTTTCAGACTGCCTCAATTCGAATGGCTGCCTTTCGTCAGAGGAGAAGACAAAGCTGTATGATACCTGCTTGGCAAGCGGATGCCAGCGGCAGGAATGTGGCAAGGATATCGTGATTCCGACTGCTGAGTGCTCTCGAGCCGCAGAACTGAAATGCAGTCGCCAGAATCTCGCATGCATGGCTATTCTGGGTCCTGGTGCTAGTCCCATGGACTCCTGCTCGTGCACAAAGAATATGATGCAATGTTTGAAGCGCAACGACTGCCAACTGGACACGGTCAACGTTCGCAAAGTATCGAGCGAATGCGTAGCCAACGGCTGCTCCGCGGCAGATTGTGGGCTCTGCGCGGTGAGCTGCAATTCCACCGTCTTGGCATGTTCTGAAACCTATTTTCAGTGCAAGTGGCAGACGCAGAGCAGGGAGGAGCAGTGCGCCTGCGCTGCTTCCTTTTATCAGTGCTCGAAAGAGGGTATGTGTGATGATGAAGATACAGCAAAGGTGCACTCCGAAATGTGCGTTGCAAACGATTGCTCGGCGAGAGAATGCGGGCTCCCGGATCACCTGTCCGTCTGCAATCGCTCCGCGCTAAAATGCGCAGATTCGTATTTTGAGTGCACCTCAAGAGTCATGCACAAGCAAGATCCTTGCACTGCCAATTTCAAGTCTGAGGTTCGTTACGCAGAAGAAGGAGAGGGATACAGCATGCGCAGAATGTGCTCAGACCCGACTGTCGGTGGCATTGAAAATTGTCGCTACAATCCTTCCCAGAAGACATGCACCTCAGCAGAGCACTGTCAATGCTCACAGCATTTTGTTGAGTGCGTTGGATTGCACTGCCTAGATGCTCCGGCGGTGCAACAGCTAGCCAGCAACTGTCTTAAAGACGGCTGCACAGCGCAAGAGTGTGGATTCAGCCAAGGATCTTGCAATCAGACCGGTCTGATCTGCGCGTCGCAATATCTCGAATGTGAAGGCGCACAGGCAAATACGAAGTCCGTGTCCATCGAGCCTCTGTTCGGGTGCGGTGTTCCAGTCTGCGAAAGAAATCTCTTCGTGTGCATGCACCAGAGAAGCTGTCTCTCTCGAGAGGAGATTATCCTGCAGGGAGAGCAGTGTCTTCGAAGCAATTGCACGGCTCAAGAATGCGGTCTGGAGGGAGGTTTAGTTGAATTGCCAATGCTGCCAGATGCGCCGGGTACCATCCAACTGAGATCGTTTACAAATGCCAAAATGTCCGTGCGCTGGTCCAACTCCCGGCTCGCAGATTACTGGGCAGCTGTGGGATCCAGCAATCGCATAAAATCTTTCAGAATTAATTTGGACAGCGATTGCAAGCTCATGATCTCTGTACGTGGCGGATATCAAGCCCAATGCGCCAACTTGACTGTCGCTTGGCGAGAGGTGTCTGGATCCACCTTCGAGGTCGTGTTCTCTGGGCTTCAGATCGGTGTGATTTATCAGGTTTCCGTGGTTGCTTACAACACGGAAGGCTCTGGTCCACCGTCACGCAGCCAAATTACATTAGTCGGACCTCCAGATCCGGTGTCTGCCTTCACTGCATTACTGTTTGGACCCATGGCCGTGAGGTTCAGATGGTTTGCCCCTGCCAACTCCCCTGCACTGCAAAATTCCCCAATTTTGGGCTACACTCTCTCGTTGTCCCCAGATCCATCAAGGCAATCCAACACCATTTCTCTGGGCCCTGAGACACGCCAACTCGATATCGACTCATTTATTCAAGGAAATTTCGGGTTCTGTGCAACAGAGGGCCAACAATGTTTTTGTCGGGGCGCAGTGAGATTCGGTCCATTGGAAGGCTCAGTGTGGTCTCCCCTCTTGAAGTCTGATGGTTATGGCATTCTGTGCGAACCGAGTTCAAGGTTCCGCCTGGATGTTGACACGGGCGGGCAAGGACAGTGCCAATGCAACCCCCAGGCGATCCCTCTGATCCGGGGTTCGAATCTTACTGTCACCATCGCAGCCTTCAATACGATTGGAAGGTCCGACGCTGCCACTGTGCACATCAAAATCATGGGTCTAGCTTCCGACGTTCGTGACCTCAGTGCATGCGACTGCCAGACGTGCGCGTCTGCGTGCACCGACAGCCAAGGTCTTGCGGTGGATGGTCTTAGAGTTTCGTGGCTACCACCTTCTGATACCGGATTTGGCATCAGCGACAGTTCTGCAGTCATCCATTCATATTACATCACGTACTCGAGGTGCAGCAACTTTGGCTCCGCATCCTCCTGTAAAACCCGTTTGGTGTCTGTGGATGCTCAAGGATGCGTTATATGCCAAATCATGATCCATCCTTCACTGCTCGAGGAACAAACTATCTACTACGTGCGAGCTCAGGCTCGCAATAACGTTGGACGTAGTTTCTTCCGAGGTTCCCCTTCCGCTTCGTCAGCCTGGCAAGCGTCTCCGAGTGTCATTTTCCCTCGCGCTGAAACCTTCCCTCTGAGGGTCACAGAGTGGAATGCTAAGCACTACTTTTCGATCGATCCGGACTCGCTCGGTGTATTTATCGTGATAGAAAACTTACCGAAACGCGCAATTGGAGAGGTGCTTCCGATCATGGTGCATTCTGGCACCGATACATTTCCCGGAAGCATGACGGTCAAAGCCCGTGAGCCTGTGACCGATGGCGTGAGTATGATGCTGAGTCAAGGCCTTCAAACAAGGACCACTCTGTCACTCCAGCTTCCAATTATGAACAAGACTTCCGGGTCTGCATCTGTGTCCCTGGCCCTCTCGTACAGTTACCAGATCGCCAACGTGGTGTTTAAGTTGAGTTACTTTGCCTTGAAGCCTGCAGCCGTCGACTTCATGGCCCCAAGCTATGGTCCCATGACTGGTGGTACGGCTGTTCGTGTGGATATTTCGGAGCCTGATGGCCCAGAATCTAGAGCGCACTTCGACATTCCATCGTTTTTCGATGCTGTTAGCCGACCTGCCTCCCTCAGCATTGCGTTTGGCGACACAGGGGCTGCCACTCTCATTACTATCAAAAAGGTATCGCAGGGTCAGGTCCAGATCGATATGCTCACACCTTCTCGTGCAGGCTTTTCTGCCGGTGCAGTAGGGGTTGGGTTTAAATTGAATGGTCTTCCCCTCTCCATTCTACCGTCTTACTTCCTCTACGGCCGGGGATTCATCACGTCGATTCTTCCAGCCACTGGCCTCACGATCGGTGGTACACAGGTCAGCATCTTTCTTCAAATCAATGACTACAGCGTTGCACGAGCAGATGTTACGATGGGAGGCATTCCTGTATCTACCACGAAGAAAATAGAATCTGTGGGCACGGACAGATGGAAACTCACAGTGATCTCACCATCATTGCCGGCAGGCCTCGTGATGGTTTCAGTTCTGGTTAACGCAGATTCAGGCCAGAATGCACTGACCCTGACGAGTGACAAGCTATATGAGGTAGCTCTACCACCAGAGCCATTGATTAATGAAATCTCCATCACGCTGGATGGTATTGCTCAACACGATCTGTGGGTGGACAGGGAGACAAGCGCATCGCTCTACTTTGCCGTGCTGTATTTGGGATTTCCGCAAGGTGTCCAGGTCAGCTTCGGAAATTGTCCAGGGAATAATGGCTGCCTTGGAACGGATCTCGTCTTTACCAACACGGGCCCTGCAAACGATGTGCGGCAAACTGTCACTTCAATCACCGTGTCCACTCCTGTCTCTTTGAGTGCAAGACGAGTCCACTTCAAAGTCATTGCGACCTACCCAGGCGGACTAGTGAAAGAGACTGTTTCCGTCACGATGATTGAGTTCAAAAATCTGCGAACTCCTACAGTTCTAGCGACCTATCCAAGCAAGGGGCGGCAGTATGGAGGCAGCATTGCGTTTCTTGGACTCATTTCGAGTTGTGCGGCGCAAGAATGTCCTCCACGTTCTTTGCAGGTTTCGTTTACCGGGTTTGGTGGGACAGCTAAAGATCAACGAGTAATAGCTGCTGTCACTCTAGAAACGTGGGAACAGAGTGGCTTTCAGACAATTCAGGACGCGGCCTTCTCTGAATGGTACCGGACTAACCTTTTGTCTGGAGAATTCAGCTTAATGTCTGCTGCCGTGCCCGAGTATCTAAGGGGAAAGCTCAATAATGACTATATCACCTCCAACAACTCCTTCATTCTTGTGATTGAGACCAGTTCATGGTCCTCGAATGCTGCTGTGACAGGCAAAGTCTCCAAGGACGGAATTCTGCTGGCGTCCTTCGCGTTTGAGTATCTCCCGCAAATTGTAGGGGAGGCCTCGATTGTTAATATCAACCCCAACCGGGTTCCCAAGAACGAAGAAGTCCTTGTCACCGTGACTTTAGAAAATTTCCAGCGCCTCATTTTTGTATCGGAAGTTGTGCTGGTCATTGACAGCCAAGGGTATGAGATAGAAAGTCTGCAAAGCAATGGCCTCAGGACCACGGTATGCTTTTGGATCACAGCTTCAAGCCGGGGGACCAAGACTGTCGTTCTTACAGCCATGGATCGCTCCGTTACGTTTTTGCTCGATGTCTTCAGTACCGATGATCCCGTCGTGCTCTCGTGTCGGCCAGAGGAACATTACGAGGACGGTGGAAGTCACCTTACAGTATTCCTCAAGAAGTTTGCATCACCATTTATTACCCTAGAGTCCGTCAAGATTGAGATCCAACAATTTCTTACCCCAGTCAAGCACGTCCTACAGTCGGATATGGCAATGTCCATGTCGCCGGATGCCACAGGGTCAATAGTCGTGCAGCTCACTTTTGCCTTGCCAGCTGGGATTGCCGGACCAGCATCGCTCTTTATCTTTAACGTCGTGGAGGCCAAATTTGTGTCTTTTGACATCAGTTACCTTCAAGCACCAATCGGCCCTGCAGGCTTGCGGCTCGATCCGGAATCTGGAAGTCTCATTGGCGGTTTTGTTGTCACGTTTGTACTCACTAACTTTCGCCGGGCCGATGGAGCTGAGGAGCTTGATGTCTCGATTGACGGCATGAGCACAGAAATTCTTGGCGAAACGTTGCGCTCAACAAGCACTATCACAACGTTCGATGCGATGATGCCCTCAGCGAGCAGGGCCCGAAGCGTCATGATTAGAGTGTCACACGCCAAAGCTTCGGCTGCCACAGCAGCATCTGTAGCCTTCACCTTTATCGACCCCCAAGCGCCGATCTTCATGTACGCGTTGCCTCTCATTGCGGATTCAGCACAGATGAGCATTATCTCTGTCGCTGTATCCGGTTTCAGCCAGTCAGTGTCGTCTTCCGCCTTTGAAGCCCTCGGCACATCCGAGACAGGGGGAGCTACGTTAACCATCATGGTGCTCTCAGTGGTCCATTCGCAGGGCCAGGCGTTTTTTGAGTTGCAAGTATCGCCAATGGTGTTAGGCAAGGCGACGGATTTCAACATCAAGATTCGGCTCAAGGCGCAGGTTTCCCGGGTTGTGGCATTCAGATTTACGCTTCTGGCTTCGAATGCGCCGTTCGTTGCTTCGTTTTCGCCCACATCAAGTCCCACAGATGGACAGACGCCCATGATAGTTGTGGTCAACAATCTGCCGTCTGCAGTTTCCACGGGCGCTGTCGTGGTTCATTTTTCCGACGACCTATCAAGCACAGCAACTTCGGACACGTTTCAGCAGCTCGCGAACGGCCTTTTCAAATGCACTGTCAGTGTGCTCATTCCTCGAGCCTCGTCGCCAGCCACCAGGGTCCCGAAAGTAGTTTTTTTTTATGAAGCAGGTGACATTCGCCTTGATTTCACAGGCACTTTTGAATACTTGGCCCCGCTGGACCCTTATTTCCTGAGCTTATATCCCCGCCTGGGCCCAATCACCTCAAACACGCAAGTTGTCATCACACTGGGCTCATTTCCTGGCATCCGTTTTCCCACGACGGACGCCAAGATTGTTGTGAATGGCGTAGATGCTGAGGTTGTCGCTGTTTCTCGACTTGATCCTAGCTTGGATTCCATGGCTATTCAGCAAGTTACCATAAGCTTTTTAATTCCTTGTTGTCATGAGGACATTATGGTGGGAAAGGCGAGCATCGTCGTTTCGCATGCTGAATTTGCTAACCGCGCCGTCTTTGTGCCGACATCGGATACCTTCACGTACTACAATCCAACCGCACCCTACGTGTTATCACTGCTTGCAAGCTTTGACACGGACATGGTTGCTATGTCTACGCCGACAAACGTACAGGCTCTTGTTGTGAATGCTCCGCCAGATCTGGCTGGCTTATCCGTATCCTTGTCTGGAACTTTCCTTGTCGTGAAGCTCGCCACCGTGGTCGACGCCGGTACACGCATCACTTTCATTGTGCCCCCCTCGGCCATTGGAGGAGAGCAACAGGGCCTGATCACATTCGCCAACACGCAATCTGCAATATTCTACGTGAAATATTATCGTGACACAATGGCAAACATCATCGAAGTCGCGCCCAGTAGCGGCCCGCATCTGGGAGGAACAAGGGTGGTGGTAACCATCGCCAACTTTCCGAGCGTCGGCGCTGAGGATGTGTTCGTTAACTTTGGAAATTTTTTGGATGGGAAGCTGGCCGCAAACGTCGAAGTTGTCAGTGTTGTTGAGGAAGTGATAGTCTTAGCCTTTGATTCCCCGTCGACAGATTCTGGTAAGAGTGTACTCGTGACCATAGAGCCACTTGGCACGCCAAGCAAGATGACGACCTTCCCCTTCATCTACTTTACAGCAACAACGACGCTACGTTCTGTAAGCAGATACACCGTCTCCTCCATCTCTTCTGTAAGGCTTACAGTGGTAATGAACTATTTTCATATCGTGTCGTCGAGCGAGGAAATTCTCGTGATCGTCGTATCACACGACGGAAACGGTGTCAGGGAGCTTGTACTGAAGGCCTCACAAGTGCAACTATCATACAGCAAGGTCGATGAAACCCAAATTATTGTTGCAATCCCGCCACTGCCTCCGGGTTTTTATCAGGTGCAGGTGTACTCAAAGCGGCATGGAACAGGGACAGGCCTTAGATTTGAGATCGAATCCCTCGACGGTAGCCTGCCGCAGATCATTGACCCGCTTCCCCACTCCGCCTGCACGTCCGGATCCGAGAGAAACGTTTTCATATCTGGACTCCCTGCTGCTGCACAAGCAAACCATTTTCAAGTCGTCGCCTGGAACTCACCGTCTTCGAATCTTGCATTGGAAAGGCGTGTTGATGGCATTAGTCTGCTGTCGTTTAGATTGCCGACATCGCCCGCAGCGGGATCGCGGACAATTGAAATTATTTTCAACAGCACAAAGCTCACGAGGCTCTCAATTATCCTGCTAAATTGCGCGGCCTCGCAGCTAGTGGTGTCAGTGACACCCTCGTCACTGCCCTCCACGGGCGGCATTGATGTAGTGGTTCTCGTCCGCAACTTTGATTATGATTCCGGCCTGCCCCTGATTGTCAGCTTTGGTTTGAAATCTCAGGGTGCCTCAGCATGGCCTGTGATGAGCGAAAGAGATGGCAGCAATACCTTTGCCATCGCATTCCGCATGCCCGCACTTGAGGTATCTGGCCTCGTCACCGGAGCGCTCAAGCAGAAAAGCAACGAGTTACTCACCTTTCAAATTCAAGTCGACATGCCGTGTGATTACAACATGTTTTGCTTGTCCAACCGCATGATCGCCAACGTGCTGCGCCTTCGCCGGGCTCCGCCGGCAACTTCAATCTGCGACACATATTATTGCATTTTTGAGCATGAGGTACCGTTTCCTGTCTTAGTTGCAGTGACTCCAACGGAGGGCTATACAAGCGGCGGTACCGTGGTGCATGCACAGCTCTTAAATTTTGTCGCGTATTCCCTGGATGACGTAACCATCATGGTGCAGTCAGAGCAATCACTTGGAGTTGCGATCCAACTCGATGTCAAAGATGACTCGACGTCGTTTACAGGCAGCAGGTCATTCGACAACCAAGTGCAACTGCGCTTTACCATGCCGCAGGTGACGTCGCGGACTATCACTCGCCAGGTCACGATGCAGGCAGTGTTCGGCTCCATCACGCGGCAGGTTGCCTTTGAATTCTTGTTCATTACTCCAATTACAGGGCCTGCCATGGTGAACTTCGTGTCCTTGACCCAGGTTTATCTTAGTGAAAGTGCTGGCGCAAGAGTCTATATGGAAATCGGAAATGTTCCTGCCATCTCCCGGCTCTCAGATACCGACAAAATTTTGATCAAAGTTGGCGACAACGATGCACAGGCGTGCGACTTGATCCAGTCGTCAACCTCAAAAAGCACCAACGTCTTTTTCGTGATGCCTATGGGCTTGCGAGTAGGGGAGGTAGTCGTGAAGACATATTATAAAGACTTTGGTTTAGCTCGTGCCGGTAATGTTTCAATTACCGTGAAAGCGGATCCAAGACCTAGGATTTCATCGGTCTTCCCGGTAATGGTCGAGTCCGCAGACCCCAACACGGTCTTCCTGATCGGAGTTGAGTACTTTCCACTTGGGCTTCAAGCAGGTGAAATTGCGTCCCGTATCACGTCACCGCAGATGATTGACATCAGCACTGTCACAGTAGGTCTTGCGTATGCCGATTCGATCTGCCGGACTCCGTCGTGTTCCTCGGCAATTCTGACTATCGAGACACGGGGCCCAAACCCCGATGGCGACTTCAACACTGGAATCGGGATGCTGCACATCCAGCTGCCGACTCAAGCCTTGACGGCGCATTTGAACGCGGGGGCCAAGCAACTCAACACGTTTTTCACATATGTCGGCGTTAATACGCCTTGGGTCAAGCTTTTGAGGCCTTCGCAAGGCAGCTTTCACTCAGCCAATTCCGTGAAGGTCTACGTTCGAAATTTCGCCGCTGTGCAGCAGAGATTTGATGTTGGATTGTTCGTGGACGGGTTTTCAGCTCAGATTGTGCAAATCGCATACCCGTCTGAGAATCTGCTAGAAGTTACCGCTGTATTTCCTGCTGGCATGGAGCCTGGCATTGTGAATTGTGAGCTATATACTATTTATGCCTTGAATCAAGTGGCATTATTCCAATACCTGTACGTGTCGCCGCCTGCCACGGTGACTCCGGTGGATGGCAAGAACGTGAATCCTGATCCGGTCTTGTTTTCGATGCCCTGGAATGCAATTCAATCCCCTGACAGCATAGTTGTCTTGTTTGGCAATGTGCAGGGCAGCGTCTTGAGACTTGTAGTGACTACCTCCAGCAGGACAGACGTCCTGGTCTTGCCTCCTGCTGGCATGAGTTCAGGCATCGTGCAAGGGAGTTTGGTGGGTCAAGGCAACATGTACTCAACCTTTGCATTTGAATTCTTCGACCCCCCGACTATCTTGAATGTAGCACCTCGAACAGCTTATCTGAATGGAAACGTTCCTGCATGTTCCGCTTGCCTTCGCAACGACGATGGACGGACCATCAGCATTTGGCTCTCTGACTTTCCTCAGGTCACGGGAGTGGCGCAACTCGAGATCAAGTTCGGACATGTCACATGCGACGGTGTGGCGTGTCAAGTCATGAGTGTGGATGAGCTGTTCGACGCGCAGTCGCGGATGCTGTACGTCACTGTTTCGGTGCCTGTTGCTCATGAGCCAGGAGCTGTGAGTCTGTCTGTCACGTACGTTGGACACCAAAGCAATTTGCCTGGGTATGATCCATCTGCGGCGTATCAGCGAGCAGCAAAGAGTGCTAAGACGACAAGTTTGTTTGCCTACATAAGACCGTCACGCCGAGTGGCGCATGCCCAGTACTGCAAAGTTTGTCACTCCGAGTCGACGTGCTTGGTAGCCGGAGCTTGTGGAGACGGGACTTTGCCTCCAGCTGCTACCGAAAATTATCTAGGTGTCGTGCATCTTCACGGCGGGGGTACCCTCACCATCACCCTTGACAACTATGGGCGTGCGCTATCGTCAAGTGAAATCATAGTAACGTTGGGATCCTCCGCCACTGACATTGTTCGTGTCTCCTCCTCCGCGCCTGGTCGTACGGTGGTGGAGGTCCAGCCCTTGCCGATGGAAGAGACGGGTGTTGTAGAATCTTTCGTGAGCATCGGTGAAGATAAAATGGCCTTCAGAACATTGGTGGTTGATGAGGCAATTTATGTGAGATGCGCGTTTGGCTGCCAGGGTCCGTCAGAAGGAAGCGGAACCAACATGGAATTGGAAATTACAAATTTTCCTGTCGATGCAGGCGCAATGGAGCAGATTGCAGAGACCATTACCGTCTATTTTGGGCCCGTCATAGCGACTAATGTGATCGTTAGCGTGGATGCCAACGGCAGGCTTTCTATTTCGTTCGCTCCCCCACCTGCCTACACGTGCGAAACGTGTTTGTTCGAAGACGGCGAAGCGGTGGTGCCAGTGATTGTCTCTGTGGGCGGCAAAATTTTGTCCATTGACACCTACACTTACCACGAAACACCCGAAGTCGAGTCCGTGCGCTTCTCGACGACAGGAAATACCATTCAGGTCTTATTTGACATCTCTACCAACAGGGCGGGTTTTTTGGACAAATTCAACTGCCTCGAGCTCCTTACTTCGGTGCAAGGGTTTGGTGGCCAGGGACTGTCATGCACATGGAAAGGGGCCAAAGAGTTTACTATCTTCCTGGGCAGAGATGCTACGGTATTACCGGGCAAAATCATCAAGCTACGAGAGGGAAAACTCAGAAACAGGGCTGGATTCTCTGCGACGCTGATTCCCCTGGAACAAGAGATCCGAATGCCAAGGATTCCACGCAACCCCGGCCCTGCTATGCTCTCTGGCCCGCAGGAGGTGGACATGTGCTCGAGCATGAAACTGAACTTTGAGGTTGCGTCACCTCGAGCTCTGGTTTACTCATGGACCTCTACCGATGCTGCTCTCAATGCCTTTTTGAGAACCCATTGGTCTGCATCGCTCACCTTGCCATCAACTGTGCCGCGCTTTGTGCTCGAGGCCAACATTGCGTATGAAATCAGCGTTCGTGCCACCGACTTCTTGGGTCAGCGCTCCGAGACGCTGACACACGTCGTCACGAAAAAAAATTATGCCGCACCTCAGATTGTGGTGTCCGCGTTCCCCACCTACACGTCGCACCAAGATGTGATTCTGCGAGGCTCAGCCAAATTTTCGAGCTGTGCTGTCCGGGAAGAAGCGATCGTCTTTTCGTGGGAGCAGATTGCCGCCGCCTCGGACACTATTGGTCACTCTCCGACTGTGCCTGCTGATGCTCTTTCTTCTACCGGCAATTCATTGCTCATACCTGCTTCCACTCTGCCTAGTGGTTCCATCTTTTGGATCAGGCTCACGGCAAGCATGGCTTCGGACGTCACGAAGTCGTCATCGCAAGTCATCATGTTCAGGGTTGTGTGCCCACCTGTCGTGGTCATTGTCGACGGGGGTGATGGCATTTTGATCTCGCAAGCGTCTCAGCTTGAGCTAGACTCGTCGCACTCGCTCGGCTTTGGACCAGCGGATCCGGTCTCCTATGCATGGGCATGCCACACGGAGCAAAAGAGCACACCCGAAATCATCATTGGCGAGTGCCGACATAAGGTGTCCAATCAACTACTTGTCCTGCCAGCAACTCCGATCGTGCATATTCCAAGCGGCACACTTGCATCATCCGACTTTATGAGCTATCACTTCAAGCTCATGATTTCGCTGCCAGGGAGGGCACCAGCATCGATCAGCATGCCAGTGGTCGTCTCAAATCGCACATTTTCAACTGTCACTCTTTCCTTTGTGGGACGGTACGATGCAACGGGGATTGCGAAAGTAAACGACAACGATCGAATTAGGCTTCAGGGGCGGTCGGACGCGTCCACGACATCTTTCCTCTGGTCGGCAGACAAGTTGCAGGGTGTTTCCTCATTGGCAACCCCTCTTGGCCTCACCAGCGCTCCGCTGGTCATTCTCACCGATGCCCTTCTGCCTCAAACCCTGGTGCCTGGGGCATTTTTCACTGTGAATTTGAAAGGCTTTGATAACCATGGAGCGCAAGGGCGCTCGATGTTGTCAATTCTCGTCAATAGCCCTCCGACCTCTGGCATGTGCGAGGCCTGCCTGCAGGCCCCATCAGGATGCCCCAAGTATGGACAATCGCTCGTCGACACGTTTGTGATGAGATGCTGGCAGTGGGTTGACGAAGACCAGCCAATGTCCTATCGATTTGGGGTGC
>Ga0315905_10003374_pt1 | contig 16505 bp, 7 predicted proteins | sample LakEriMetagenome_5_FD_203522 | JGI IMG/M metagenome (GOLD analysis project Ga0315905, IMG submission 203522) | Freshwater fungal communities from buoy surface, Lake Erie, Ohio, United States - Buoy 4 MA121 | ecosystem: Environmental > Aquatic > Freshwater > Lake | place: USA: Lake Erie, Ohio... | reverse complement strand
ATATTGAAACTGAAATTAACCGTTTAGGTATGGCTGATTATATCTCGCAAGTTCTTGTTCCTACTGAAAAAGTGGTTCAAGTTCGTGATGGGAAAAAGATAGCTAAGGATCGTGTTTACTTTCCGGGTTATGTAATGATTGAAGCCAACCTTACCGGTGAAATCCCACATATTATCAAATCGATTACGGGTGTTATTGGTTTTTTAGGCGAAGTAAAAGGAGGCGACCCTGTGCCGCTTCGTTTGGCCGAAGTTAACCGAATGCTTGGTAAAGTTGATGAGTTGGCTGTTAATGTTGATATACAATCCATTCCATTCAAATTGGGTGAAACCATTAAAGTTATTGATGGTCCATTCAATGGGTTTAACGGAACGATTGAAAAAATCAATGAAGAGAAGCGTAAACTTGAAGTAATGGTGAAAATTTTCGGAAGAAAAACCCCATTAGAATTGAGTTTTATGCAAGTTGAAAAAGTATAATCACAATTAATTATAATCCTACATCTACGCTTCCAACTGTTAGATGTGCTAAATTTTGTAAAAAATGGCAAAAGAAATTAGTAAAGTAGTTAAACTACAAGTTAAGGGAGGTGCTGCGAATCCTTCGCCACCGGTTGGACCTGCTTTGGGAGCTGCTGGGGTTAACATCATGGAGTTCTGTAAGCAGTTTAATGCGCGAACTCAAGATCAACCTGGCAAAGTATTACCTGTTCAAATTACGGTCTACAAAGACAAGTCGTTTGATTTTGTTGTAAAAACTCCTCCTGCTGCGGTTCAATTAATGGATGCTGCAAAAATCAAATCCGGTTCAGGACAACCTAACCGTAAAAAAGTGGCCAATGTTTCTTGGGATCAAATCAAAACGATTGCCGAAGACAAAATGCCCGATTTGAATTCATTCACTATGGAATCAGCTATGAGTATGATTGCCGGTACTGCTCGTTCTATGGGTATTACCGTAACCGGAGATTCTCCGCTAAAAAAATAATGAGTTATGGCAAAATTGACGAAAAAACAAAAAGAAGCGGCATCTAAAATTGAGAAGAATAAATTGTATTCTTTGAAAGATGCTTCTGCTTTATTAAAGCAAGTTTCTTACGCAAAATTTGATGAGTCAGTTGATATTGCTGTTCGTTTAGGAGTTGATCCAAGAAAAGCAAATCAAATGGTTCGTGGTGTAGTAACCTTACCTCACGGTACAGGTAAAGACGTTAGAGTATTAGCGCTTGTTACACCAGATAAAGAAGCTGAAGCTAAAGCTGCGGGTGCAGACCACGTAGGCTTAGATGATTATCTACAAAAAATTAAAGACGGTTGGACGGATGTTGATGTAATCATCACCATGCCAGCTGTTATGGGTAAATTAGGTCCGTTAGGACGTATTTTAGGTCCTCGTGGCTTAATGCCTAACCCAAAAACGGGAACGGTTACTATGGAAGTAGGTAAAGCTGTTCAAGAAGTGAAAGCGGGTAAAATTGACTTTAAAGTTGATAAAACAGGTATTGTTCACGCGGGTATCGGAAAAGTATCGTTTGACGCTGACAAAATTGTAGATAACGCTCACGAAATTATTCAAACATTAATTAAATTAAAACCAACGGCAGCTAAAGGTACTTACATCAAGTCGATTCACTTGTCTAGTACAATGAGTCCTGCGATTGCTTTAGATCCTAAAGCAGTATAATTGGGTAGTTAAAAAGTTTTATTATGACTAGAGAAGAAAAATCAATCGCGATAAAAGACTTAACTGCAAAATTAGCAGAGGCGAACATCCTTTACATTGCAGACACGTCTGGTTTAGATGCTGAAACAACATCAAACTTACGCAGAGCTTGTTTTAAAGCAGGCATTAAGTTAGAAGTGGTAAAAAACACCTTATTGGAAAAAGCTATGGAAGCTTCTGAAAATGAGTACGGTGATTTGCCAACCATCCTTAAAGGAAACTCTTCTATTTTGATTGCTACTGTTGCAAACCAACCTGCAAAAATCATCAAAGATTTCCGTAAGAAGTCGGATAAGCCACTTTTAAAAGGTGCTTATATCAATCAAGAAATCTATATTGGTGATAATCAGTTAGATGCTTTAGCATCCTTGAAATCTAAAGAAGAAGTTATCGGTGAAATCATCGGATTACTTCAATCACCTGCAAAACGCATTATTTCTGCTTTGTTAAACAACGCAGAACAAAAAGGCGAAGCAGCAGAATAATTGAACGCACTTAATAAATAAAATAAATTTAAAAACATTTTAAAGATAGAAAAAATGGCAGATTTGAAACAATTCGCAGAACAATTAGTTAACTTAACAGTTAAAGAAGTTAACGATTTAGCTACAATATTAAAAGATGAGTACGGTATCGAGCCTGCTGCTGCTGCAGTAGTAGTTGCTGCTGGTGGTGGTGATGCTGGTGCTGCTGAAGAGCAAACAGAATTCACCGTAGTATTAAAAGATGCTGGTGCTTCTAAATTAGCTGTAGTTAAAGCAGTAAAAGAACTAACAGGTTTAGGTCTTAAAGAAGCTAAAGATATCGTGGACGGAGCTCCTTCAAATATCAAAGAAGCAGTTTCTAAAGCAGAAGCTGAAGGATTGAAAAAAGCGCTTGAAGAAGCTGGAGCTGTAGTAGAATTGAAATAATTCTTTCTCGGTTAACGAATAAGGTTTAGGTCTAGAGTGCGTACTCAAAGGCCTAAACCATTTTTCGTATAATAAAATTATCCCTTTTTTTAAGTCGAATTCGCACTTAAATGCAATAAAAAAAGATAACCGAAACGAAGAAAAAAATAGACAATTTTCCTGGTTTATTTTTAAAGATGTGACGGTTGTTTCATACAAGGAAAGTAACATTAACAACGTGTATTTACACAAAACGTACTTTTTTTAAATCAAAATTTTGTCCATTGATGATAACTAATCAGACTGAAAGATTGAATTTTGCCTCAACGAAGAACATACCACAGTATCCTGACTTTTTGGATGTTCAAATTAAATCGTTTAAGGATTTCTTCCAATTGGAAACGAAAACCGACGAAAGAGGTAACGAAGGTCTATATAACACCTTCATGGAAAACTTTCCAATTACTGATACCAGAAATCAATTCGTGTTGGAATTCCTCGATTATTTTGTGGATCCACCACGTTACACCATTCAGGAGTGTATCGAACGAGGTTTAACCTATAGCGTGCCGCTAAAAGCGCGCCTAAAATTATACTGTACCGATCCGGAACACGAAGATTTCGAGACTATCGTACAAGATGTATATTTAGGAACTATTCCTTACATGACACCAAGCGGAACTTTTGTGATTAATGGCGCTGAACGCGTTGTGGTTTCACAATTGCACCGATCTCCAGGGGTGTTCTTTGGACAGTCGTTCCATGCTAATGGAACAAAATTATACTCTGCGCGTGTAATTCCGTTTAAAGGTTCATGGATTGAGTTTGCTACCGATATCAATAACGTAATGTATGCCTACATTGATCGTAAAAAGAAATTACCGGTAACTACTTTATTCCGTGCTATCGGATACGAGCGCGATAAAGATATTTTAGAAATTTTTGATCTTGCAGAAGAAATCAAAGTTTCTAAAACAGGATTGAAGAAATATGCGGGTCGAAAATTGGCTGCTCGTGTTTTAAATACATGGCACGAAGACTTCGTAGATGAAGATACGGGCGAAGTAGTAACGATTCCACGTAACGAAATTATCTTGGATCGTGATACGATTTTGGATAAAGAAAATATTGAAGAAATCATTGATTCTAATGTAAAATCAATCTTACTTCATAAAGAGGATAACAACCAAGCAGATTATGCTATTATTCATAATACGTTACAAAAAGATCCAACCAACTCTGAAAAAGAAGCTGTTGAGCATATTTACCGTCAGTTGCGTAATGCAGAACCACCTGATGAAGAAACGGCGCGCGGCATTATCGATAAACTGTTCTTTTCCGATCAACGCTACAACTTAGGTGAGGTAGGTCGTTATCGAATGAACAAAAAATTAAATTTAGATATTCCAATGGAAAAGCAAGTGCTTACCAAAGAGGATATCATTACTATTGTTAAATATTTGATTGAGTTAATTAACTCGAAAGCTGAAATTGATGATATAGATCACTTATCTAACCGTCGTGTTCGTACGGTAGGTGAGCAACTTTCACAACAGTTTGGTGTTGGTTTAGCACGTATGGCACGAACCATTCGTGAACGTATGAATGTACGTGATAACGAGGTGTTTACTCCCATCGACTTGATTAACGCCAAAACATTATCATCGGTAATTAATTCGTTCTTCGGGACCAACCAGTTATCGCAGTTCATGGATCAAACGAATCCATTAGCTGAGATTACGCACAAGCGCCGTTTGTCCGCATTAGGACCTGGTGGTCTTTCTCGTGAGCGCGCAGGTTTTGAGGTTCGTGACGTTCACTACACGCACTACGGACGTTTATGTCCGATTGAAACACCTGAAGGGCCAAACATTGGTTTGATTTCTTCGTTAGGAGTTTTTGCAAAAGTAAATGGTATGGGATTCATTGAAACGCCTTACCGTAAAGTAGTTAACGGTAAAGTTGATTTAGTAGCTCAACCTATTTATTTAAGTGCAGAAGAAGAAGAAGGAAAATTGATTGCACAAGCAAACATTGCGATGCATGAAAATGGTACGATTACTGCTGAAAAAGTAATTGCTCGTGAAGAGGGCGATTTCCCGGTAGTTGAACCTACAGTAGTTCATTATACCGATGTTGCTCCCAATCAAATTGCTTCGATTTCAGCATCATTAATTCCTTTCTTGGAACACGATGACGCTAACCGTGCGTTGATGGGATCTAACATGATGCGTCAGGCAGTTCCGTTATTACGTCCAGAGTCTCCAATTGTAGGTACCGGTTTAGAGCGCCAAGTAGCTTCTGATTCACGTGTATTGATCAATGCCGAAGGAAATGGAGTAGTAGAATATGTGGATGCAGATAAGGTAACGATTAAATACGACCGGACGGATGAAGAACGTCTGGTTAGTTTTGATAGTGACGAGCGAACCTATCAGTTGATTAAATTTAGAAAAACCAATCAAAGTACTTGTATTAACTTAAAACCGATTGTTCGAAAAGGAGATCGTGTGGTTAAAGGGCAAGTTCTTTGTGAAGGATATGCTACACAAGCGGGTGAATTAGCTATTGGACGTAACTTGAAAGTGGCCTTTATGCCATGGAAAGGGTACAATTTCGAGGATGCGATTGTGATTTCTGAGAAAGTAGTTCGCGATGATATCTTTACATCTATCCACATCGATGATTATTCGTTGGAAGTTCGTGATACCAAACTTGGTAACGAAGAATTAACCAATGATATTCCTAATGTTTCGGAAGAAGCTACTAAAGATTTGGATGAAAACGGTATGATTCGTATCGGTGCTGAAGTGAAACCGGGTGATATTTTAATTGGTAAAATTACGCCTAAAGGAGAATCGGATCCAACACCTGAAGAAAAATTACTTCGTGCAATCTTTGGTGATAAAGCAGGTGATGTAAAAGACGCATCGCTTAAAGCATCACCTTCATTGAATGGAGTGGTTTTAGATAAAAAATTATTTGCTCGTGCGGTTAAAGATAAACGCAAGCGTACAAAAGATAAAGACGATTTGACGGCATTAGAAATGGAATTCGAAGTGCGTTTTGTTGAATTGAAGGATAAGCTCGTTGAGAAGCTATTTGCTATCGTAGATGGTAAAACTTCACAAGGTGTTATGAATGATTTAGGTGAAGAAGTGTTGCCAAAAGGTAAAAAATATACCAAAAAAATGCTTCAAGCTGTAGAAGATTTCGCGCACTTAACCAAAGGGCAATGGGTTGCTGATGAAGATACAAACCGTTTGGTTAATGATTTGATTCACAACTATAAAATTAAATTAAACGATCTTCAAGGAGCGTTACGTCGTGAGAAATTTACGATTACTGTTGGTGACGAGTTACCTGCAGGTATCTTGAAATTAGCTAAAGTATATATCGCTAAGAAACGTAAATTGAAAGTAGGGGATAAAATGGCGGGTCGTCACGGTAACAAAGGTATTGTTGCGCGTATTGTTCGTCAAGAAGATATGCCTTTCTTGGAAGATGGAACACCTGTAGATATCGTATTGAACCCACTTGGGGTACCTTCTCGTATGAACATCGGTCAGATTTATGAAACGGTACTGGGTTGGGCTGGTTTGAAATTAGGAAAGAAATTTGCTACGCCTATTTTTGATGGTGCAACTTTAGACCAAATCAATACATTAACCGATGATGCAGGAATTCCACGTTTCGGTCATACCTATTTGTATGATGGAGGTACAGGAGAGCGTTTCCACCAACCGGCAACTGTTGGGGTAATCTATATGCTGAAATTAGGGCATATGGTTGACGATAAAATGCACGCACGTTCGATCGGTCCTTACTCCTTAATTACGCAACAACCACTTGGAGGTAAGGCTCAATTTGGAGGTCAGCGTTTCGGTGAGATGGAGGTTTGGGCACTTGAAGCGTATGGTGCGTCAAGTACCTTACGTGAAATCTTGACGGTTAAATCAGATGACGTAATCGGAAGAGCTAAAACTTACGAAGCCATCGTTAAGGGTGAAGCGATGCCGGAACCAGGATTGCCAGAATCATTCAATGTATTAATGCATGAATTGAAAGGTCTTGGATTAGACATCAGATTAGAAGAATAATATCAGTACTGGAAGGCCGATTCGTTTTTGTTTCGGTCCTGTAAACTGTAACTATTTAAAAACGACTAAGATGAACAACAGAAATAAAGATAAAAATACCATTAAAAGATTTGACAAAATCACAATCGGACTAGCATCTCCGGAATCAATTTTGGCAGAATCAAAAGGTGAGGTTTTAAAACCAGAAACCATTAACTATCGTACCCACAAACCGGAACGTGACGGATTATTCTGTGAACGCATCTTCGGACCCGTAAAGGATTTCGAATGTGCTTGTGGAAAATACAAAAGAATTCGTTACAAAGGCATTGTTTGTGATCGATGTGGGGTGGAAGTGACCGAAAAGAAAGTACGTCGTGACCGTGTAGGACATATCAATTTAGTTGTGCCAATAGCACACATTTGGTATTTCCGTTCTTTGCCAAATAAAATTGGTTATATCCTTGGATTACCCTCCAAAAAATTGGATATGATCATTTACTATGAGCGTTATGTAGTAATTCAAGCGGGTATCGCAAAGAATGCAGATGGTGAACCTTTAGAAAGATTAGATTTCTTAACGGAAGAGGAGTATTTGAATATTTTAGATGCCCTTCCAATGGAAAATCAATATTTAGATGATTCAGATCCTAATAAATTCATTGCCAAAATGGGTGCAGAATGTATTATGGATTTGTTGGCTCGTACGGATTTAAATGAATTGTCTTATGAATTACGTCACTCGGCCAACATTGAAACTTCTAAGCAACGTAAAACGGAAGCGTTAAAGCGATTGCAAGTGGTTGAGTCCTTCCGGGATTCCAACTTAAACCGTGAGAACCGTCCTGAGTGGATGATTTTGAAAGTAATTCCGGTTATTCCACCTGAATTACGTCCTTTGGTTCCTCTAGATGGAGGTCGTTTCGCAACTTCCGACTTGAATGATTTATACCGTCGTGTGATTATTCGTAACAACCGTTTAAAGCGATTGATGGAGATAAAAGCGCCTGAGGTAATCTTACGTAATGAAAAACGTATGTTGCAAGAGGCAGTGGATTCGTTGTTTGACAATACACGTAAAGCTTCGGCTGTGAAAACTGAATCCAACCGTCCTTTAAAATCCCTTTCCGATTCGTTGAAAGGAAAACAAGGTCGTTTCCGTCAAAACTTATTGGGTAAACGTGTAGATTATTCCGCACGTTCGGTAATCGTCGTTGGTCCTGAATTGAAAATGTACGAGTGTGGTTTGCCAAAAGATATGGCAGCAGAATTGTATAAACCTTTTGTAATTCGCAAGTTGATTGAACGAGGAATCGTAAAAACCGTAAAATCAGCTAAGAAAATCATCGATAAAAAAGAGCCTGTAGTATGGGATATCCTTGAAAATGTAATTAAAGGTCACCCTGTATTACTAAACCGTGCTCCTACCTTACACCGATTGGGGATTCAAGCGTTCCAACCGAAATTAATCGAAGGAAAAGCAATTCAGTTGCACCCGCTAACCTGTACGGCGTTTAATGCGGATTTCGATGGTGACCAGATGGCGGTACACTTGCCATTAGGGCCTGAAGCTATTTTGGAAGCACAATTATTAATGTTGGCTTCTCACAATATCTTGAACCCTGCTAATGGAGCGCCAATTACCGTTCCTTCTCAGGACATGGTACTTGGTTTGTATTATATGACCAAAGAACGTTTGTCTACTCCTGAATTACCAATTAAAGGAGAAGGATTGACATTCTATTCAGCGCAAGAAGTAAATATTGCCTTGAATGAAGGCCGATTAGAATTAAATGCACGCGTTAAAATCAGAACGAAAGATTTCAACGAAAATGGGGAGTTAGTTTACAAAATTATCCAAACTACAGCTGGACGTGTATTGTTCAATGAAGTAGTGCCCGAAGCAGCAGGTTATATCAATGAAGTATTGACTAAAAAGTCATTACGCGATATCATTGGTAAAATCTTAGCTACTACGAATGTTCCAACAACAGCCGCTTTCTTGGATGACATCAAGGATATGGGATATAAATTTGCATTCCAAGGTGGTCTTTCATTCTCGTTAGGGGATATTAAAGTACCTGAGAAAAAAGACGACTTGATTGCCGATGCACGTGAGCAAGTGGAAGGAATTACCATGAACTATAACATGGGTCTTATCACCAACAATGAGCGTTATAACCAGGTAATTGACGTTTGGACTTCGACCAACGCTTTGTTAACTGAGTTGGCAATGAAGAATATCCGTGAAGATCAACAAGGATTTAACTCGGTATATATGATGTTGGATTCTGGAGCGCGTGGTTCGAAAGAGCAAATTCGTCAGTTGACTGGTATGCGTGGTTTGATGGCAAAACCAAAAAAATCGACAGCCGGTGGTGGTGAGATTATCGAAAACCCGATTCTTTCCAACTTTAAAGAAGGTTTATCGATTTTAGAATACTTTATTTCTACGCACGGTGCTCGTAAAGGTCTTGCCGATACGGCATTAAAAACGGCGGATGCGGGTTACCTAACACGTCGTCTTCACGATGTATCGCAAGATGTTATTGTGAATTCAGTAGACTGTGGTACGTTGCGTGGTATTGAAGTGACAGCATTAAAGAAAAATGAAGAGATTGTTGAAACCTTAGGGGAACGTATTTTAGGTCGTGTAACCTTACATGATGTTGTAAATCCGTTAACGTCTGAAGTAGTTATTGCAGCAGGTGAGGAAATTACAGAAGCGGTTGTTCGTGAGATTGAAGAATCACCAATCGAACGCGTTGAAGTGCGCTCACCGTTAACCTGTGAAGCTACTAAAGGGATCTGTGCTAAATGTTACGGTAGAAATTTAGCTACTGGTAAAATGACCCAAAAAGGGGAGGCTGTTGGTGTAATTGCAGCACAATCGATTGGGGAGCCAGGTACACAGTTAACGCTTCGTACATTCCACGTTGGTGGGGTAGCCGGTGGTGTTTCTGAGGAATCATCGATCATTGCTCGTTTTGGTGGTCGTCTTGAAATAGAAGATTTAAAAACAGTAAAAGGCGAAGACGCTGAAGGGAATGCAGTTGATATCGTGATTTCACGTTCAACAGAATTGAAATTGATCGATGCAACAACTGGAATTATATTAAATACACACAATATTCCTTACGGTTCTAGTATTTTCGTAAAAGATGGAGCTGTCGTAGAAAAAGGAACAACCTTATGTAAATGGGATCCTTATAATGGGGTTATTGTATCGGAATTTACCGGTAAAATTGCTTACGAAGATTTAGAACAAGGACAAACGTACCAAGTAGAAATCGATGAGCAAACTGGATTCCAAGAGAAAGTTATTTCTGAAGGCAGAAACAAGAAATTGATTCCAACTTTATTGATTTACGGAAAAGATGGTGAATTAATTCGATCGTACAACTTACCTGTGGGTGCTCACCTTATGGTTGAAGATGGCGAGAAAATTAAAGCGGGTAAAATTTTAGTTAAAATTCCGCGTCGTTCTTCAAAAGCAGGCGATATTACAGGAGGTCTTCCACGTATTACCGAGTTGTTAGAAGCGCGTAATCCATCCAACCCAGCAGTCGTTTCTGAAATTGATGGTGTGGTTTCTTTCGGTAAAATCAAACGAGGTAACCGCGAGATTATCATCGAATCTAAATTTGGTGATGTTCGTAAATACTTAGTGAAATTATCCAGTCAGATTTTAGTTCAAGAAAATGACTTTGTCAAAGCTGGTATGCCCTTGTCTGATGGAGCAATTACTCCTGAAGATATCTTAAGAATTCAAGGACCTTCTGCTGTACAACAGTATTTGGTGAATGAAATTCAAGAGGTTTACCGTTTACAAGGGGTAAAAATTAACGACAAGCACTTTGAAGTAGTTATTCGTCAAATGATGCGTAAAGTACAGATTGAAGATCCAGGAGATACGTTATTCTTGGAAGAACAATTGGCACATACCAGCGACTTTATGGTTGAAAATGATAAGTTATACGGTATGAAAGTGGTAGAAGAAGCAGGGGATTCAGAAAACTTGAAACCAGGACAAATAGTTAGTCCTCGTGAATTGCGTGATGAAAACTCTGTCTTGAAACGGAATGATAAAAATTTAGTTATCGCTCGTGATGCGGTTATGGCTACAGCTACACCGGTACTACAAGGAATTACACGTGCTTCGTTGCAAACCAAATCATTCATCTCTGCGGCTTCCTTCCAGGAGACAACAAAAGTGTTGAATGAAGCGGCAGTAGCAGGTAAAGTAGACCAATTGGAAGGTTTGAAAGAAAACGTTATTGTGGGTCATCGAATTCCAGCCGGAACCGGTATGCGTGATTATGACAACATTATCGTAGGTTCGAAAGACGATTATAATGAGTTGATGGCTAACAAAGAAGAATACGTTTATTAGTCATGAGCGAAGAATTGCAACCCGGCCAAATCAATATTGAATTGGATGAAAAAACTGCAGAAGGAATATATTCCAACTTAGCCATTATCAACCATTCACCTTCTGAGTTTGTGTTGGATTTTGTGACCATCATGCCTGGTGTTCCTAAGTCCAAAGTCAAATCGCGAATTATTCTAACGCCACAGCATTCGAAACGCTTGTTGAAAGCGATGGCGGAGAATATTCATCGTTTTGAAGCTGCACATGGAGAAATCAAAGAAACCGATTTGCCTCCAACCCCATTAAACTTTGGTCCAACAGGACAAGCTTAATAGTTGAAAACTCCTCTAGCAATAGGGGAGTTTTTTTTTGAGTGCTATCAGAAAAACACCGACAAGAACTAATTTCATCGATGAATGATTGCTTTAAATTTGTTAACAAATAACTAACATAAAAATAAGATTTTCAGGCATTTAGTTTTTAACTTTGTTTCAAATCAAACATTTTTAATTATGTGTAAAAATTTACAATTTAAAAGCACGCTCAGTTCTTTTTTAGTAATGTTTTTGTTTATGTTAAATTCAACTTTTTCTTGGGGACAAACCCTTTTGGCTGGTTGGGATTTTCAAACAACAACTAATGGAGGAACAGCAGTAGTTGCATCACCCAATACACCAACAGCTTATGTTGCGAATGTGGGAAGTGGTAATTTATTTCTGAATGGTACTAATGGTTCTAGTACATGGTCTCAAGCTACTGAATTGTCTGCATTTGCAGGAACAGCAACAAATGCTGCTTCCGGGATGTCTACAACAACAACTTCACCAGCTAGTTTAGCATTGTTGGGAGGGACAAGTAATGCAGCGAATGGTAAGTCAATAGTGTTTAGAATTAACATGTCAGGATATAAAGATCTTGTAGTTTCCTATGCAACACAAAGGACATCAACTGGCTTTACTACTCATACTTGGGAGACGAGTACTAATGGGACTTCATGGACCTCTCTTCAAACTATAAGTTCTCTTCCATCTTCTTTTGGTGCGCAAACTTTATCAAATACTTCAAATTTAGATAATGTTACTACGGCATTCATTCGATTGACCGTATCAGGAAGTACAGGGACATCACAAAATAATAGATTAGATAATATTCGTTTTAACGCAACAGTTTTATCTCCACCTTCTATTACAGGAGCTGCCACAGCAACTGTATTTACTACAACGTATGGAACAGCTTCTGCAGTTCAATCGTTTGCTATTTCAGGGGCTAATTTAACGGCCAATTTGGTAGCTACTGCTCCAACTGGTTTTGAAGTATCATCCGATAATATTACGTTTGGTTCAACTGCTACTTTCGTTCAAACAGGAGGGACTGCATTAGGCACACTTCGTATTCGTTTGAGTGCCACTGCGCCAGTTTCAGGAACTTACAATAATCAAAATATTGTATTGTCTTCAACAGGAGCTACATCACAAAATATTACAACAGCAGCTTCGGGTAATGTAGTATCACCAGCTACCTTAACCATAACTGCCAACAATCAGGCGGTGGCTTTTGGAACCCCCGTTGCTACAGTTACAGGAGCGGGATCCTATACGCCTACTGGCTTTGTCAATGGAGAAAATGCATCGGTGATTTCGGGTACGGTTTCCTACACTACTTCCTATACAGATACTACACCTGCAGCAACTTCGGATGTAACCATTACTCCAGTTGTTTCGGGTTTATCGGCAGCCAATTATGTGTTTTCACCAGCCAATGGAACAGTTACGATTACGGCTTCACCAGTTCCTGTAATTTCGAGTCCGTTAACAGCTTCAGGGACTTATGGTACTTCATTTACCTATCAAATGGTGGCTGATAATTCGCCCACATCCTACAATGCGACAAATTTACCCGCTGGATTGTCTATTAATACTTCTACTGGGGAAATTACAGGTATTCCTACGGCTGCTCCAGGATTATACAATATTGGTTTAGTTGCCACAAATGGAGGTGGCGATGGTAATGCCACTTTAGCATTAACTATACAGGCAAAAGCTTTAACAATTTCAGGAATTGCAACAGTTGATAAAATTTATGATGCAACAACTTTAGTAAGTTATACAGGAGGTTCTCTTGTTGGAATTTATGGAGCAGATACAGTCTCTTTCTCAGGTTCAGCTTCAATGGCAACCAAAGTAATTGGGTCTAATAAACCGGTCACTTTTGCTTTGACCTTAAATGGAGCTCAAGCGGGTAACTATAGTTTGACTCAACCTTCAGGATTAACAGTGAATATTGCTGCTAAAGAATTGACTATTTCCGGAGCTGCTGCTCAAAATAAAACATTTGATGGAAATACTAATGCAGTTATCACAGGAACACTTGCAGGTGTAGTTTCTGGAGATACGGTAACCTTAACAGGTACGGGTACTTTTGCTTCATCGGCAATTGGAAATGGTATTGCTGTAACTTCTACTTCAACGATTGGTGGCTCAGATTCTGGGAATTATTCCTTGACACAACCTTCAGGGTTAACAGCAAATATTAGTCCAGCTATTGTGTCTTTACTGCAATGGAATACCTTTGGTAATGCCGGTAATGAAACAACTGAAGCAAGTACGGGTAATGATGCAAATTTAGGAACTTCAACACTAAATTACACCGGAAGTACAGTTACACCTGCTGCAAATGGAAATCGTTTTGGTGGTACAGCTTGGACAGTAGGAAGCACTATTGATACGGCTAAGTACATACAGTTTACGGTAACACCAAATTCAGGTTATACATTTACACCCACGGCATTTGACTTTGTTTGGGATTTTTCGGGTACGGGCCCTTCTGCAATTGCAATCCGAAGTTCTGCAGATAATTACGCGTCCAATGTAGGGGTAATTACAGGAATGACTGCAAGTACTTCTGCAGTGAAATCGATTACCATTTCGGGTTTATCAGCGATTTCCATACCAACAACTTTCCGTATTTATGGGTATAATGCTACGGCATCGGGTGGTTCAGGCGGTTTTGATTGCGGCTCTTCAACGAATAATGTAATTTTAAAAGGCTACACAGGTGTTGCTCCAGCACCCTCTTTTTCAACAAATGGTACTCCTGCCGCTTTAGCATCTACTTATGGAACTGCATCCTCAGAAACCTCATTTACGGTTTCTGGGACTTATTTATTAGCGGGTATTACCGCTACCGCACCTTCAGGATTTGAAGTGTCAGCCACTTCTGGGACAGGATTTGGCGCAACAGCTACAGTAGGAGCCGCAGGAAATATTACTAACGTTACAGTTTATGTGCGTCTAGCAGCTAACGCTAGCGTTGCAGGTTCTCCTTATTCAGGAGATATCGTATTAACTACTACAGGAGCTTCAGCAATCAATGTAGCCACCACAACAAGTACAGTTGCTGTAAAAGAATTAACAATCACGGGAATTTCAATAGCCAACAAAGTGTTTGACGGAAACACCACAGCTACAATAACAGGTAGTCCTGTTTTGGTAGGGGTCGTTTCTAGTGATATAGCAAATGTTGTATTAGGAGGAACCCCAGTTGCTGAGTTTTCTTCCTCGGCAGTGGGAACCGATATTCCAGTAACGGTTTCTGGCTATACCCTAGCAGGTGCTGCTTCTGGAAATTATTCGTTAACACAACCTTCAGGATTGTTGGCCGATATTACTTCAGAGCCCAGTCCAGTTGTTACAAGTGCTTTGACTGCATCAGGGACCTATGGAACTGCGTTTAGTTATACCATCACCGCGACAAATACTCCCACATCCTATAATGCTTCGGGTTTACCAACAGGTTTATCTGTAGATGCAAATACAGGTGAAATTACAGGTGCCATTACGGCTATTCCTGGTGACTATAACGTCACTATAGAAGCTACCAATGTTGGGGGTACGGGTTCTAATACTATGGTGTTGACAGTCCAAGCTAAAACCTTAACAGTAACAGGTTTGGCAATTGATTCCAAAGAATACAATGGAAATACAAATGCAACCTATACAGGTGGTACGTTGAATGGTATTTATGGAGCTGATGTTGTCAATTTTACAGGCACTGCTGCATTTGGTACAAAAACGGTTGGTTCAGTTAAACCCGTAAGTTTGACTCTAACTTTGAACGGTGCTGCTGCTGCTAACTATACCGTGACTCAATTATCTGGTTTAACAGCAGATATAACAGCGAAAGCATTAACAATAACCGGAGCAGCTGCTCAAAATAAACCATTCGATGGCACAACGGCTGCTGTAATCACTGGTACACTTTCTGGAGTGGTTTCAGGAGATGTGGTAACCTTAGTTGGAACCGGAACGTTTGCTTCTTCTGCACAAGGAACGGGTATTGCAGTAACTTCAACATCAACACTTGCAGGTACTGATGCTGGAAATTACGTATTAACGCAACCAACTGGTTTGACCGCTACTATTAATCAACCTGCTCTTTTAATGTGGAATACATTTGGAAACGCAGGAACAGAAACCACAGAGCCAAGTGTTTATAATAATGGATTTATTTCATCAGCAAATATGACGGTTACGGGCATTACCAATGCAAGTAATCCTAATCGATTAGGAGGATCAAATTGGCCTTTAACAGCAACAGTTGATGCAAATAAATACTATCAGTTTTCGGTGACTCCAAATGCAGGTTATCAATTCACTCCAAACGAGTTGAGTTTTATTTGGGATCGTTCAGGAACAGGGCCAAGTTCAATTGCTATTCGCTCATCATTAGATAATTATGCTACTGATATCGCAGTTTTAAATTCTGTAACTGCAAGTACTTCCGCCTTTAGAACAATGGTTATGTCTGCAATGGGAGATGTTCAAGTTTCTACTACTTTTAGAATATATGCATACAATGCTACCGGTGCTGCAGGAACAGCAGGTTTTGATACTGGAACCAATGTAAATAATGTTATTTTATACGGTACAACAAGTTTAATTACGGGTTCAACTGCTGCAACAATCAATGGTACTACTTCTATATGTTCCGGTGATAGTGCGGTTATTAATGTTGCTATTACAGGTGGTAGAAGTCCTTATACTGTTGTCTATTCCGATGGAACTAATAACTTTACTGAATCCAATTATACTTCAGGCGCAAGTATTGTAGTTTCACCAACGGTAACCACAACGTATTCGATTGTGTCGATTACTGATTCCAATGCATTAGTGGGGACAGGAAATAGCGGATCTGCTGCGATTACGGTATTAAATAATACGACTTATTATATTGATGTTGATAATGATGGTTATGGTAATGCTGCCAATTCAATTGTTTCCTGCTTGCCTTTAGCGGGTTATGTTGCCAACAACACGGACTGTAACGATGCAGTTTCGAGTACAAACCCAGGTGCTATTGATGTTTGTTACGACGGTATTGATAATGATTGTAACGGTAACATTGATAACGTAGGCTTGGCAGGCGGATGTATTCCAATTGTGA
>Ga0315905_10003373_pt1 | contig 16506 bp, 14 predicted proteins | sample LakEriMetagenome_5_FD_203522 | JGI IMG/M metagenome (GOLD analysis project Ga0315905, IMG submission 203522) | Freshwater fungal communities from buoy surface, Lake Erie, Ohio, United States - Buoy 4 MA121 | ecosystem: Environmental > Aquatic > Freshwater > Lake | place: USA: Lake Erie, Ohio... | reverse complement strand
GGAGCGGTAAATAATATTACGGTTGGTGTTGTTTGGGCACGTTCAACAGGAGGAGATCCATTTGAATCGGTTGAAACCCTCAGACGAGCAGATGACAAAGCCCAAGCGCTATTTGAGAATTGCTTTAAAGTGATGGATGCTCCTCATGCGCCAGACATGCAAATCCAAGAATTGGATGAAGAACTCATTTTAACGCTTTCAAATTCACCGAACTCAAATAATTACCAAGAGAAATACGAAGAAATTGATCCATTCATTGTTGCAGCAGACCCCAATGCAGATAAGAAATTCCGTTTTCAAGGGTATCAGATTTATCAATTAAATACAAATCAAGTTTCTGTTTCTGACCTAAGAAACCCGGAGAAAGCCAGACTGGTTGCTCAATGTGATATCAAAGACAATATCAAAAGCATCATCAATTTTGAATTCGATGAAGAACTCGGATTTAGCGTCCCAATAGAAGTAGTAGATGCTGAAAACAAGGGAATTCGTCACAGTTTCCGCATCGATAAAGATTTATTTGCACAAGGGCAACCAAAACTAGTAAATTTTAAACGCTATTATTATATGGCCATTGCTTATGCACACAACAATTATAAAACCTACGTTCCGGATGACCCTACCGGAATTGACGGTCAGAAAAAACCCTATTTGGCCAGCAGAAAAGCAGCAGTTGGTGAAGTTAAAGTGATTGAAGCTATTCCTCACAACCCAATTCCTGAAGCCGGTGGAACCGAATATGAAATGGAATATGGATTTACACCGGAAATTACCCGAATTGATGGATACGGAAATGGAAATCGTTCTTTGGAATTCACGCCATCTACCTTAGCTAAAATTTTAACAGATGGTTTTGTTGAAAATCCAACTTACGACTTCGGAAAAGGACCAATCAATGTAAAAGTGGTTGACCCATTAAACTTAGTAAGTGGTTTTTTTGAATGCAAATTCAGGAATTATGTTGCCCCGACTTCAGGAAATGGGGCTGATACAGCCAGCTGGGTAATTTATCGCTACAATAAAAAAGGCGGAACTGTAATCGATTCTGTATCGTCAGAACAAACGATTGCATTCGATAACGAGCAACTCGTTCCTGAGTGGGGGATTTCCGTTCAAATTAAACAAGAAAAGTACTATTTCCCTGAAGCATCTGGATCTTTGACGGCAAAAACCACAGACATGATTGAATCATCCATCGAATTTGCCGATTCATCAAAGAGATGGTTGGCTGGAGTCTCTGATAATGATGCTTATTTCCCAACAAACTGGATTCGTTCAGGAGATTATTTTGCTCATACCGATACAGAAGATGACTTATATAATTGTGTTCCTAATGGACCAACCTACCTTGATCCTTGTAATTACGAGGACGAAATAGGTATAGACCCGAATCAAGACTATGAGAAAATTTTGGAAGGCACTTTTGCACCTCATCGCTTGGTAGGATATGAAGCAGATTATATGCCTTTGGCATATTGTGGAACTTTTGCTACATCAAGTAGAACTTATGCCTCCATAAGTTTTTCACCAAGTGTTAATATTATTCTTACCTCTGACAAGTCTAAATGGACGCGTTGTCCTGTAATCGAGCTTGGAAGAAATACTTCGTTAAGCATCGGAGGAGCTCAACCCGGGGCTATGAGAAAAAGTCAAAGTGTTGATAAGAATGGAAATCCGGACGGAACGGGAACGGGAATGGGTTGGTTTCCGGGTTATGCGGTTGATTTAGAATCCGGTGCTCGCTTGTATATGGCTTTTGGGGAGAATTCATTTCTCGGTGGTGAAAATGGAGCGGACATGCTTTGGAATCCAACCGATAAACTTGTTAGCAATGTTGGCACTCCCTTGATGGGCGGAATGCACGCGATTTATGTATTTAGTTACAAGCAAAAATCAATTAATGGATTCTCAGGTGGATTTGACTTCCCAGCATACAAACCATCAGAAGCAGAAGTGAATGGTTCGAATTTTTTACAAAACAAATGGTTGGAAGTGGAAACAAACTCAACTACAGCAAAAAGAGAATTGTACGGAAGTTTATCATGGATTTCATTTCCCCTATTACGAGCAAATCAATCCATACTTTCAACGGATGTCACTATCAAATTGAGAATTAACAAAGAATACAAAAACTTTGTAGGATCTGGTGAAAACGGCGGCAAACCCATGTATTCTTGGTCTATGGATGACATTGCGACTGAAACGGCAAATTCAGACCAATTGAAAGAAGCATTGAAGATAATTAATGTAGTTCCAAATCCATACAATGCATTTTCTGAATACGAACGAAATAAGTTGGATACGCGAATTAAAATCATCAACCTACCTGAACAGTGTACTATTCGTATTTACTCAACAAACGGGAAATTAATACGAACCATCAAAAAAGATAGCCCAATCACTTATCAAGATTGGAATTTAACCAATCATGCAAATATTCCGGTTTCATCTGGAATGTATTTGATTCACGTGGAGGTTCCAGGCATAGGTGATCGCGTTCTGAAAGCGTTTATTGCTATGCGAACGGTTGACTTGGAGAATTTGTAATATGCTGGATTTCCAACCGATTTTTTCTATTTCAAATGAGACTGAATTCGAACGGCTTGCATTGGATATTTATGATTTTCAACGAGAAAATTGCAAAGTCTATCGCGATTATCTTGCTCTATTAAATTTTCCTAAGCCTACTTGCATTAATGAAATCCCCTTTTTACCGATTTCTTTTTTTCGAACACATCAAGTGTTAACAGAAAATAAAAGATTTTCTAAAATTTTTAAAAGTAGCGGGACAACGGATACTGAACGAAGTCAACATTTCATTGCGGATTTAACTCTTTATGAAAATTCATTTGAAAAAAGCTGGAGGAACTTTATTGGAAATCCAGAGGATCAAGTAATTCTTGCACTGTTACCCAATTACTTGGAACAAGGTGATTCCAGTTTGGTCTATATGGTGGATTGGTTGATAAAAAAGACAAATAATTCACTTTCAGGATTTGTTTTGAATGAAAACCATGAAATCCACCAACTGTATTTAAAAGCCATTGAATTAGGTAAAAAGTGTATTATCTTGGGGGTTTCTTATGCGTTATTAGATTTGGCGGAAGAAAACTTAGACTTTTCGCAAGCTCTCATCGTCGAAACAGGTGGAATGAAGGGAAGACGCAAGGAAATGATCAAAGAGGAACTTCACGAAACGTTAATGCGAGGATTGAATGTCTCAAAAATTGCTTCTGAATACGGTATGACAGAATTACTTTCGCAAGGCTACAGTCTAGAAAATGGGGTTTTTCGCAATCCACCTTGGATGAAAGTCCTGATTCGTGATGTGTACGATCCTTTTGTATTTGAGCAAGAAGGAAAATTGGGCGCCGTGAACATAATTGATTTAGCAAATGTTTTCAGTTGTTCTTTTATTGCAACAGATGATTTAGGTCGATCTTTTGGTAATCATTTCACAATTTCTGGAAGAATGGACAAAAGTATCCAGAGAGGTTGTAATTTGTTGGTGTAGAGCTAAAATGTACATTAAAAAGTCGGGATGACAGGATTCGAACCTGCGACCACACGCCCCCCAGACGTGTACGCTACCGGACTGCGCTACATCCCGATACCGCAAAAATACAGAATTCTTAATTTATTTCGAACGAATAATTTAATTGCTTTTGTAATCACTTTTTGAATTTTATAACATTTTCTTTTTATCCATTTGTAACTTTTATCGACAAATTAATTTTTAAGGGGCTATGAAAAATCTAATCCCACTCCTCGCCCTGACCTTTAGTGTCAATTTCTCTTTTGCTATTGGAATTGAACCTTTGCCTGTTAAAGTTCAATTTCAACCAACGTATTCAGAAAAAGAGTACGTACTCTCATTTTGCTATCAGTATGCTCCAGAGTATGTTTCGTTAATTCAATCGAGTTATTCTTCGCCGAATAGTTGGACAAGATCCGTAAATGGAGTTGTACAATCAAATTCCTTTAATGCTCAAAACAGAGAGCACTTAATCGATGAATTTGAATCTATCATTCATGAAACTACTCATCACAAAAACTCGTTTAACGGATTCCTCATTGACCCGAGCACCTATTTAGTGTTGACCGATCTAGAAAGTCAAATTTCAATGAAATTTTTTAAATCAGATTTAATTGAAAAAGTGGTAAGTACAGAAGCACAAGAAAAAATATTTCGTTACGATACCTACGTTTCTAAACAATCTTCAGTTGGCGCAAACAATCAAGGTATTGTTGGTATAATGGATGAATATTCCGCCTATCAAAATGGTTGTACCGCTGCGCTCATCGCATATGACAATGCCCTTAAAGATAAGGATACAACACTCGCAATCACCTTTTTCAAAGAAGCATTAGCTACTCATTTTGCCTATTATGAATTCAACGTATTTCTGGGAGCTTATGTAAAATATGCTAGATTATACAATCCAGAGGTTTATCAACAAATTTTGAAATTAACTACCCTAAAAAAGGCTTACACCATGAATACCCAGCGATTTTTGAATTCATTGCAAATCATTCAATCTGCCTCCACGCGATTAAAAAGCAATTATCACTTAGTAAAATACTCAGTTGATTATTATAATAAAAATTACGTCGAATTCGCCAAAGAGTATATGAAAAATTTTGAAACGGATTTACAGTCGCTTAAAATAAATCCTTGAATAAATAGAAAAAATTTTCTCGTTCCTTCTTCTCAAAATTTTAATCAATCTAGTTGATTACACTACGCTTTTTCAAAAGAATTTCACTATTTGATTCTACTATTTTTATAAATGTTTAATTTTTTAATGTAAGGATTAAACAAAAAATACTTATATATTGTTATTCAATTAATTATAACAAAGGAGTATTCTGAAAATCCATAAAAGAGTAGGAAAAAATTAAATTTTTAAGCTATGTTTTTATCTATTACTAACACAAACTTGTTTGATGCTTCTCAAGGAATGGGATTGTCACAAGCAACTGCCTTTACTTTTTTTGTAGGCACAATGGCCATGATGGCTGCATCTGCGTTTTTCTTCTTTGAGATTCGAAACGTAGGAGAAAAATGGCGCACCTCGGTATTAGTTTCCGGACTAATCACATTTATTGCCGCGGTACACTATTATTACATGCGTGATTATTTCATTAACACGGGTACCTCCCCAACCTTCTTCAGATATGTAGATTGGTTACTTACTGTTCCATTGATGTGTGTTGAATTTTATTTAATTACCAAAAAAGCTGGAGCAAAACAATCTTTACTTTGGCAATTAATTGTTGCCTCTGTAATCATGTTAGTAACTGGTTTCTTCGGAGAAGCAACAGACAGAGAAAATAGCGTTCTATGGGGAGTAATTTCTGGAGCAGCTTATTTTTACATAGTTTACTTGGTTTGGTTTGGGGATGTTGCAAAACTATCTCAGACAGCTGGAGCATCTGTTGCAAAAGCAACGAGAATTTTGGCGTGGTTCGTTTTAGTTGGATGGGCAATTTATCCATTGGGCTACATTTTAGGAACACCAGGAGGATTGTTTGGCTTAGATTTAGTATCTGATCCAGTGAAAGCAGCGCAATACATGGATGTTGTTTACAACATTGGAGATGCAATTAACAAAATAGGATTTGGTTTGGTAATTTATACATTAGCAAAATCCGAAAGCGAAAGCAAATAGGAAACCACGATTTTATACTAAAACGAGAGCTCATGAGTTCTCGTTTTTTTATGCCATTTTTTTTATCCTGATAAACTCCCACAAAACAACTCCCGCACAAACGCTCACATTCAAACTATGTTTTGTTCCGTATTGCGGAATTTCAATAACATAATCCGAAGTATCAATGATTTTTTGATTCACGCCATTTACTTCATTTCCAAAAACCAACACTACTTCCCGATCTTGAATTTCATCGGTATTATTCAAAAAAAGCGTATCTTCCGATTGCTCAATGGAACAAATACATTTCCCTTGCGATTTGAGTTGGTTAACAAGTTCCTCAATCGATTCATGGTACTCCCATTCTACGGTTTCAGTTGCACCTAACGCTGTTTTTTGAATGTCTCGATGTGGCGGTTTTGGTGTTATTCCACACAAATATATTTTCTCAATATTGAATGCATCACACGTTCGAAAAAACGAACCTACATTATTGAAGGAACGAATATCATCCAATACGACCGTAATCGGGAATTTCTTTTGATTTTTAAATCCTTCTTCGTCGATTCGCTTGAGTTCCCACAATTTAAGTTTTCTGTTCATCTGTTAATAAGAAATTGCGTTTTTACTTTGAACTCCTTGTACTTGATTTTATCTTTACAGCTCAAAAATCATAAAAACTTTTCACTTGTCGAAGGTAACGGAAGAAAAAAATTATGCGGAAACGCCCTTGATGAAGCAATATAATCAGATAAAAGCTCGTCATCCGGAGGCTTTGTTGCTTTTTCGCGTGGGAGATTTTTATGAAACCTTTGGCGAGGATGCAATAAAGACTTCTAAAATTTTAGGAATCGTTTTAACAAAACGAAAAAACGGAGCCGCTGCCGAAATTGAGTTGGCAGGCTTTCCTCATCATTCGTTGGAAGTGTATTTGCCAAAATTAGTTCGTGCAGGCCAACGTGTGGCTGTTTGCGATCAGTTGGAAGACCCCAAAATGACCAAAACCATTGTCAAAAGAGGGGTAACTGAATTGGTTACGCCAGGTGTTGCTTTTAACGACCAAGTACTCGAAAAAGGAAAGAACAACTTCTTGTGCGCCATTCATCTGGGTAAAAATGAACACGGAATTTCCTTTTTAGATGTTTCGACCGGCGAATTTTTAGTTGCTCAAGGAAATCTGGAATACATTGACAAGTTAGTTGGCGGTTTTGAGCCTACCGAAATCGTTTATCAGCGCAATAAGTCCAAAGAATTCTCAGAAAAATTTGCTGGGAATTACTATACATTTCGATTCGATGATTGGGTTTTCACGGCTGATTTTGCACTAGAAAGTTTAAACAAACACTTTGGTACGAAATCACTCAAAGGATTTGGGATCGAAAACTTGGATTTGGGCATTATTGCTGCCGGAGCAATTTTGCATTATTTGAACGAGAATCAACACGCCAACTTAGGTCACATCACAGTTCTGAATCGCATTGAGGAGGATAAATACGTTTGGTTAGATCGTTTTACCATTCGGAATTTGGAGTTACTTCATTCACCGCATGAAAATGCAACAACCTTAGCTGATGTTATCGATAAATCGCTTACCCCTATGGGTGGAAGGATGATGCGTCGATGGATTGTATTGCCTTTGAAACACAGCAAACCCATTCAAGAACGTCTGGATTTTGTTGATTTTCTAATGAGCGATTCACAAAAAAACGATGCGATTCGTGAAATTCTTAGTGATATTGGCGATTTGGAACGCTTGATTTCAAAAGTGGCTGTTGGGAAAGTAAATCCCAAAGAATTGGTTCAATTAAAGCGAACCCTTGAACACGTAGTTCCGTTAAATAATCTTTTACAAAACTCTAAAAATAAGGCAGTTGACTATTTAATTAGTCGTCTTCACGAATGCAAGGATTTGATTGAAATCATTCAAACACAACTGACTGATGAACCGGCAATTATGGTGGGCAAAGGACCTGTGATTCGAGCTGGTTTTCACGCTGAGTTGGATGAAATTCGAAACATTCGCGAAAATGGGAAAGAGTATTTAGAAGAACTTCAAAAACGAGAAGCAGAAATTACAGGAATTACAAGTTTGCGAATTGCCTTCAATAACGTTTTTGGATATTATATTGAAGTTCGAAATACGCACAAAGACAAGGTTCCTGAAAATTGGATTCGCAAGCAGACTTTGGTTAATGCAGAGCGCTACATTACCGAAGAATTAAAAGAATACGAGACCAAAATCTTAGGTGCAGAAGATCGAATTCATCAAATTGAATCGGCATTATTCCAGGAAGTAATTCAACAAGTCGCTCAATTCATTTTGCAAGTTCAAGAAAATGCCTTGCTAATAGCACGCATTGATTGTTTGAGTTCGTTTGCTCAATTAGCTACTGAAAATAATTATTGCAAACCAGAAATCAACGAAAGTTTTGATTTAGAATTTAAAAATGGTCGTCATCCAGTAATTGAAAAGCAACTCAAAACGGGTGAAGAATATGTTCCTAACGATTTGCGATTGTCCAATTCCGATCTACAAATCAAGATGATTACCGGTCCGAACATGAGTGGTAAAAGTGCGATTTTGCGTCAGACAGCATTGATAGTTCTCATGGCTCAAATGGGCTCTTTCGTTCCGGCCGAATCAGCTAAAATCGGTTTGATAGATAAAGTTTTTACGCGCGTTGGAGCCTCGGATAATATTTCTTCGGGTGAATCAACATTTATGGTTGAAATGAACGAAACTGCGAGTATTTTGAACAATATTTCTCCCCGAAGTTTGATTTTGTTGGATGAAATTGGTCGTGGAACAAGTACGTACGATGGAATTTCCATTGCTTGGGCGATTGCGGAATTTTTGCACGAAAATCCCAAAGCAAAATGTAAAACTCTTTTCGCTACGCATTACCATGAGTTGAATGAAATGACCAAACATTATTCGCGCATTAAAAACTACACGGTCTCTGTTAAAGAAATTGGAAAACGAATTTTGTTTCTACGCAAACTCGTTGAAGGAGGAAGTGAACATTCATTTGGAATCCACGTGGCACGCATTGCGGGAATGCCACCAACAGTTGTTTCGCGTGCTGAGGAAGTTTTAAAAGAATTAGAATCATCGCATCAACAAGTTGGAAATCAGCCCACAAAAAAGAAATCAGCCAAAGCAGATACCGCCAATATGCAACTCAGCTTTTTTCAATTGAACGATCCGGTTTTAGAGCAAATACACGATGAGTTAATTCAAATTGATATAAATTCACTTACACCCGTTGAAGCATTGATGAAGTTGCACGAGATCAAGAAATTGACGGGAGGATAGGATAGGTTTAACTCAATATTCAAACCCTATTTTCTTTTTTCGTATCACATTCGTATCAAATCGTATCATCATGAATAGAATAAGTTTTAAATTAGGCATTTTATAAATAAAGCTTTTTGCAGTAAAAGGTGATAACTTGCAATTTAGAAAGGTCAATGAAGATTATCAAAATACTAGTTATCGTCGGACAATTACTTCTGTTGTTTAGTATTAACTATTATGCTTTTCATTTAAAACATAGTGCTAATCAAACTAGTATTGACGTTTTGTTTTGCGGGACAATATTTTTAATCTTTGCATTAGTTGTTCTTCTAGCAACAAGACTCAAATTGAAATTACTTAAAAAAACAGACAAATTAATTCTACTCATTTTTTCATTGTTTATTCTCATCAGTTTAAATTTTTTCCTTTTTGACTACTTCAATATTATGGTTGAATATGACCGTTGGTTAAAAAAAGGAATGCCAGAAAAACCCTTTTGGTTTTAAGAGTAAAATAACTTTAGGTTATAACTTATTGAAAAAAAACAAGTTCATTATAAAGTACAATACCGTTAGACAGAATATATTTACCGTTTTAAAAATTCTTTTGTTATTTCAATCATGAAACTACTTTTTCCTGTTTTCCTAATTTCCATTGCTTCCCTATCAAGTTGCAAAAAGGCCCACACATGTACGTGCTTCAATCCGGGCGGAATTATTGAACAATTTCCAATCAGGGACACACAAAAAAATGCTGCTAAAAAATGCATGGATTATAGTCAGAAATATCAAACTATTCCGATGAGTGAAACTGGATGTCTTTTGGAGATGGAGTAAAAATTAGTATTTATGGGATTTATTCTTGAATTAGCAATTTCAGTAATGTTAATAACTAGTATCTTAATTGGATTTATCCGAATATACTTATTTAAAAAGAAAAATGAAGCCCTATTATTAGGTGTGATTAGCATGCTTTCGATTGGCTTTGGGTTTATTTTGCTATTACTTCAGGGACTGCCCTTTATCTACGGCAAAGCCAATCAGTCAGACCTATTTCATGCAAAAATACTTTTATTTCTTGCTGAGATAAATATTTATTTCGGTTTATTTTTTGTCTTAGTTTCCATTCTAAAATTTAGTGGTTGGTTGATTAAAACTCGACTTTTCAAAAACTAACTTACTTAGGATAAAGAATCTAAAAGTAAAGTTCAACGAAATGATTTCATTTTATCTCTTCTATTCATACATGATTTATCGTAATAAATACTTAAATCTATTGAAGAAAATCTTATCTTTGCTACGAAATTTCAACTATGCATTACAAAAGAATCCTTCTAAAACTAAGCGGCGAATCGCTGATGGGTAATAAACAATTTGGCATCGACAACAATCGTTTAGCGCAATATGCAACACAAATCAAAGAGGTTGTAGAACAAGGAGTTGAAGTGGCGATTGTTATTGGAGGTGGTAATATTTTTCGAGGTGTTCAAGCAGAAGAAGGCGGTATGGATCGCACTCACGGAGATTACATGGGAATGTTGGCAACGATGATTAATTCTATGGCGTTGCAGTCATCCTTAGAAACTGTTGGAGTTAAAACTCGCTTAATGTCAGCCATTGAAATGCGTGAAATTTCAGAACCTTTCGTTCGCAGAAGAGCAGTCAGACACTTAGAAAAGGGTCGCGTCGTTATTTTTGGAGCAGGAACAGGAAATCCATTTTTCACAACTGACTCGGCTGCATCTTTACGTGCAATAGAAATTAGCGCAGATGTTATTTTAAAAGGTACACGTGTGGATGGAATTTACACAGCCGATCCTGAAAAAGACAAAACAGCTACCAAATTTGATTTTATTTCATTTGATGATGCATATAGCAAAGGATTGAAAGTTATGGATATGACCGCTTTCACCTTGTGTAAAGAAAATAATTTGCCGATTATCGTTTTTGATATGGACACTCCAGGAAATTTACAGAAATTAATTTCCGGAGAGCAGGTTGGAACGATAGTTAGAAACTAATTCACTGAAAAATGACTGAAGATTTAGATTTAATTTTTGACGAGTTTAAAAGTTCAAATTCAAAAACCTTAATACATTTAGAAAATGAACTTTCACGTATTCGTGCCGGAAAAGCAGCGCCAGCAATGCTTAATGGTGTTATGGTGGAATATTACGGATCGCCTACCCCAATTCAACAAGTTGCAAATGTTACTACCATGGATGCACGAACAATTACCGTTCAACCGTGGGAGAAAAACATGCTAAATGAGATTGCAAAAGGCATTATGAACGCTAACCTGGGCTTAAACCCACAAAATAATGGTGAAGTTTTATTAATTGCTGTCCCACCACTTACAGAAGAAAGAAGACGCGATTTGGTAAAAAAAGCCAAAGCTGAAGGGGAGCATGCAAAAGTTGGGATTCGCAACAACCGAAAAGATGCCATGGACATGATTAAAGACCTAAAAAATGATGGGTTATCTGAGGATATGGCTAAAGACTCTGAAGATGAAATTCAACAAATCACCAACGGATTCATTAAAAAAATCGATGATCTTCTTGAATTGAAAGAGAAAGACATCATGACGGTTTAAATTTCCGTTTGGAGCCAGTATTTTTTTCCAAGACTTACACTAAATAAATTTTTCATAGAAAACTAGTGTTTTTTCAGTGAGGTATTGTACTTGCTTTCGTATCTGCCTGTGAGTTTTTTTTTGCAATAATTTCATAAATCCGAAAAGGTTGAGTTCTTTGACAATTATTTTATCAAGAGTTGTAACTTTTTTAAATTGTAGTGTTTATCTGCTTCAATTTTTGAAATTATGAGAATAAATCAATTTGTTAAACACATTTTTAGCGGAAAACTTTTTATTGATTGCTTATGTGATGAAACCGAAGAAGACGATAAACCTTATTTTAATTATGGATATCCCTGGGGAATGGTTTACTTTCGAGTAGATACGGAGGTTATTATTGCATATGGAGTCGAAAATGATAGACAATCACCAAGAACTTTATTAAAAAAAGTGAAAGATTACCATTTTGAAGTTGATTTTACCATCAAGCCCAAATTTGTTGAAACAGATTTTGGAATGAAATTGACCTATTACGCAAAAAAAGTGGAACCTACCGAAGAAGATCGCTATACCTCTAAGTTTCCAAATTTAAATTGAAATTTATGAGTAAGAAAGGATTTTATGTCAATGTATATACCACCAAAAATAAAAAGCAGTTGGACATCCTTAAAATTCGTTGTCAAGGATTTCAAACGTTTATTCCACGTTCATATATCGAACAAAACAATTTAATTATTAAGGAAGGTAATATGTTCATCAGTCAAGAATTATATAAAGAATGGTTTGCCAAAGAAATAAAAGTACAGGAAGATGAAATTCGAAAAGAAAAAGCAATTTTCGATTCATTTTATCCTTATATACCACTCTTTTGGAAAAAAAAGGAATTAATTTTAAAAGACCCACGTTATTATAGTATTCGGACTCCAAAATTTTTTATGGGGCTAGCATATTTCGGAGGTTTTAATTCTATTACACTAGGTGAATTGTTTATGATGTGGCAAAATGAAAATGATCTTATCTATACGTGTACGTGTGGTGGTAAAACCGTTTGTTTTCAATTTGGTGGCAGCCCATTATCAGGTACAGAATGGATTTCTCAAACAATTTGTTTGGAATGTGAAAAAATTGATAAAAGAGGCGGTTTGGCAAGCACCCTAAGAAGTAAAATTGAGGCTCGAAAAAAATATAAACCAATTGAGCCGGTGGAAATGAATACCATAAGCTATGATGAATTGGTAATTATTTGCAGAGAATAAAATGAAAAAGTAATTATTTTACATCGTAAAAACATAAAACCAGTCATATAATATCCCCATGTTTTCAAATACCTTCCAAAATACAAACCACTCTAAAAGACGAATTGAAGTTCTGCAAGAAACCCTAGAATCAATTCGTTTAAATGGAGATTTTTTTTATCGAAAGGCACAGTCTAATTTGGCAAAGTGGGCCAAAGATTCTGTAAGTTCAGTACATAAAGCTAAAATTGAAGTACATTCTGGCGACTGGGGAGAAATCACTGGGGAATTAACAGAAAAATATGGGGTATGTTTTGCAGTTCTAAATATGGCTAATTCAACGGTTCCAGGCGGTGGATATCTTCAAGGACTCGTTGCTCAAGAGGAAAATATGTTTCGAAGGACAGACTGCCATTTTTCTATTGAAAATACCCAGATTGATGAAAATGGGTATTATAAACAAGCTATCATAGATCTTATAAATGGAGTTAACAATCGTGTGTACTTGGATCTCAAAAATACTAGGATTTGTATTCGAGGGAAAGAGGATCGTGAACGAACTGATTTAGGTTATGAATGGCTTACAGAAAACAAAATATTTCCATTTTATGAAATGCGCTCAGCAGCATTAGATCTAAGATCCGGAATTTCATTTTCTGAAGAAGAGTGTACCAAGCGTATTCGAGCTCAATTTAATACTTTGAAAAATGCTAAAATTCAACATGTTGTGCTTGGAGCTCACGGATGCGGAGCATTTTTAAATCCACCAAAAGAAGTGGCTCGAATTTATAAAAGCGTCATTGAAGAATTCGAAGATAACTTTAAAATAATCGCATTTGCCATATTCAACGCTGGGTATGGCCCAGACAATTATTCGATTTTTAAAGCCATTTTAAACGAAAGGTAAACTCTCCCGTTTTTCGTTTAGACTAAGCCTACTATCAATGTTTTATCCTAGTTGATGAATGTAAAAATCATTCTCTACCAAGAATCTTTAACATTCTGAAATGCATACTAATTGTACTCCACACAGAATCATTTTCAAGGTACGGCATATTAAATTCTTTTGCAGTTTCTTTTACTATATTCGAAATTTCTGGATAATACACATGACAAATCCCAGGAAACAAATGATGTTCGATTTGAAAATTTAACCCACCTAACAAATAGGTAACAACCTTACTTTTTTGCGAAAAATTAGATGTTGTATTTAGTTGATGTCTGTGCCAAGACTCTCTAATTTCTATCGAATTTGGATTAACAACCTCGCAATTTGGTACCACGTGACCCGTTTGGAAAATAACAGTCATTATAAACCCAGATACCCCTGTTTTTATCGCAAACATTATCAAAGCAACACCCCAGTACTGACTCAAAAAAAGCATCGGAATTATAAAGTATAATGAGAAAAATAGGGCCTTTTTAAAAAAAATTAATATCACTCTACACCAAAATTCTTTCTTGCTCTTTACAAATCCCTCATTGTAATACTTCCTAATTTTTATAAAATCTTTAATCGTCACCCATTCTAAAGTAAGTAAGGAATAAAAAAAACTTGCATAAATATGCTGAAATCGATGAAAGAACTTTTTCGGTTGATGCTTAGAAAAGCGAAATAAATATCTTGGATGTATATCTTGATCTATCCCCTCAATATTTGGATAATTGTGGTGCATGAAATTATGTTCAATACTCCAAATAAACGAATCCACACCAATCGCAACAACCGGAATTTCTAGTAGAAAGTTAAACCATTTTTTAGTCGAATATGCACCATGTACTTTGTCATGCATAATAGTCATTCCTAACAATGCTTGTCCTACACCGAGAAGAGCCCAAAGTAATCCTAGAATAATTAGATTATCTACACCGCCAAAAAGAATGAAAAAATAGATTCCAAAAAAATAAGAAAGCATTAAAATAGTTTTAATAAACATATATTTATTTGCTCGCTTATTCAGGTTTCTAACTGAAAAATAAATGTCAATACGTGAATTGAGTTCTTTAATAAAAAGAGTGTCATTCGATGAATTGTACCTTATTTTCACCATGAATTGATATTCTTTAATTCAATAAAATTACTATTTACAATTTTATCTGCTAAATTTAACCTTTTCCATTTAGATGAAGAAAAAAATTAGGGCATTACGATACATTCCTTTTTATCCTTTAATCATTCTTACCGCCCAACTAATTTTCAATAAAGGTTGTTCTTTTTCAAAATTACCACTAATTATTATTGTCTACTTGCGATATTTGATTCTGGAACCATTCAGATTAGGTGAAATTATTACCTATGAACGAAAAATTAGAAAATTTCCTCTCGACAAAATAATCTTTGTGATTGGTCATTGGCGGTCTGGAACAACCCATCTTCAACATTTACTATCTTTAGATGAAAATCATACTACAAGTAGCGTTTACCAATTTTTATTTGCTGACAACTTCATTTTAACAGAAAAATGGCTTAAGCCGCCCTTAAATTTTCTTTGTCGAATATTTAAAATTCCGTATTCTTTTCAACGAATGCCGTTGGACCTCAATCTTCCTGGTGAGCTAGAATCTGCTATGTGTGGGTTTTGCAGTCTGCATAGTTATGCATGGGGGCATATATTCCCGAAAAATAGCATGTATTGGCTGAATAAATATATATTTCATCCGAAAAAAAATGATTTAGAAGATTGGCTTGATGACTATGAATTACTGATAAAAAAGTTTTCTTACGCCTCAGGAGGAAAAATTATGATTGTAAAATCACCAGGAGATACCGCACGAATTTTAGCTTTATCAAAGCGTTTTCCTAATTCTAGGTTCATTCATATTTCAAGGAACAAAAAAGAGGTAATAACCTCTACTTCCTATTTCTGGGAAGTGATCCAAAAAGAAATTAGTTTTCAAAAAATCAACCAAGAGGAGATTAATCAAATTATTGATTCTACCTATGAAGATCTCATCAAAAAATTTAATGATCAAAAACATAAGGTTCACAATAGATTAATTGAAATTGAATTCGAAAAATTAATTAAAAATCCAATCGAGGAAATATCCAAAATCTATTCTATTTATGATTTGGGGACACCTGACATTCAAAACATTGAACGTTTGATTGAAAAAAATAACCAATCGAAGTATCAAAAAAAATAATTTGTCTATTGCTATCTCATTTTTTAGAAATTGGGGTAAAACGCATATTCACTTCACCTTCTGGTTTGAGTAACATCATCGCGTGAAGACCGATATCTTTCTTATCCACCAGCTCAAAATCGTAATTTCGAACAATTGCACTTACCACCAATAGGATTTGCATTTTAGCCATATTTTGTCCAATACACACTCTTGGTCCTCCACCAAATGGAATATGAGCGAATGGATGAATATTTTTTACCTTACCCTCTTCGAATCGAGATGGATCAAAGATCTCTGGATTTTCCCAAACTTCAGGATTGTGATGAACTCCGTAAATATAGGGAATAACAGTTGTTCCTTTTGGAATTTTTATCCCTCTGAATTCATCATCATTTTGCGCTTCGCGATCTATCATCCAAAAAGGTGGATAAATCCGCATACATTCGTCCATCACCGCAATCGAATACCTCAAATTATGTAATCGAATATAGTCAATTTCCTGATCACCAAAAGTTTCTTCAATTTCTTGTCTCATTTTGGTAACACATTCCGGTTGTCTAGATAAAATGTAAAATATCCATGTTGCGGCGGTTGTGGATGTCTCATTCCCCGCGAC
>Ga0315905_10003372_pt1 | contig 16508 bp, 6 predicted proteins | sample LakEriMetagenome_5_FD_203522 | JGI IMG/M metagenome (GOLD analysis project Ga0315905, IMG submission 203522) | Freshwater fungal communities from buoy surface, Lake Erie, Ohio, United States - Buoy 4 MA121 | ecosystem: Environmental > Aquatic > Freshwater > Lake | place: USA: Lake Erie, Ohio... | reverse complement strand
GGATCGAAGGTGCCTCACAAGGAAAAGGTTGCGAAGCTGACCAAGGCGCAAGTCATGGCGGTCGCTAAGCAGAAGATGCCTGACCTCAACGCCAACAGTGATGAGGCGGCTTTCCGCATCATCGCCGGTACTGCCCGCCAGATGGGCATCGATATTGTCGAATAATCTCCCTTCCGGAGGCGGTGGTGGACGAGTTGTCCGACATTGCTCCGGGAACTGAACAACACCAACCGCAGGAGGAGACAGTAGAGAAATTCCCAGACTGGATAGCGACTTTACAGATGTCTGCATCGGTCTATTGATTGCCCCGCTTCTCCGTCAACACTGCCCCAAACCAATGCCCGCAACTAAACGCAGCAAACGCTACAAGGCCGCCGCCAAACTCGTGACGGAAGGCAAGACTCACCTCTTCGAGGAAGCCATGGAGGCGCTCAAGAAGTTCCCCGCCCCCAAGTTCGACCAATCGGTCACCATCTCGATGCACATGGGAGTCGATCCCAAGAAAGGGGATCAGATGATCCGTTCCACTTGCCCGCTGCCGCACGGTACGGGTAAGAAGGTGACGGTGCTGGTGTTTGCGAAGGGCAATGCTGCCGAGGCCGCGAAGGCCGCGGGTGCTGAGTTTGTGGGTTATGAAGACCTGATCAAGAAGGTCACAGAAGGCTTCCTCGACTTTGACGTCGCGATTGCCACGACCGAAGCGATGTCGGAAGTCCGGAAACTCGGTCGGCAACTCGGGCCTCGCGGTTTGATGCCGAATCCGAAGACGGGTACGGTGACTGACGATACTGCCGCTGCCGTGAAGGCGGTGAAAGCCGGTCGTGTTGACTTCAAGCTGGACAAGAATGGGAACATTTCCGTCCCTGTCGGCAAGGCGTCCTTCACCACCCAGCAGTTGGCCGAGAATGCCGAGGCTGTGATTGAGGCCGTTTATCGTGCCAAGCCGGCGACTGCGCGCGGCAAGTACATTGAAACCATCCACGTCACCGCGACGATGACGCCGTCGGTCAAGATCGACGCGGCGAAATACGCCCGCAACTGATCTCAGCCGCCAACTTCACCCTATTTTCAACGGATCATGAATCCTGACAAGAAACCCATCGTCGCCCAGCTGCTCCAGCGGCTTGAAACTGCGCCATTCCTCTTCCTCGTGGACTACACGGGGCTGACGATGAAGCAGTTCAACAGCATCCGCAAGAACCTGCGCGAAGTGGATGCCACCTTCCACGTCTCCAAGAACAGCTACATCAAGGCTGCCGGTGACGCCAAGAATTACCCTGTCGAACTCCAGAAGGATCTCGTCGGACAGACCGCCATTGTCTTCGGACAGAAGGACGTCTGTGCTGCAGCGAAGGTCATCGCTGGTGCTCACAAGGAGTTTCAGCGCCCGGTGATCAAGAGCGGTGTCCTTGACGGCTCGTTCCTCACTGCGGACGAAGTCAAGGGGCTTGCCGAAGTTGGCAGCCGTGAGAACCTCCTCGCCAAGCTCCTCGGTGTCCTCAACGCTCCCGCTGCTTCCATTGCGCGTGCGATTGCCGCGAAGATCGAGAAGGACGGCGGTGGCCCGCCGGCCGCCGAAGAAGCTCCTGCGGAAACCGCCGCGTGAACCATTTCCGGACGTTTTCGCCCGGACTTCCAAACCCAGAACTAACAGACAGAAAAACCAACCCAGTTCCTCACCGGTGCAGCGGCCGCCGCACTCAATCATTCCGGGGCTCCGGAAAACGGTGATACTGATCCAAACCTATGGCAGACATTACTAAACTCGTCGACGACCTCTCCGCTCTCACCATCCTTGAGGCTTCCGAACTCGTGAAGACCCTTGAAGAAAAGTGGGGCGTCAGCGCCGCAGCGACGGCCGCTCCGGCCGGTGGCGGCCCTGCAGCTCCGGTTGAAGAAAAGACGGAATTCGACGTGATTCTCGTTGAAGGCGGCGGCAACAAGATTGCCGTCATTAAGGAAGTCCGTGGTGCTGTGGCCGGTCTCGGTCTCGCTGAAGCCAAGGCTCTCGTTGAAGGCGCGCCGAAGGCCATCAAGTCGGGCATTCCGAAGGCTGAAGCCGAGGAAATCAAGAAGAAGCTTGAAGCCGCCGGTGCTAAGGTCGAGATCAAGTAATGATTTGACCCGCAACACACACCAGTTATTCAACCCGTTTCCGCGCTTCCCGGGTTTCCGGGAAGCGCGGGCCGGGCGTTTTCCGTTTTTTGTTTCCTGATTCCTTTTTGGGGAGTTGGGGAGCCAGAGACGGGAGTCAGCCACCTCCATAGGTCCGGAAGTTCCGGCCGCCCGATTGACCATACCCTTCGTGATTGAAGAAGGGGCCCTGTTTCCGCCGTGAGTTGTCCTGATTCAGGCCAGCCTTTCCGATCCCATCCCACACTTTCCACCGCACCCCGCCCATGTCAGACCGCCTCCATTTCGGCAAGCTTACGGAAGTCATTGATCCTCCCAACCTCATTGAGGTTCAGCTCAACAGCTACAAAGAGTTTCTGCAGAAGGAACTGGCGGCGTCTCGGCGCACCGTCGTTGGTCTACAGAGTGTCTTCAAGGAAGTCTTTCCGATCGAGAGTTACGACAACAAGACTGTCCTGGACTTTGCGCACTATGAAGTTGGCGAACCGAAGCTGACGGCCCACCAGGCGCAGCGTGACGGGGAGACATTTTCTGCTCCGCTCTATGTGACCTTCACGTTGAAGGACGAGACGGGGACCAAGGAAGAACGAGTCTACATGGGCGAATTGCCCCTGATGACGGAGCGTGGTACGTTCGTTATCAACGGCGCTGAGCGGGTGGTGGTTTCCCAGTTGCACCGTTCGCCGGGTGTCTGTTTTGAGAAGAACCTTCACCTGAACGGGAAGGAATTGTTCGGATTCCGGATCATCCCGGACCGTGGTTCCTGGCTGGAAGTGCAGTTCGACACGAACGACCTTCTGTACGTATATCTTGATCGCCGCCGCCGCCGCCGCAAGTTCCTTGCGACCACATTCCTCCGAGCAATCGGCTATGGGACGGACGAGCAGATCATCCGCGAGTTCTATCAGATTGAAGACCTCAAGCTGAAGATGTCTTTGGATGAGGCGGAACTCAGCAATCGTGTGCTCATTGCGGACGTAGTTGACGGGGAGACGATCATTGCGAAGTCGTTCGAGCCACTGACTCCTGGGATGGTCCGTCAGTTGCTGGATCTCGGGCACAAAACGGTCAAGGTTATCTCGGTTTCCGCGGATGACCTTCTCCTGAAGTCCCTCAAGAAGGATCCGGCGCGCGATGAAGATGAAGCGCTCAAGGACATCTACCGCCGCCTCCGCCCGGGGGATCCTCCCACGGTGCCGAATGCCCGCGCTCTGCTGAAGCGTCTTTTCTTCGACCCGAAGAAGTATGATCTCACCCGCGTCGGCCGCTACAAGATCAATCAGAAACTCGGCCTGAAGCAGTCTGACGACACAAGGATTCTGGTGGCGCAGGACTTCATTGCCGCGATCCGTTACCTGCTCAAGCTGCGCAGCGGTGAGGGGATTCTGGATGACATTGACCACTTGGGCAGCCGCCGTGTTCGGGCTGTCGGTGAGTTGCTCGCCAATCAGTGCCGCGTGGGTCTTTCCCGCACGGAACGTCTCGTGAAGGAGCGCATGACGCTCTTTGATGTCAACATGGAGGGCATGACGCCCGCCAAGCTGATCAATCCTAAGGCGCTGTCTGCCGTGGTGCGCGACTTCTTCGGACGCAGCCAGCTCAGTCAGTTCATGGACCAGACGAATCCGCTGGCGGAACTGACCCACAAGCGTCGTCTTTCCGCGCTTGGGCCTGGTGGTCTGAACCGCGACCGCGCCGGCTTTGAAGTCCGCGACGTTCACCAGTCCCACTACGGCCGGATCTGTCCGATTGAGACGCCGGAAGGTCCGAACATCGGTCTGATCAACTCGATGTCGACGTTCGCCCGGATCAACGAGTTCGGCTTCATCGAGACGCCCTACCGCAAGATTGTGAATGGCGTGGTTCACGACAAGATCGAGTACCTAACGGCGGACCAGGAAGAGGCCCACATGATTGCGCAGGCCAACAATCCGACGCTGGATGACGGCCACTTTGTGAACAAGCGGATCACGGTTCGTTTCCGCGGGGACTTCCTCGAAGTTGATCCGACCGAGGCGACGTACATGGACGTGAGTCCGAAGCAGCTCGTGTCGATTGCGGCCGGTCTGATTCCGTTCCTTGAGCATGACGATGCGAACCGTGCGCTGATGGGGTCCAACATGCAGCGACAGGGCGTGCCTTTGCTGGTTCCGGAGGCTCCGATTGTGGGCACTGGTATGGAAGGCAAGGCGGCGCGGGATTCCAAGGCGGTCCTCGTGGCCGATAAGGACTGCAAGGGAGTCGTCGCTGCGGCCAGTGCCGAGGTCATCATTGTGACCAAGGATGGTAAGCTGCCCTGCACGGAGGCGGAGTTCCTCGCGGATCCGTTCTGTGTGAAGCACAACCCTGACAAAGGCATCTGGGTGATGCCGCTGCGGAAGTTCATGCGTTCCAACGCCGGGACCTGCATCAATCAGCGGCCGATCATCCGCAAGGGTGAGAAGGTTAAGCCGGGAGACGTGCTCGCTGACGGTCCCTGCACGCAGGGCGGAGAACTCGCTCTTGGCCGGAACGTGCTCGTGGCGTTCATGCCATGGAACGGCTATAACTTCGAGGACGCCATCACCATTTCCCAGAGGGTGGTGAAGGAGGACATCTACACGTCGATCCACATTGAGGAATTCGAAGTCAGTGCCCGTGACACCAAGCTCGGTCCCGAGGAAATCACCCGGGACATTCCGAACGTGGGTGAAGAGGCGCTCAAGAACCTTGGTCAGGACGGGGTGGTCCGCATCGGTGCTGAAGTGAAGCCTGGCGACATTCTCGTCGGCAAGATCACGCCGAAGTCGGAAACCGAACTGGCGCCTGAAGAACGCCTGCTCCGCGCCATCTTCGGTGAGAAGGCCGCTGATGTTAAGGATACGTCGCTGCGCGTTCCTTCGGGTTGCACGGGTATTGTTATGGATGTCCGCGTTTCCTCGCGGAATCAGAATGCTCGCGAGAAACTCTCTGCTGCCGACAGCAAGAAGCAGCTCAAGCAGATTGAAGAGGAGTTCAAAGCCAAGCACCTTGAACTGGTCAATCAGCTCACGGACCGCCTCGCGGACATTCTCCTCAACGAGAAGAGCCCGCTGGACGTCGTCAACGCTCAGACCGGAGAGATCCTGATTCCGGCGAATAAGAAGATCACCAAGGCGCTTCTGGCCAAGGTGGCGGAGGCTCACGACCACATCGATATGGACGCGAGCCCGATCCGTAACAAGATCTTCGACATCATTGCCGGGCTTGAGCAGAAGTTCGCGGAACTTGAAGAAGAGCGGGAAGCGGCCCTCGATAAGGTCGAAACCGGTGACGAACCGGACAGCGGCATCGTGAAGCAGGTGAAGGTCTACATTGCGTCGAAGCGGAAACTCTCCGTGGGTGACAAGATGGCTGGCCGCCACGGAAACAAGGGGGTCGTCGCCAAGATCGTTCCGGAAGAGGACATGCCGTTCCTCGAAGACGGACGTCCGGTGGACATCGTTCTGAATCCGCTCGGCGTGCCTTCCCGGATGAATGTCGGTCAGGTTCTTGAGACGCACCTTGGGGTCGCGGCGCGGGCGCTTGGGATGACGATTGCGACTCCGGTGTTCGACGGGATTCCCGAGGAGAAGATCATGGGGTATCTCAAGGAAGCGCGTGACACCACGGAGCACTCCTGGATCGGCCTCAACGGCAAGTCCCGACTCTTCGACGGACGTACCGGTGATCCGTTCCACCAGGAAGTCGTTGTCGGGGTCATCTACATGATGAAGCTCGGTCACCTTGTTGCTGACAAGATTCACGCCCGGGCGGTTGGACCGTACAGCCTCGTCACCCAGCAACCGCTTGGTGGTAAGGCTCAGTATGGTGGCCAGCGCTTTGGTGAAATGGAAGTCTGGGCCCTTGAGGCCTACGGTGCCGCCTACACGCTGCAGGAACTTCTCACGGTCAAATCGGACGACGTCCAGGGCCGTACGAGGATCTACGAAGCGATCGTCAAGGGGGACAACACGCTCGAGGCCGGCACGCCGGAATCGTTCAACGTCCTCATCAAGGAAATGCAGTCGCTGGGCCTCGACGTCAAAGTCGGGAACTCCAAGGCCGGTCCGGACGGGCAGGGGCTTGGCATGCTGAGCGCCTGACGGTTATTTCGCGGGCCGGTGTGCGTTGCACCGGCCCGCAACTCCTCACCTTTTCACTTCACTAACTTTACTTTTTCCCATTCATGAGCGTCGAAACCCAGCTTCGAGAACTCTTTGGCGGAGACACCCGCCCACAGGGATTTGACCACGTTGCGATCACGGTCGCCGCTCCGGACACGATCCGGAGCTGGAGCCGCGGCGAGGTCAAGAACCCGGAAACCATCAACTACCGCACATTCAAGCCCGAGAAGGGCGGCCTGTTCTGCGAGCGGATCTTCGGACCGACGCGCGATTGGGAATGTTCCTGCGGCAAGTACAAGCGCATCAAGCACAAGGGCGTGGTCTGCGACCGCTGCGGTGTTGAAGTGACGCTGAGCCGTGTCCGCCGCGAGCGGATGGGCCACATTGAACTGGCTGTTCCGGTGAGCCACATCTGGTTCTACAAGTGCATGCCGAGCCGCCTCGGGCTGATGCTGGACATGACTGCGCGCCAGCTGGAGCGGGTGATCTATTATGAGGATTACATCGTCATTGATCCGCTGAACACGCCGTTCACGCGCGGGCAGCTGCTGACGGAAGTCGAGTTCCGGGAAGCTGAGGAACAGTACGGGGAAGACAGCTTCCGCTATGGGATGGGTGCTGCTGCGGTGCAGGACCTGCTGGCTGGTGTCAATCTTCCTGAGTTGGTGATTGAACTTCAGGATGCGATGACGAAGACGCGTTCGAAGCAGACGCGCAAGAAGCTCGCGAAGCGGCTGAAGCTCGCGCAGGGTTTCCATTCGTCGCGTTCCCGTCCGGAATGGATGGTGCTGGATGTGCTCCCGGTGATTCCTCCGGACCTTCGTCCGCTGGTGCCGCTCGAAGGTGGGCGCTTCGCCACGTCTGACCTCAACGACCTCTATCGCCGCGTCATCAACCGGAACAACCGGCTCAAGAACCTGCTTCAGCTCAAGACGCCGGACGTCATCATCCGGAACGAGAAGCGGATGCTTCAGGAAGCGGTGGATGCGCTGTTCGACAACGGTCGTCACGGCCGCGCTGTCACCGGAGCGGGCAACCGTCCGCTGAAGTCGCTGTCCGACATGCTCAAAGGCAAGGGCGGGCGTTTCCGTCAGAACCTTCTTGGCAAGCGGGTCGACTACTCCGGCCGTTCCGTTATCGTCATCGGGCCTGAACTGAAGCTGAATCAGTGCGGTCTTCCGAAGAAGATGGCGCTCGTGCTGTTCGAGCCATTCATCATCCGCCGCCTCAAGGAACTTGGTTATGTGCACACGGTGCGCAGCGCCAAGAAGATGATTGAGCGTCGGACGCCTGAAGTCTGGGACATTCTTGAAGAAGTCACGAAGGGTCACCCGGTGCTTCTCAACCGTGCGCCGACGCTGCACCGTCTCTCGATTCAGGCCTTCGAGCCGGTTCTGATTGAAGGGGAAGCGATCCGGATCCATCCGCTTGTCTGTACTGCGTACAACGCGGACTTCGACGGTGACCAGATGGCTGTGCACGTTCCGCTGTCGGTGGAAGCTCAGATGGAGGCCCGCCTCCTCATGCTGGCGACCAACAACATCTTCTCGCCATCCAGCGGGAAGCCGGTGACGACGCCTTCGCAGGACATTACCCTCGGGTCGTACTTCCTTACCCATACCCGGACCAGCCAGGTGAAGATCAAGGACGAGAACCGCCGTCCGCTCTTCTCCGATCAGGCGGAAGTCGAAATGGCGCTCGCTGAAAACGGGATCGAGCTGCATCAGCCGATTCTGTTCCGCAATCCTGACAAGGGGCAGAAGACTGTGTTCGGCGACGAGACCAAGAGCCTCATCGAAACGACCGCGGGCCGCGTCCGCTTCAACGAGATCTGGCCAAGTGCGCTCGGCTTCATCAACAAGAACGTCGGCAAGAAGCAGCTCTCGGACATCATCTGGCGCTGCTGGCAGACGTCCGGGCACGAGGAAACGGTGCGCGCGCTCGACCGCCTCAAGGAACTCGGATTCAAGGCAGCCACGCAGTCCGGATGTTCGATCGGTATCACTGACATGGTGATTCCGGCCGAGAAGAAGGAAGAGCTGGAGAAAGCCTACGTGCGCCTCGAGGAAATCGACAAGCAGCACCGCCGCGGGATCATTACCGACCGCGAGCGTTATAACATGATCATCGACTTGTGGACGCAGGCTGGTGACCACATTCAGCAGACGCTCTTCCGCCAGCTCGAGCACAACGAAGGCAAGAAGTACGCGAATCCGCTGTTCATGATGGTCGATTCTGGAGCGCGGGGTAACAAGCAGCAGATCAAGCAGCTTGGCGGGATGCGCGGTCTGATGGCCAAGCCTTCCGGCGAGATCATCGAACGCCCGATTACGTCGAACTTCCGCGAAGGTCTGACGGTGCTGGAGTACTTCATTTCCACGCACGGTGCGCGGAAGGGCCTCTCTGACACGGCGCTCAAGACGGCGGACTCCGGGTACATGACGCGGAAACTCGTCGACGTGGCTCAGGACGTGATCGTCTTCGAAGAAACCTGTGGCACCACTAACGGCATTCTGGTTCGTTCCCTGTATGAAGGGGATGAAGAAGTCGTGGACCTCAAGCAGCGGATCTACGGCCGCGCCTCGTGCGAGACCGTGAAGGATCCGGTGACTGGCGAGACCATCGTCCGGACGAACGATGTCATCACGGAGAAACAGGCGGAATCGCTGACGCGCATTGGCGTGGAACAGTTGAAGATCCGCTCGGTGCTTACTTGCGAAAGCAAGCGTGGTTGCTGCGCCCTCTGCTATGGTCTGCACCTCGGGACGGGTCACCCTGTCAAGGTCGGCGAAGCGGTCGGGATTGTGGCCGCTCAGTCGATCGGTGAGCCGGGAACGCAGCTGACGATGCGTACGTTCCACATTGGTGGTGTTGCCGGTGGTTCGTTCAAGCAGCCGATCATCAAGGTGAAGCACTCCGGGATTGTCCGATACAACGACATCCGTGCCGTCAAGGCGCCGGATGGCAACTTCATCGTGCTAACGAAGAACGGTACGGTCTCGGTGGTCGACAGCGAAGGCCTCGAACTGGAAAGCCACAAGCTGGTGATCGGTTCGGTCATCTACAAGGGTGAGAACGAGGCGATCAAGAAGGGCGAAACGCTCGTCACATGGGAACAGCACGCCGTTCCGGTCATCACGGAACGCGAAGGGACCATTGACTTCCGCGACATGATCCCTGGGATCACGCTTGGGAAGTCTGGCGAGAAGGGCTCCGATCAGATGATCGTCCTTGAGCACAAGGAAGACCTGCACCCGCAGATTGTCGTTCTTGCTCCGAAGACGAAGGAAGTGCTGGCGAGCTATTCGATTCCTGCCGGAGCGTTCCTTTCGGTCAAGAAGGGCGAGCACGTTGATGCTGGGGTGACACTCGCCAAGACGCCTCGGAAGGTCAGCAAGGCGAAGGACATTACTGGTGGTCTTCCCCGTGTTGCGGAACTGTTCGAGGCCCGGAAGCCGAAGGATCACGCCGAGATCGCGAAGATCGACGGTGCGGTTTCGATCGGTGGAATGGTTCGCGGCAAGCGCAAGGTCATCGTCCGCGACGACGAATCCGGGGAGGAAGAAGAACACCTCGTCCCGCGCGGCAAGCACATCATCGTGTTCGATGGTGACCGCGTGAAGAAGGGTGATCAGCTCACGGAAGGGCCTGTGGTGCCGCATGAAATCCTTGAGATCCTCGGGCCTCATGAACTTCAGGAGCACCTTGTCAACGAGGTTCAGGAGGTCTATCGCCTCCAAGGGGTGGAGATCAATGACAAGCACATTGAGATCATCATCCGCCAGATGCTGCGCAAGGTGAAGATCACCGATCCGGGAGACACTGAGTTCCTCTGGGGCGATCAGGTCGAGCGGATTGAGTTCGAGGAAGCCAACCGTGTCATCGTGGATCAGGGCGGTAAGCCGGCGGAAGCCGAGCCGGTTCTGCTCGGGATCACGAAGGCGAGCCTTGAGACTGACTCGTTCATCTCGGCCGCGTCCTTCCAGGACACGACCCGCGTCCTTACCGACGCCGCCACGCTCGGCAAGTTCGACTGGCTGCGCGGGTTCAAGGAAAACGTCATCATGGGTCACCTCATCCCGGCTGGTACCGGCTTCCTCCGGAACCGCGAGATGAAGGTCCACGAGGAAATCGACCTTCGGAAATCGGACGGCCTCGATTCGATCGAGGACGAAGCCGATTCCCTGCTCGACGCGATCTGAATAGATCGACGGAATTGATTCCAGCATGGGCCGCGCTCCGGGAACGGAGCGCGGCCTTTTGCTTGAGGGAGGGCCGTTAAAAATGTAGCGAAACCAACTTGCTGGTGGCGATTTGTCCGTTAAATAAGCAACGCTAAATCTTTAACCGAAACGAATGTTATGACTGACAGTGCCCAACTGACGCGCCGCGAACGACAGATCATGGATGCGCTGTATACGCGAGGGGAGGCGACGGTGAATCAGGTGGTAGAGGCGTTGCCGGATCCACCGACGCCGATGGCGGTGCGGCGGATGCTGCACATTCTGGAGGAGAAGGGGCATTTGCGGCGGCGGGAGCAGGGGAGGGAGGTGGTGTATGCGCCGAAGGAGTCGCGATCGCGGGCTGGGAGGACGGCGTTTGAGCGGGTGCTGGAGACCTTTTTCGGGGGGTCGCTGGAGGAGGCGCTGTCGTCGCATCTGCTGTCGCGGAAGGATGGGGTGACGGAGGAGGAACGGGACCGGTTGGTGGCGCTGATTGAACAAGCCAAGAAGGAGGGCCGCTGAGATGAACCGGATCCTGATCTTTGCGGCGGCCGCGATTCCGATCCTGGCGGATGCCTCGCTCAAGGGAGCGGCGCTGCTGGTGCTGGCGGGCGGGTGTGTGTTAGTGATGCGGCGGGTGTCTGCATCTGCGCGGCACATGGTCTGGCTGGCGGCGATGGTGGCGCTGCTGATTGTTCCGGTGCTGAGCGTGGTGCTGCCGGGGTGGCGGGTGCTGCCGCGGTGGACGGTGCGGGAGGCGGTGGTGGCTGATGTTGCGATGCCCCGAGCGGCCGAGAAGCCAGCGCTAACGGCATTGCCGACGGAACGACCGACGGTGTTTCGTCCTGCGCCTCCGTTGCCGGTGCCCGAGGTGGCTGGCGTGGTGCGGCCGAGTGTCCCGGTGTTGGTGGCGAGCGAATCCGTTAAGCCGATCGCGGGCCACGGCTGGCTGCTGCTAATCTGGGCAGCCGGTTGTGTGGTGCTGGTGCTGAGGCTTGCGGCGGCCCATGTGCTGCTGCGCCGGAGCACGCGGCGCTGTGAACCCGCTAACGGTGCGCTCGTGGGCACGCTTGAGGCTGCGAGAGTCGAGTGCGGCGTTCGTCAGTCGGTGCGGCTGCTGATGGACAAGGGACGGACCATTCCGGTGGTGTGGGGGATTTTCCGGCCGCAGCTCCTGCTGCCTGCGGAAGCGGAACGATGGAACGCGACGCAGCTTCGTTCGGTCCTCCTGCACGAGCTGGCGCACCTGCGCCGACGGGACCCGCTGACGCAACTACTAACGCAATTGGCGTGTGCGCTGCACTGGTTCAATCCACTGGTCTGGCTGGCGGCGTGGCGACTGCACGTCGAGCGCGAGCGTGCCTGCGACGACCTTGTGCTGGCCCGGGGAGTCAAGCCATCGGCCTATGCCGAGCACCTTCTGCGGATTGCGACGCAGCTTTCTCCGGCGCGATGGACGCAGGCCTGTGGCCTAGCCATGGCGCGCAAGTCATCCATTGAGGGCCGACTCCATGCGGTCCTCAGCGACAAGATCAACCGCCGCAGTGTGACCCGCGCGCTCACGGCGGCTGCGTTGATGCTAGGGGCGATCATCGCCGTTCCTCTCGCCATGCTCCGCGCGGCGGATGAGGAGTGGGATCCTCCGCACGGGGCGCACATTGGAGGCAATGATTTCTCCGCCGTCTGCGTTCACGACGGAAAGGAGGCGTCGTTTGTGATCGCGTATCGGGGCGCCTTCGATTCAATGAGCAATGGGGGCTCTAACGCGAAGGCGCGGACTTGGACGAATTCCGGCACGATCACTCTGAAGAAGCCGGGTGTGGTGCTCAGTTACCACCGCGTGCACACCGCTCCGGGCGAACTGAGCCTGACGACTGCGCCCTCCGAAGCGCGAGATCTTAGTAAAGCCGCGCCGCCGGTTGGTAATTTCGGGCAAAAGGAATACGACCTCGCGAAGGGACGCGTCTTTCTGCTGAGCGACGATGCCACCGTCCGTCAACTCGACCTGCCGACGCCGTTGGTCACGAGCCGGGAAAACGCGGATAAGCTGGCGCAGCTCATTGCGGCGAAAATTCCGTTAGAAAACGCGGACATGGCCCTGCCGAAGCACAAAGACGCCCGCGCCCTCTATGAACTCTGGCAGCCGTACGCCCGTCTCAGTGGTGACATTCCCGGAGCACTGATTGGCAAACTGGCGGCGGCGGTGAAGGTGTTCATCGGCTACAATCCTACATGGGAGACGGTACCGAAGCTCAACGAGATTCTTCCGCGTCTGGACGCGACCCGGGATTGGAAAGCCGCTGACGCGATTGCGCTGCTGGATGAGTTGGCGGCGGTGCAGGATTCGCCGCTGCAGACGGCGGCGGAGAAGATGACTGCGGCGACGATCCGTCAGGGTGAAGTGCTGCCGGATGGCTTCGCCGGCCTGGCCTGGGGCGAAACGCAGCCGAACGGCTTGCGGGCCGCTTGGGTATTGGAGCCGGGGGCTGCGGAGCATCGCATAGGAACGGCGTTGAAGGCGCGGTTGCTGGTGCAGAATACCGGAACCATTCCCGTGATGGCGCGAGTGCCGACGTGGCATCAGGGAGGGGTTTCTGCACGCGATGCGGCGGGCGGGGAAGTCGAGGTTTCCGGGATCGATTGGACGACCATGGCGCGGCTTGTTCCGGTTTGTCTTGCGCCTGGCGAGTATGTTGAGATCAACGCGCCAGGTGTTGGTCTTGGTAAAGATGCGGGCCGCGGACCGTGGGCGGGGCCACGTGTTGGTTCCAATGTGCTTGGGAAGGACGGAGCTGAACTCATCCTGACGCATGGACCGATTCCGCTGGATGGCGGCGGTGTCGGTATGAGGGAAGATGCGCCGCACATTGTCGGTTCGGGTTGGTGGCAGGCGCATATCAAGGAACGGCTGAGCCGCGAACTGCCGCTGCCTTCCAGTGGTGCCAAGCGGACTCACCTCCTCGATCGGGCTGTGCGCGATCTGTTCGCGACAACGCCTACTGCTGACGAGATTGCGGCCTTTGCTACAGACCAGAGCGATGGCGCGTTCGATGCCCTTGTGCAGCGCCTAGCCGCGAGAGTGGATCGGGTCGAGTTTTCAGGCTCGCTGCCCACTGCGCGGGTGAAGTTCCGCGTGCTTCCGGCTGATCCCACTGCTGACGAAACCCCGCGGGTTGTGCTCGGGCCCGGCGAGTATCCGTTGAGTGGAGGGACGGCGGCGCGCGGGGCGGTGATGCTGAAGATTGTGGGGCGGCCCGTTGGAGATCGGCGGACAAATGATGCGCAGATCCAGTTCGAGGCCGTGGAGGCGACTGGAAAACTTCCGCCGAACCCTCACAAACTTGAGATTCCCGATGGCTGGGGTACGTGGGCCATCGTCTGCAGACCGGGCGAGGGATTCATCTATGTTCTGCACAAAGGCGGCGCACGGAAGATTGATTGCAATGATCCTGCTAAAGTCACCGACATGCCCGCGACCGTTGTGCCAGTCGAGTTCCGTGACGAAGTGAAGCGGCAGTTGGACATTGCTGGGGTCTCTGCCGAGGTGCAGGCGGAGGTGTTTGGAAGGGCTGCGCCTCCAGCTTCTGAGACAGGCGAGGCGAGGCCTCCGGAACGGACGCATCTGTGGAGCGACAAGTATGCGGCGGTGGCCTACCAGAGAGAGAAGGATGTGAGGTTTATCCTTGTCCATGAGGGCTTTATTTCGACGGGGATCGGTGAGAGTTTTTCGCCGATGAGCGGAAAGTGGAGCATTGCGGGGAACATTCACCTAGTGGACTCGAAGCTGACGGAGGCGGCGGGCAAGAATGTGGATAAGCGCGTCATCGCGGTGAAGCACACGTCCGACGAGCCGGGGACACTGTATCTCGACGGCAAGGCCTATGCTCTCGGCACCGGGCGCGTGTTCGTCCTCGGCGATTCCGGTGAGCCGTTCCAGACGGCGCGTTCGATGGTGATGCGGACCAACGAGGACATGGTGAAGATTGGGGACATGGCGATGGCTGACATGAAGCAGGCGCGGCGAGGGAAGACGCCCGATCCGAAGTCGGCGGCGGCAGTCCAGCCTGTGACGGACGGTAAGTCCGCGGCTCTGGTGTTGCGGGAGGATGGTCGGGAACCGATTGTTATTCTCACGGGCCGGGCGATGACGATGCTGCCGAACTCGAACAGCCGTTCGGGTGGAGTGACGATGGAGGTGGCGACTTCGGAGAAGACGATGGCGATTGGCTATAGCTGGCCGGAGGATGCCCAGGGGTTTCTTGATCTGCATACGGGGGGCGGCCCTCGTCATCGCTTCGATCTGAGCCGGGGGCGGGTGTTTTATGTGCATTTCGAGAAGCTGGAGTTTGCGGCCGAGTTTTTCCAGGTGCCCGCAGGGATGAAGGTGCCGGCGATTGATTCGCCTGCGGCGCTGACGCGGGCGGCGGCGGCGGTGACGGCGTGGTATGATTCGTGTGACGACCGGGCGCGCTGGGAATGCAGTCGTGTGGTGGTGCCGGAGAGCGCGTACAAGTCAGGCCAGCCGCTTGGGGCTGCGGCTGACAAGATTGTGTGGGGCGAGGCGAATGAGGTCGGGTTGCGGCTGGGGATTGGAGGATTGGAGCCGGGAGCAGCATATCCGGTGGGTCAGGTGGTGCCGGTGGCGCAATACATCCGCAATGACAGTGGCAATGCGATCAGTTTGAGTCCGACGCAGGTGTTCAATGAGGGTGTGGGTGGCGAACTTGTCCGCAAGTCGGACGGAAAGAAGTTCGCTCACCAGAGGGGCTACCCGCGGCAGGGATTTTTTGATCGCGTGCGACTTGCGCCCGGGACCTACATTCAGTTGGTGTCGGGCCCGCTGAGCACGATCATGGCGGGGAAGGATGGAACCAGTCCGTTAGGAATGGATGTGATGGCTCACGGGTTCACCGTGGTGCCGGGTGAGTACAGCCTGCAGCTGACTCACGGCATCGGGCAGTTTCTGGGACGGCCGGCGAATTTCAGTTTCGGCGATCCGCGGGCGGCACCTGGACTTGGAGAATGGACCGGTGTGCTGACGTCCGCGGTGGTGTCATTGCGGCTGGCGGATGAGCAGGTGAGAACGGCGAAGGCGGGGGACAGTGAGGAGTTCAGAACCCAGTACATGATGGCCTTCGACAAGGGCGTCATCAGGCTGCGGCATTACAAAGGGTATCCCAACATGGCGCAGATTGGCGGGCCATGGGAGGATAGGAGCCGCGACTGGAAGGTCGCTGCGGCCGATGGCGAGTACACGGTGGCGTGGGCGGCGGGCGGCAATGGGATCTGGGTCAAGGATGCGTCAGGGATTACTCACCTGATCGTGAAGGAGGATCTGACGGAGAATGGGAAGTGGACGTTAGAGCAGGCGGTAGGGGGCGGGGTCGACATTCCTGCGGGGGTGCGTGCGGCGCTGCAGTTGCCTCCGGCACGGGTGGAGGAGAAGCCATCTGCTGAAGCACCGGCGGCGGGTGAGCCGGTTAAGCCGCAGCATGAGTCGGCGCAGGCGTTGTTCCGTAAATGGCAGGCGGGTGCGCGGACGGATGGGGAGATTCCGGGCGGGCTGATCGGAGAATTGGTGAGGACGATGGATGAGGCGGTGAAACAGATCAGCGACGCCGAGGTATCTGCGAAGCTGGCGGCGCTGCGTCCGAGATTGGATGCGTCGCGGGACTGGACGCAGGCGGAAGCGGTGGCGCTGCTGGATGAGATCGCGGCGATTACGACGGCACCGGTGAGTTGGGCGGACGACGCGATGCAGTCTTCCCTGGAGCGAGTGGTTAGGCGGGGCGAGCCGCTGCCGAAGGGGCTGGAGAGTGCGGCTTGGGGTGCGCCTGCGGTGAATGGATTGAGGGCGGCGTGGCTGCTGGAGCCGCGTGCAGAGCAGTACCCGCTAGGGTCGGTGCTGAAGGCGCGCGTGCTGTTCCACAATGCGGGGAAGGAGCCGATCGTTTTTGAGACGGCGACGTGGCATCAGGACGATGGGCACACGGCGCGCGATGAGAAGGGAGCGGAGATTGCGGTGAAG
>Ga0315905_10003371_pt1 | contig 16512 bp, 12 predicted proteins | sample LakEriMetagenome_5_FD_203522 | JGI IMG/M metagenome (GOLD analysis project Ga0315905, IMG submission 203522) | Freshwater fungal communities from buoy surface, Lake Erie, Ohio, United States - Buoy 4 MA121 | ecosystem: Environmental > Aquatic > Freshwater > Lake | place: USA: Lake Erie, Ohio... | reverse complement strand
TGGTGGAATTCTCAGTCAAAAGCGTCACCGAAGGCATCGATGCCATGGGTGATGTGACGATCCGGCTGCGGGCCGGTGGGGTGCTCTATTCGGGCCATGCCGCCGATACGGACATTGTGGTGGCAGCGGCCCAGGCCTTTGTCAATGCCCTCAATCGCCTGGTGGCTGGAGAGCAGCGGGCGGCGCTGCATCCTCAACACGCGCCGTTGCCGCTGGCGGAGTTGCCTCGGCTGTAATTAGCAGTCCCCTAGACGGTGCTTCAACGGGTGCGACGTTTGCTGATGGGGGGCCCCTGTGGCAGGTGGAATTGGCCGCAAATGGCAGGTAACGCTGCCACTGAGTGGCATGCAAGAAGCGTAAGGCTCAAAGCATTTTATTGGAGCTGGCCTATCCACTCGCGGGGCTTGTTCGAAGTGTCAAGACCCATAGAACCTCCCAAGATTGTTGCAAGCTTGCCATTCCAAAGCCAAGCTGGGTCGATTCCATTCGGAGCTCACCATCGACCCGCTCACCCTGATCCTCACGGCGCTGGCCCAGGGCGCCGCCAAGGCCGCCACCGAGGTTGTGCCGGACGCCTACAAGAGTTTGCGGGAGCTCCTGAAGCAACGGTTTGCCGGCAAGCCCACCGGGGAGCTGGTGCTCCAGGAGCACGCCGCCGACCCCGCCACCTACGAGGCCCCCCTGCGCAAGCAGCTGGAGCAGGCGGCCCTGGCGGACGACCCGGAGGTGTTGGCCCTGGCCCGTGAACTGCTGGAGCGGCTGGGCCCCCCATCGGGCCCCACGGTCGAGATCGGCCGTAACGGCAAAGGGATAATCGGCCAGAACGTGATCGGCGCCACGATCGTGGGCGACCTGCATTGACCATGGCGCCCGATCCCCCAGCCGCCCCCAGCCAGATCGGCCAGGAGGCCCGTGGTGTGATCGGCCACTACGTGATCGGCGCCACGGTGATCTATGGCCCGATCTATGGCCCGGTGACGTTCATCCAGGGGCCGGCAGGCCAGCCAGGTCCGTCAGAGCAGCCAGTTCCGTCAGGGCAGCCAGAGCCGGGCTCCCGCCCGGATGGGGCCTCTCCAGCGGCCGACGCCCCCAACCCCTACCAAGGCCTGCTGGCCTTCCAGCCCGCCGATGGCGAACGCTTCTTCGGCCGGGAGCGCGAGATCGAGGAGCTGTGGCAGCGCTTCCGCGCCCTGCACGAGGCGGCCGACACCCCCCGCCTGCTGGTGGTGTACGGCCCCTCCGGCTCTGGCAAATCGTCGCTGGTGCGGGCGGGGCTGGTGCCGGCCCTGGCGAAACGGCCCCTGGGGGGGCGGGGCCGGGCGCGCATCGCCCTGTTGGTGCCGGGCAGCGAGCCGCTGCAGGCCCTGGCCACCGTGCTCGCCCGCATCGCCACCGACGACCCCGCCCCGGCGCGCAAAAGCCGCGAATTTGCCCAGGAGCTGGCGATCACCGATCAGCACGGCGCCCACGATGGCCTGCGGCGCCTCGCCGCCCTGCTGCCGGAGGCGGATGTGTGGCCGCTGGTGGTGGTGGTGGACCAGCTGGAGGAGATATACAACCTCTGCAAGGACGACGCCACCCGCCAGGCGTTTCTGGCCAATCTGCTGGCGGCGGCGGCCGACCCCGCCGGCCAGGTGGCGGTGGTGGTGACCCTGCGCAGCGACTTCCTCGGCGCCACCCAGGCCAATCCTGCCCTCAACCGCCTGGTTCAGGCCCAGGGCGTGTTCGTGGCGGCCCTCTCGGAGGCGGGCCTGCGCGAGGCCATCCAGAAGCCGGCGGCGCGCAGCGGCCGGCCCCTGGAGGAGGCCGTGGTGGATCGGCTGGTGGAGCAGAGCCTGGGCCGCGATGGCGCCCTGCCCCTGCTGCAGTTCGCCCTGCTGCGCCTCTGGGAGGGGCTGCGGCAGGGCCGGCCGGCGGCCGCAACCCTGCAGGCCATCGGTGGCGTGGGCGGCGCCCTGGCAGGGGAGGCCGATCGCCTCCACCAGAGCCTGAGCGCCGACGACCAGCGCATTGCCCGGCGCCTGTTTCTCAGCCTGGTGCAGCTGGGCGAGGGCAGCCGCGACACCCGCCGCCGCGTGGCCCTGGCCGAGGTGATCGCCCATGGCGATGATCCCGCGGCGGTGCGGCGCGTGATCGAGCGCTTCGCCAGCCCGGCCGTGCGCCTGCTCACCCGCGCCAGCGCCGATGGCGCCGCGGGCGGGGCGGAAACCCTGGAGCTCACCCATGAGGCCCTGATCGAGGCCTGGCCCCGCCTGCGGGAGTGGCTGAACAGCGACCGCGCCGATCTGCGCTTCCAGCGGCGCCTGGAGGAGGCCGCCCGCCACTGGCAGGAGCATGGCCAGCCGGAGGGGAGCCTCTGGCGGCCGCCAGAACTGGATCTGCTGGAGCGTTTCCGGGAGGACCATGATGCAGCGCTGACAGTGATCCAGGCTGAATTTGCCAACAGCAGCCGCCAGGCTGAGCAAGACCGGCTCGCGGCTGAGCAAGCCCGGCTCGAAGCTGATCAGGCCCAGCGGCGTCGAGATCAACGCACCAAGGCCCTGCTGCGCGGCGGCCTGGTGGCCCTGAGCGGGCTCACGGTCTTGGCCCTGGGCGCTGGTGGCTTCGCCTGGCACCAGATGCTCCAGGCCGAGGCGGCCCAGGCGCTGCAGTTCGAGGCCACCCACCGGGCCCTGCTCGACAGTGATCCCTTCAGCAGCCTGGTGTATGGCTTGGCGGCGGCCAAACCCCTGCTCGATGGCCGGCACCCCTGGGAGGCGGCGCAGTTGAGCGCGACGCTCACGGCAGCGGCGGCCAAACCCTCCTTCTCGATGCCGATCGCCACCGGCCAGGGAGGGGTGTTGAGCCTGATCGAGCTGAAGAACGGCGAGGTGATCAGCGGCGGGGAGGATGGAACGCTGCGGCGTTGGCGTGAGGGGAAGGCGGTGGGAGACGGCAAGCCGATCGCCACCGGCCAGGGAGGGGTGTTGAGCCTGATCGAGCTGAAGAACGGCGAGCTGATCAGCGGCGGGCGTGATGGAACTCTGCGGCGTTGGCGTGAGGGGAAGGCGGTGGGAGACGGCAAGCCGATCGCCACCGGCCAGGGAGTGGTGTGGAGCCTGATCGAGCTGAAGAACGGCGAGGTGATCAGCGGCGGGCAGGATGGAATGCTGCGGCGCTGGGCCCTGCGTCCCGTGGTGGCCACCCTCTGCCACTCGCTTGATCTCAACATCGGCACCTATCCCCCAGCCATGGCGCCGCCCCGGGAGGCAGCCCGGCAGAGCTGCCGCCAGGTTGGCGTGGCCAACTAAGCCGCCCACCGCCCAGCGGAGGCACTCGGAGATCAACGCGGCAGCATCGCCGCCAAATTCTCGGGCACGCGAAACACCTCGCGCCGCCCATCTTTATCGGGAAGCAGCCAGCCCCGGGAGGCCAACTTGTGCAAATCGGTGCGGGCGGTCTGGAGACTTATCCGATGGCTGCGCTGATGGGAAAGCACCGTGTAGCGAAAGCCAGCATGGCCAAGGGCGTGGCGCAGGAGGGCCAGCTGGCGATGGTTGAGGCCAGCCACCCCTTCGAGGCGACGTTGCAGAGCATTGATTTCACCTGCCTTGCGCTCTGAGGCGGACGATGGGGCAGCCGGGTGGGCAACGGTCAGCCAACTGCTAATTAGGGCTTGCTGAAAAACCGAAATCCGTTGTGCCACAGTTGATTCCAGGGTCAATCTCACGTTAGGATGGGACGTAATCGGCCATTCCTGGCTTAGAAGAACCTGCTGACCCGCAAATGTACGTTTTTCAGCACACTGGTCAGCTATCGATTGAAGAGTTTCACTCGCCCTTTGGTGGAAAGCTGGACCCCAACAACCGCTGGGTTCTGCTCCACAAGGTAATTCCGTGGTTGTCACTGGAAAGCCACTATGCGCCCCAGTTCAACGCTAAAACAGGAGCCCCAGCTAAGCCCTTCCAGATGGCATTCGGAGCGGTGTACATCCAGCAACGGTTGGGCGTGACGGATCGGGAGACAGTGGCGCTGATCACGGAATCACCGTATTTGCAATTCTTCATTGGATTGAGCGGTTACCAGCCACTCCAGCCGTTTGACCCATCAATGATGGTACACTTTCGCAAGCGCATTGGCCCTGACCTGATGAAGGTCTGCAATGACATGACCAAGGCCAACGGGATCACGATGATTGAGGAGCTGCTGGCTGAATCCCAATAGGAAGATGGAACAGATCAAGAAGAACGAAAGCAGCTTGCGGCCATTGAGGCTGAGCTTGGTGTGAAGCCAGCGACGCTGGAGCCTGGAAGCAACTGGGGAACTCTTATCCTTGATGCAACCTGCGTGCCCGATGACATCCCCTATCCTGTGGACTTGAGGCTGCTAGATGAAGCGAGAGAATCAACAGAAAAGATCATTGATAAGTTATTCGAACAGCTGGAGGCAAAGATCCCCCGAAAGCCCCGCTGCAACCGCGACAAAGCCCATAATCGTTTTCTAGTGATCATCAAAACGAAAAAGCCCAGGCGGGAAGAGATCCAAGAAGCTAAGCGCTTTCAGCTCAACGAGATCAGGAGAAACCTGAAGTCGATTGACGGCATGATCGACTGCGGCGCGAGGCTTTCTGGCCTTGGAGCCCAGCTTTATCGCATGCTGTTGGTCACCAGTGAGGTCTACCGGCAGCAGCAGGAGATGTTTGACAAGGATGTCAGACGGATTGATGACAGGATCGTCAATCTAGCGAAACCAGATGTACGACCAATCGTGAGGGGTAAGGCAGGCAGGAAGACCGAGTTCGGGGCCAAGATTTCAATCTCAGATGACAATAGATTTGTGAATGTGGATCGGATCAGCTGGGACAATTACAATGAAGTAAACGACCTGATTGCCCGTGCCGAGAAATACAAGAAAGAGCGAGGATACTATCCGGAACGAATCTGTGCAGACCATACTATTAGACTCAGTGGCCGCCCACGCAAGAAGCAGATAGAGGGTGAAGTGCAGACAGCAGAGCAGCAAGAGCTTTTCAAATCAGACATGAGAAAGCGTTCCGTGATTGAGGGAAGAATCGGAACGAGCAAGCGAAAGTATGGATTGGATCGCATCATGACAAAGCTGATGGAAACATCAAGAACAGTTACTTCTATGGCGTTCTTTGTGATGAATGCTGAGAAGATCCTAAGGCTGCTGCGCCTTTTATTTGCTCTTTTTGTGTCTATGTGCTTTGCGATGCTTTGTATGTGCGCGTCTTGGCGCCGTCCAGTGCCTCTATGGACTACTTAGGCAACCTTTAGGGTAAAAGTGAGGTCGTTGGCGCTTGTTCGGGCGGACTGATCTCGCCGCCCTTGTCGCCCCTGAAGTGCACGCGAACGAAATTCAGCAAACCCTAATTAGGGACTCCTGAAAAAGCCAGAAGCAAGCCTTCTCGATTTTGGCCAAGGACATGGGGGGTAGGAAGCTTGTCAGCTCGGTTATGCAGTGAGCAGTCATTCTCCAGTCTCAAGGCACCAACAATCCCTGAGCGCCATCCAAAGCCAGCCTGACCTTTCAAAGGCGACAAACCAGGCATAAATAATGACAAAAAAGAGGCAGAGTAGCCTCCGGATCTTCTCTGCGCACATCACCACAAATGCCATCGAGATCGAGGTTCCCGCACCTTTCGGTAGCCGGGCCATGATCAGGTCAAGGGAATACTTTCGATTCCAGGAACCAAAGCATCCTTCCACTTCGTTACGCTTTCCTTGATCAGCACTCAGTTGCTGCTTGTGAGCAGCATTGATTTCGGGATCCTTGGGTGGTCTACCTAATCGCTTGCCAGAAAGTCGAATGTTGTTTCGTGTGCAGAAGTTTCTATTCTTGGTGTTGATATAGATGCGATCGGCGCAGATTCTCTCGGGATAGCAGCCGTACTCTTGCTTGTACTTCTTGGCTTGTGGAATCAGATCCTCAAATTCATTGTAAGGGCTCCAGCTGATTCTCTGCAGAAAAGCAAAGCCATTCCTTACGGAAACACTGATCTTCGCACCGAATTCGCAAGCAGCTCTTGCTTTGCCACGAATGATGGGTCGAACATGTGGCTGAACCAAGTTGACGATGCGGTCGGGGATGCTGCGTGTTTGGAGACTCAGCAAGATGCTTTGTTGTCGATGCAACTCACTGATCACAAGAAGTTTCTGCCACCAGTGCGTGCTCAGGCCAGAAAGGCTTGCCCCAGAGGCGATCAGAGCATCGATTGCATTAAGATTCCTCTGTAGATAGTCGAGCTGGCGGCGTATTGAGGCTGTTATCTTGCGGCGGTGGGGCTTCTTCTGTTTGGCAATACTAAGAAAGTTGGCACGTGCTTTACCATGATCATATCGTGGGCGATGAGTACGAAGATCTGACCGCTGCTCGCGGAGATCATCAATGATCTGTTCAGTTGACTCCCTTACCTCATTTAACAACTTCAGATCAGTTGGATAGGTGATGTCGGCTGGGGTACAAGAAGCATCGATGGTGAGCGTACCCCAGTTCTTGCCCTCTGGCCAATCAGCAGGCTTGACGAGGTCGTCGATTGAGAGCTGGTTGCCAGCATCAGCGCCTGGATCGCCTGAGTCGTCTTCATCGGAGAGTGTTGATACAGCTTCGATCACCATTGCTTTGCCGCGTTCGGCAATCATTTCGTTGATCCGATTGAGATCTTCTTCTGAAAATCTCTTGCGGAAATGAACCATCATCGATGAATCGAACGGTGCTTTGCTTGAATAACCAGCAAAGCCAAGAAAAAACTGAAAATACGGATTTTCACGAATCTGCTCGACAGTCTCCTCATCGGTCAAGCCAAGTCGCTGCTTGATGAAAAGCGCGCTGAACGCCAGACGTGCAGGTTTTGCAGGAGCCCCCGTCGTTGGGCTGAACTGAGTGGCATACGCTTCTTCTATCTCGTCAGACGGCATCAGCGTGGCGAAAAGAACCCAGCGATTCTCCGGGTCCAATGTGCCGCTAAAAGGCAGATGAAACTCCTCAATTGAAAGCTGCCCGTTATGGTGTTTTCGGTACATCTGCAGCGATAAGCAGTTGGAGCAATCGTGAATTGCTCTGTTCGAGGCCAGTTTAACGCCTCTCGATCGCTGAGACCAGTTGCGCTGCAGTGGATTTGCCTTTCTCAGGAGTCCCTATTTTAGGGATGCTCTGGATAACCCAGGCCATCGTCCGGGAGCCCGGCCAAGGCACCTGTCCCTGTCTTGATTGCAATTTTCGCTCATCTGGTTTTCCAGGGCTTCCTTAGCTCTTGTCTCCGGGACTGCACATTGGCAGGATCGATAAAATATCTCAGTCTTTCAATTGCATACGGCGTAATTTAAACCAAGAGATAAAAAATAATAGCAATCCAATCAGGATCAAGAAAAGCGGAATACTTCCAATGCTTCTCCAACCTGTTCCTCGAATAAAAGCATCACGAGTAATGTCAATATAGTATCGGGTCGGAATAAATCTGGATAAAATTGATAAAGGTAGTGGAAGATTGTTAAGAGGATATATGAAGCCAGAAAGCAAAACACTGCTTAAATATCCTATGCCTAAGACTTTTTGCGCGGCTTCACCTTGGCTTTCTGAACTTATCCCAAAAAATAAGCCAAACAAGATGCTATTGCTTAAATAGAGCAATGTCCCGGCAATTAGTGGGGCTAGATGGCCTTGTAAGCGAATTCCAAAAATCAAAGAACCTAGAAACATGAGAAAGATAGCTTGCCCAACAGCAATTATTAAGTAAGCCAAACCTTTGCCAAGTAAAAATTCGTGGGCACTGATGCCCGAAGCGTAAACCTGCACAATGGTTCCTTGCTCCTTTTCACGGTTCATTGCTAAAGCCGCAAAAAGAGACGGATAAACCCAAAGAATTACACCATAAGCGCCGGAAACAAAAAACAAGGCTTCTTTACGGCCAGGATTAAACCATAATCGGATGTAGGTGTTAATTGAGTCATTAGTTATTTGGTTGTCTATGCGCGAAAGAAAAAACTCTGTTGCAGCACGTATGGTAATGGCAACTACCCGAGCGTTGTTAACATCTATCCCATCTATCAAAAGCTGGACATTACTTGTCTTACCTGCTTTAATCCGTCGTTCAAAGTCTGGTGGGATCACTATGACAGCATTGGCAAGATTTCTGTCTATAGCTTCATCCACAATCGATGGGCTCGCCAAACCATGCATAATTTTAAATCGATTGGTTGCAATAACCTGCTCTACATAAGCCCGACTTATGGGGCTGTTGTTAAAGTCTTGAACGATTAAAGGAATTTCTTTGCTTTCCAAGCGCATGGCATATCCATATATTAGTAAGTAAACAAGAGGCAAGGCTAAGGCGAGCATGATCGTCAATCTGTCTCGGCGAAATTGCGCCAATTCTTTACGACATTGGATCCAGATGCGATTCATTATACTTTGAATTAGTTGCGTTTAATTGGGAGGCTTGTACAGATATGAACATTTGCACTGAAAGAGAGAAATGGAGTTAAGCACTCTTTAGGCTTCTTCTGGAGTTGTGCCAACTGAGAAACTGTGTACCTTACCATGCTACAATAACATGGGAAGGCAAAGCAGAACTTTACCCCCAAGAATTTGTAATCGGCATGAGATTAATTATCCAAGGGACAAATCAAAAACCTTGCCTACTCTACAAAAATTATTCAGCCGCCAAGCCTAGATGTGAACCTAAGATTAGAGCACCGGCTCTCTGTTCTCTTCCGTGTCTATCGACGATCGATCTGAGCACCTGACTGTTTGCTTTTTTGGCGCCGGCATCCGCCTCCGAATCGCTGGTGGAGCTGCGCCAGGAACATCAGGAGCCGCTCCAGGCTGCCCTGGCGGTATACGCACCGGGCTGAACCCGTACTAAGAGGAAGTCTACGGCCTTAGGCGGACTGATACCGCTTTGATTGGCGGTTTCTGGCGATATTGTGAAGATTGCTGCAAATCTGCGGCTCTTTCGCCCCAGTCGCCACGCGGGGTGAAGCAGCGTCCCGTGGAGTGGTGTAACTCAGCAGGAGAAGCCCCGGCGAAGCCGGGGCTGACGGCTTACCTCCCTCAGACATCAATCGTAACAAAGGGTGGCCGGTCTGTGATCCTGTTCGGAGTACTACCACCAAATCGAATACAGACCATGTCCTTCACCCATAGTGGCACCTCTGAGTTGAGACAGCTCGTGGAGGGCACCACCCCTGTCGCCTTGATCCCTGAGATCGTGCGCAGGGGCTTTTAGGATCTGCTGGAGGCTAAGGTTTCCTCGCTTACCGGCGCCCAACTCCACGAGCGTTGCCCCGATCAGCGCTCTACCCACTGCAATGTCTACGGCAGGCGACTGGTCAGGGTTCAGGTGGGGGGCCTGTCCCTGGCCATTCCCAAACTGAGGCAAGGCAGCTTCTTCCCCGACTGGCTGGAGCCTCGCTGCCGGGTCGACAAGGCGCCCTACGCCGTGGTGATGGAGGCCTACACCGGCGGCGGTATCTCCACCCTCAAGGTGGAGGCTCTGGTGGAGGCCCTGGGCGGCAACAGCGGCATCTCCAAATCGGAGGTGAGCCGCATTGCCAGGGCCTCGATGAGCAGCTCAAAGCCTTTCTGGGCCGGCCGCTGGACCATGCCCGTTTCCCATACGCCTACCTCGACGCCATCTACCTGCACGGCCGCCTCGGCCGCAACCTGCAGGTGGTGTCGCGGGCTGTGGTGGTGGCGATCGGGATCAATGCTCTGGGCTACCGCGAGGTACTGGGGATCGCCTTGGGCGGCAGGGAGGCCGAAGGCTTCTTGCGCCAGTCCCTGGGCTCGCTCAAAGAGCGCGGCCTCACTGGCACCCGACTGGTGATCTCCGATGCCCACCTGGGCCTGACGGCAGCGATCAAGAGCATGTTCCAGGGCAGCAGCTGGCAACGGTGCCGGGCGCACTTCCTGCGCAACCTCCTGAGCCACGTGCCCAAGGCCGGCCAGGTCATGGTGGTGGCCGCCATGAAAGTGGTGTTCGTAATCCAGAAGCCTGAGCAGGTTAGAGACCATTGGCAGCAGGTCACCGAGATGCTGAGCAAGCAGACCCCGGCGCTTTGCCGGTGATGGAAGCCGCCCGTGACGACATGCTGGCGATCCTCCACATCCCGCAGGAGCACTGGCGCAAGATCTGGAGCACCAACCCACTGGAGCGGCTCAACAAGGAGATCAAACGCCGCACCAACGTGGTCGGCATCTTCCCCAATGACGCTGCAATCGTGAAACTGGTGGGCAGCCAGGTGCAGGAGCACCAGGAGGAATGACAGCTGGAGCACCGCCTCTTCTTCTCCGAGGCCACCATGGCCAAGATCCCCGAGCTGGAGGAGATGCTGGAGTTCTCTGAGAGCGATCCAGCCATAGCCATGGCGCCAGCCATCAGCTGATCACGCCCAAGCCAGTTGTTGACCACCAGGAATCCGTGATCGCTGAGTTGCGCATTTAGCGATCAGGGTACACAGTGGATAAACGGAGCTGCACAGTAAGCTTCCAAGCAGTCATACCTTGACTGCTCCTGTTCACTCTCCAGAAAAGGGCAGAGGACATCCTGAGATATACCACTCGCAGTGGGCTACCCACCACGCTAGGAGCGTGTTGCACGTCGATCCCCCAACTGAAATTGAGAACCTTTCTGCTACCGAGGAGGTTTTATCCGGAATAAGGCTGAGACAGTGGTGAATTGATCTTGACTAACTGTCTCGACCAGATCTACTGCGCTGCAATTGATTTTGAGTACCCTATGCACCAGAGCCGCGGCCAGACTGAGATCTAACTAAGACTATATTTGGGCTTGGCCCAACGGCATGTGCGCACTTTTCGTCCAGAACGGTCTATGCCCAACAATCTCCCTAGGGGACGTTGTTTGCTGCCCCCATGCCATGGCAAAAGGGTGGTGGTGGCATAAGCTGACATGTAGATTCAGAAACCAGAACTGGACCACCCCGTCTCGGCATGACCCACCCAATATTAAAGTTTTATGACCTTTACGCTTCAAAAGGTAGGCGGGCGCCCTGGCTATGGTACATTTAGAAATATATTCTTTCTTGTGGTAGCAATTTACTCTTAAAAAACTTTTTTTCACTATGAATTTTTCAAATTCAGTTAAAAGTCGGCTTGTAACACTCATCACAAAAGAAACGAGACAAATTGTTAGAGATAAGAGGTTAATTTTTTTATTAATTGCATTGCCTATTATCCAGCTTCTTACATATGGCTTTGCTCTCAACCCTGATGTACGTCATCTAAATTTAGGTGTAGTAGATTATTCTAAAACATTGTCTAGTAGAGAATTGTTATCTGCTTTAACAGAGAATGAATTATTTTCATTGACTTATTCCAGTGATAGTGAAAAAAATCTTTACCGAAGATTAGATTCAGGTCAATTAACAGTTGGGATCATTATCCCCCCAAATTATGAAAATAGCCGGCGACGAGAGAAAACTGCAAAAATACAGGTTATTATTGACGCTGTAAATGCTAATACCGCAGGGTTGGCCAGAAGCTATATAAATGAGATTTTAAACTATTACAACAAGAAAATCGATCCGAACTACAGATCCTCGCTTATATCTCTTGATATTCTCTATCTATATAATCAAAATCTAGTTACAAGCTGGTTCTTTGTTTCTGGCATTGCCGGGATCATCATAACATTAGTTGGATCAATCGTGTCAGGTTCTACGATTGTTCGCGAGAAAGAGCTGGGAACCCTCAAGCAACTACTTATGACCCCTGCGGCTAATTGGCAAATACTACTTGCAAAAGTTTTCCCAATATACATTCTTCTTGTTGGCAACATTTTATTTATTTTATTTATATCTAGTCATGTTTTTAGCTTGCCGCTAGGTAATCACTTATTTGCTTGTTTAATGGTCTCGTTAGTGTACATTTTTGGAATCATTGAAATGGGTATTTATATTGGAACTTTTTTCGAAAACCAGCAGCAGACTCAGTTGGTAGCGTTCTCTCTTAATATTCCGCTGGCGCTAATGAGTGGAACTTTAACACCTATTGAGAGTATGCCGCCTTTTTTTCAACAACTTTCCTTGTTGAATCCACTTCGTCACTATATTGTTATTTTGAGAGGGTTACTAATTAAAAATCTGCCCATTAATTATTTTCAAATGAATTTTGCGGTTATTTGTCTTTTTTCGTTTGTTTTATTCATCTTCAGTGTTAGTCAATTTCGGAGTCAATTAAAATTCTAGTATGGATAAACTTTCTTTAAAAGCATGGTTTTTAAAAAAGCTGGCTGTACAAGGCAAGCGTCAGGTAAAAGTCTTTTCGAAAGGAAATCTCTTGATTTTTGGAGCGGTCATTCTTGGTATTGCAGCAAGTATTATATATCTTTTTTCGATGCCTAAAAAACATATACTTGAATTGAGTGGGCGAATGGAAAGCTATGAAACAGATATTGGAGCAAAATCGGCAGGGAGAATAATTTATGTTGCTGTCAGAGAGGGTGATCGAGTTGTTAAAGGACAAATCTTAGCTAAACAAGAAGATGATGAGGTTAAAGCTCAACTTGAGGGGGCCAAAGCAAAATTGCTAAAAGCTCAACAAGAAATGCGTCAAGCCGCGTTGCAAATCCCCTTCTTTTATAGTCAGATCCGAGAAATGGAAATTGGAATAACTCAGTCAAATCAACAATCCGAAGGCCAAGTAAACCAGGCAGAAGCATCATACGCGGCTAGCGAAGCACAACTTAACGAAGCAAAAGCCAATCTAGAGAAGGCCAAGTCCGATCTAACACTAGCCAATATGAATTATAAACGTTATTTAGATCTGGCTTCCGCCGGGGCAATTCCTGCACAACAATTAGATCAGGTAAAGGCTAATCTGGAAACCGCAAAAGCAAATGTCACAGCTCGTGAATCTTCGGTTCTGTCTTTTCAAAGATTGGTAAACGCTTCTCAAGGGCAACTAAAACAAGCTAAGACAAGTATTTTTACTCCTGAAATTCGGAAAGCCCAATTACAAGGTCTAATATCTCAGTTAGCACAAGCAAAAATACAATTAACTGGAGCGAAAGCGGATGTTACAAATGCTCAAGCTCAACTCAATGAAATTCAAGCTCGCATATCTGATCTAAATATTATTAGCCCTCTCAATGGTGTTGTGATTAGCCGAAGTGTTGAACCCGGATCCGTAGTAACGAATGGAAAAGTTTTACTCACGATAATCAACCCTGATATAGTTTATTTAAGAGGGTACATACCACAAGGAGACATTGGGAAGATACGAGTCGGCCAATCTGCGAAGGTATTTTTAGATTCATTCCCAAATCAACCTTTTGCTTCTCAGGTTATTGCCATTGATACTCAAGCATCTTTTACACCTGAAAATATTTATTTTAAAGAAGATCGAGTAAAACAAGTTTTTGGTGTGAAAATTCGCCTAAATAATCCTAATGGCCTTGCCAAGCCTGGAATGCCTGCTGATGCTGAAATTGTGACAAGTCTGCAAATCCAAAAAAAACTGTGATGGAAACTTACTTCTTTAAATCTAGTTGATTTACGTTTAACCATGTACAATGATATCGAAGAGACCATAGTAATTAAGAACTTGTATAAGTTCTATGGGAAGAACCCCGCTATCAATGATATCAGCTTCACCGTAAAAAAAGGAGAAATCTTTGGATTAATAGGCCCCGATGGAGCAGGGAAAACGACAATCATTAATATACTTAGTGGGGTGATGGAAGCTTCTGCAGGCCAGGTATCGATTCTGAAACAAGCCCCTAAAAATGTTCGTGGGCTTATAGGCCATCTAACACAAAAGTTTTCATTATACCTAGACTTAAGCATAGAGGAAAATATGAGATATTATTCAGGCTTGCGCCAAGTTCCTGCAGAAGTGTATTATTCTCGTCGTAAGAAATACTTGTCACTAATGAATCTAGAGCAATTTGCCAATCGTTTAGCTGGTCATCTCTCAGGAGGAATGAAACAGAAATTAGCTCTGTGCTGTGCCTTGATCACTCAACCCCCAATCTTATTGCTTGATGAACCGACGACTGGAGTTGATCCAGTTTCGCGAAGAGAGTTTTGGGAGATTTTATCAACCGTAGCAAATGAAGGAATGACAATTGTTGTGGCGACCCCCTATCTCGATGAAGCGGAACGTTGTCATTGGATTGCTCTAATGCACGAGGGTGAATTTCAGCAAATAGGTTCATTCTCACAATTGCGTGAAAGCTTGGGCATGACTCGATTAGAAGTTCGCACATCAAATCTCAAGAAACTAGAAGAAAGACTTGGCGAGAAGAATTTATGTACTCCTATTGTTGATGTCCAGTTATTCGGAGATCGGCTAGATGTTCTCGCGAAGGATGCAAAAGCAGGAGAATCTGAAATTAGAAAAATTTGTTTTCAAGAGTCTATTCTGGTTCATAGTATTTACATAACCAACCCTACGTTGGAAAATGTTTTTGCTGTTCGCTTGCGATATTTGAAAAAAGAAGCGCCATTCATTTCTTTCCCGTTCACCATCAAACGTTCTTCTCCAAAACCAGAAGAGATTGCTATTAGTGCATGCGGCTTAACAAAAGTCTTTGGAAAGTTTCGTGCGGTCAGAGCAATTAACCTGGACATTCATTATGGTGAGATCTATGGCTTGCTCGGGGCAAATGGAGCTGGAAAGACTACAACTATTAAGATGCTTTGTGGCCTTTTAGAAGCTTCAAGTGGAGAAATCTCTCTAGGGGGTATACGAGCAAACTTGCGTAGTCAAAAGATTCGCCAACAAATTGGGTACATGAGCCAGAAATTTACACTTTATGACGATCTAAGCATTCTCGAAAACCTGGAATTCTATAGTGGCATTTACGGAGTGCTTCCCCATTTAAGGCGAGCTAAAATAAATTGGGTTTTGGAAGTTTGTGGCTTGTTAGGAAAAGAACATATGTTGACTGGCTTATTGCCAGGTGGTTGGAAACAGAGAGTCGCCTTTGGAGCTTCGATAATGCATGAGCCAAAAATTCTTTTTTTAGATGAACCGACTTCTGGCGTTGATCCCTTGGCGCGCCGTCAATTTTGGCGCAGTATAAACGAATTTGCGAGTTCGGGTACAGCTATTTTAGTCACAACCCACTATATAGAAGAAGCGGAACAGTGCAACCGCATAGGATTTATGGTGGCGGGTGAATTAGTGGCACAAGGGCCTCCAAGTGAGATTAAATCGTCACAACCCGGTGAATTGTTAGAAATAGTTACAGATTGCCCTCGGCAAGCATCAAAGCTCCTGCAGTCACATTTAGATCCTTGGCAAGTTTGTATATTTGGTGATCGCATCCATCTCATCTTGCTCGAACCAATATTAGAAATACCACAAGTCATAATGTTATTAAAAGAATTTGGAATTACAGTGCTGTCTCAGCGATCATTGCCCTTCTCTTTGGAAGATGCGTTTATAAATATAGTTCAACGAAAATATAGGTAGGGCTTCCTGAGTAAAGGCAGATCAAGTGAAGCGAAATGGATGCCAGCAATTTTTAACGGTAAAATGTGTGAACGGGCCGATTTGAGTCCAAAAGGTGCCCGGATTTTTCGACGTGTACCGACGTGAGGATCGTAATCAGCTCTCGTTCGAGGCCTTCTTCCTGCCATTTGGCGGCAAACTCTCAGTAGATAATCGCTAGATCAAGCTGGCTGATCTCATCCCATGGGTTTGCCTTCAGGGGGCGGGACGAGCGAGCGAGTGCGAGCGTTGAGTTTGCTCAGCCTTCGACGGGAGCCTGATTCCCGCTTGCATCTCAACAGGAGACTCCTTTCGATGACCACTCCCCCTGCGGGAATTTCAGGAGCTGACTGGTTGGTGTCCTGCGACGATTAGGTAGGCGGGTCCGCGCAACTACATAGGCGGGTCTCAGGATGCGACAACAGGGCTCCGATTCCGGTCTGGAGCCTGCGATGCCCGCCCCTCTGTCGTTGCGGATCAAGGAGCGGTACATGGCCAAACGGGCTGATGGACTCAGCCAACAGGTGGCGGCTGATGCGGCGGGGATTTCGGTGCGTAGTGCGCAACGGATCGATCGCGGCGCGCTGCAGCCCGAGGGGCAACAGCAGCAGCGGGGCCGCCATTGGCGCACCCGCGCCGATCCCCTGGCTGAGGTCTGGGAGAGCGTGTTGGTGCCGATGCTTGAGAAGGCGCCGCAGCTTGAACCCCAGACCCTGCTGCTGCACCTGGAGCAGCTCAGGCCTGGCGAGGAGTGGTACCGGCGCAAGCGAACCCTGCAGCGCCGCGTCGAGCAGTGGCGGGCCCTACATGGCCCGGCACAGGAGGTGATGTTCCTGCAGGAGCACCGGGCCGGGGTTTTGGGGATCTCGGATTTCACGCTGCTCAAGGGCGAGCCGATCACCGTGGCGGGTGAGGTGCTGGATCACCGCCTGTTCCATTTCCGTCTGCCCTATTCGGGCTGGTGCCATGTGGCGGTGATCCACGGCGGCGAAAGCTTTATCGCCCTGTCCGAGGCCTTGCAGAACGCTCTCGCCCTTTGCGGTGGGGTGCCGGCGG